>FZPS01000174.1_pt175 | contig 14606 bp, 15 predicted proteins | sample 1817821 | NCBI WGS metagenome assembly FZPS01 (sample SAMEA104158645, study PRJEB21678) | metagenome | place: Germany | collected 2015-04-21 | reverse complement strand
GTTTTAGCCGTTATTTCCGAGGGCATTAAGGATGATAAAGGCAGGTATATCTCCGAATATCAATCCGAGCTTGACCGCGATTCTTTCGGTCACGCTCAACTTGGTGGAGCCGCGGCCGTTCTCGGCGGCATCGTGAGCGACCGCTTAAACGTCAAGGTCCGACCGATCGAATTCAGTTTAATGCAAAGATGCGCCGCCCATATCGCTTCCGCGACCGACCGCGAGGAGGCTTTCATGGCGGGCGCGATGGCGGTCCGCTACGCCATTCAGGGGAATACCGATAAAATGGTCGCTTTCGCGCGCGACGAGAAAAGCGCGTCCTATCGGATCGACTATGTCCTCGTCGATTTATCGGTCACGGCCAACGCCGAGAAGAAAGTGCCGCTTTCCTGGATTAATCCCGACAACAGCGGGCTTACGTCCGATTTTGTTGACTACGCTTTGCCTTTGATCCAGGGCGAAGGCGAATACCCGACCGAGGACGGCATGCCCCGGTTCGCAAGATTGAAAAAAGTCCCGGCGGGAAGACGTTAAGAAATCTTTACGGATTTGATTTATTATGATATAATAAATTTAAGAACGTCGCTTTCAGTTCGGGAACGCAAATCAAATTACGGCAAAAATATGAACTGAAAAGTTCATATTTTTTTTGGAGGGTTTATGGTCAAGATTTTGAAGAAAATTTTCAAAGTATTAGTCAGCCGCTCGTTTATCTTTAGTTTTTTGATATTGTTACAGCTGTCTTTCGTCATTTTTATTACCTGGCGGCTTACCTACGGGCGGGTGTACGTTCATTATTTCTTTACCGGCCTAAGCATCGTCGTCGCGGTAATGATTTTGAACCGGACCTTAAACCCCGCCTATAAAATATCTTGGCTCCTCCTCGTTTTAATCATTCCGTTCGTCGGCGTCGTTCTATACATTTTGTTCGGGCGGCTCCGTTTGTCTCCGAAAACGCGGCGTTTTCTGAACGAACTTTACAGCGTCAAGGCCGGGGAACTGCAGCGAGCGGATCTGGACATGCCGATCGACGACGCCGATTTCCGAAAAATGACCGATTACGTTCAAAATTTGACGGGGATGCCCGTGTGCGAGAACACCCTCTCGCGCTTTCTTGAAAGCGGCGAGGCATTTCACGCCGCCCTGCTGGAGGAGCTCGGTCGGGCGAAGAAGTTTATCTTCATGGAGTATTTTATTATTTCCGAGGGCGAGATGTGGAATAGCGTCTTTGAGATTCTCGCGCGGAAAGTAAAAGAAGGCGTCGACGTCCGGATAATTTACGATGACTTTGGCAGCCTGAAAGGCTTGCGTTATAACTTTAAAAAACGCGTTCTCCGCGAGGGAATTAAAATTATTAACTACAACCCCTTCCGGCCGCGCCTTTCGATGGCGATTAATTACCGCGATCACCGGAAGATAACGGTTATCGACGGCAACGTCGGCTTTATCGGCGGGATCAATATCGCCGACGAATATATCAACAAAAAAGTTCTTTACGGCTATTGGAAAGACGCGGCGATGCTCCTTAAGGGCGACGCCGTTTGGAACCTGACGTTTTTGTTTTTGCAGATGTGGCAGTTTTGCACGCGGGAAAATATCGACTACGGCGAGTACAAGCCGAGCGTCGCCTATAGCGCGAGCGGTTACGTCCTGCCCTTTGGCGACGGACCGCTCGACAATAACCAGGCGATCGCCGATATCTACCTGCAAATGATAAACCGCGCGAAAGAGCGCCTTTATATCACGACGCCCTATTTGATCCTTGACAACGAGACGATAACGGCGCTTAAGATCGCGGCGAAAAGCGGCGTCGACGTTTATATCTTGATGCCGCATATCCCGGACAAGAAGATAATCTTCGCCGTCAGCCAGTCTTACTTTCCCGAGCTCATCGAGGCGGGAGTGAAAATCTACCGTTATCTTCCCGGTTTTGTCCATTCCAAAGTCGTGATCGCCGACGACCGAATCGCCCTTTTCGGGTCGGCCAATCTTGATTTTCGGAGTCTCTATCTTCATTACGAGGCTTCCTGTCTCCTCTACGGGACAAGCTCGGTCACGGAAATGGCGGAGGATTTCCGGAAATGCCTCGAGGAATCCCGGCTCGTGACCCGCGAGGAAGCCGTGAAAAAACCTTGGATCGCGCGGATATTCGTCGCTGTCTTAAAAGCTTTTGCCCCGATGTTTTGATGTATATAATCGAGCGCGGGGCAAAAAATATTTCCGGTGAACAAAAATGAAATTATTACGGCGCGCCCGCAAAGCGCTCGCGTTCTTAAAAGATTATAACCGGAAATATAACGTCGCCCGAAACAGCGCGAGCCTTTCTTTTTATATGCTGATCTCGGTCGTCTCTCTATTGATAATCGTCTTCCAAATCGTCGCTTATTCCTCCGACGTCTTGGAAACGGTCCTTCTGCCGCGGATTATCGGCATTCTCTCGGAAAACTTCTCCGCCGCCCTACGCGACGCCCTGCCGACGTTCTCCTTAAGTTCCTTTTCCGCGATCATCTTCCTGAATCTTCTCTGGGCGGCGTCGAAAACGATCAACGTTTATAACCGAATCGCCGATTTTATCTATTACGAGATCAAGCCGCGGCACGGCTTTTTAAACCGGGTCAGCGCGTTTTTGATGTTTTCGATGCTGATCCTTGTTTTTATTTTCGAGTTGTTTATTATTTTCGCGGGAAATTATTTAATCAAAAAGATTGCCGTCGGCGGGAATTATGCGCTGATAAAATTCGCGCAGTTTTTGCTTGAGTTGTTCGTGATTTTTCTCACCGTCCTGATTCTCTATATTTACGCTCCGCCGAAGAAAATGACGGTCCGCGACGCTTATAAGGGCGCCGTTTTCGCGACGCTTTTTATTTATTTGTTATTGGCGCTGTTTGTGATCGTCGTCAACGCCTTCAACCGTTTCGGGATCGGCTACTCGATTATTACCGTGCTTTCGCTATCACTTCTCGTTCTTTACTACGGCAATTATATCGTTATCACCGGCTTCGTTATTAATTATTTTGGCAGTTTTTTTCAGTTGAAAAACGCGCTTTTATGCAAACAATAAATACGAATACATAAAAGGAGGTTTTTTTTGAAGAAAATTTTAATTCTGCTTTGTGTATTCGTTCAGGTTCTCATCGGCCTCCCGGCGGCTTCCGCGGCGAGTTACGGCTGGGGTTTTAAAAGAAACGACGAACACAGACACCCCGACATCGGCTTTTATGCCCGGGAAATCGCGGGGACCTCGACATATTATGTCGGCTCCCCCGAAGAGAAACGCGTTTATTTGACTTTTGATGCCGGCTATGACAACGGCGTTCTTGCGGGGATATTGGACGTTTTGCGGGAAAAGAAAGCGAAAGCCGCTTTCTTTGTGACCGGGGATTTTATTAAGAGAGAAAGCGAATTGTTGAAAAGAATTGTTGGCGAAGGCCATTTGGTCGGAAACCATACTTGGTCGCATCGCGACATCACGACGTTAAGCGACGAGGAACTGGCCTCGGAATTGGGAAAAGTCGCGGACGCCTACCGCGACTTGACCGGACTGGAAATGCCAAAACTATTTCGTCCCCCGGCCGGAAAATTTAACCGCGAGGCGCTTCTTAAAACGCAAAAACTCGGATACAATACCGTGTTTTGGTCGATCGCGTACCGAGATTGGGACAGGACGCGCGGGAAGGATTACGCCTACCGGCACGTGATGGATAATCTTCACAACGGCGCGATAATCCTGCTTCATTCCGTGTCGCGCGACAACCTTGAGGCGCTGCCCGCGATTATCGACGAACTGCGCCGCCGGGAATACGAGATTTCAAACCTAGACACCTTGATAAGGCTATCGCCGCCGGCGATAGTCTTTTCTTATAAAATCAAATTATTACGCCTTCAAGAAAAAATTGAAATACGCCCGCAAATATGATATAATAAATGCGAAAAAACAGGCGTTAATCCGCCAAAAAAGAGAGGGAAAAATGAGGAAAGTAAGAAGATTATTTCTAACGGTTTTGATCGCGCTCGTCGCCCTGGTCCTGCTTCCGAAAAGGAGCGTTCTGGCCCAGTCCGGAGGCTTAACCGAAACCGGCGGCGCGGGTTATATCGTTAACGAACGCAAAGAAACCAACCTGCTTGACTACGGTATCAAACAATATACCGATATCGGCGAAACTTTGCGCGGCGGGAATTATTATTCCCAACAAGTAAACGTATTGGAGATCCCGTCGTCGTCGGGAGTGAAAATCGTCAGTTACGCGAACTTGGACGGCCACCAGTGGACAAGAGCCACGGTCCGGAATTTCGCCCGCAAATACGAACAGGAGAACCCGGGCTGGCGGGTCATCGCCGCGATCAACGGCGACTTTTTCGACATCAACGGCTACGGCAATCTCCGCTATCAAACCAATAACCCCTTGGTTAACGACGGGGAGTATTACAAAACGCGAACCGCCAATTTCGCCATCGGTTTCGCGAACGACGGCTCGCAAAACCCGATAATCGCCGGTAAACCGACTAAGACCGACTATATGAGACTCGCGGTTTACGACGAGAAGGACGCCATCGTCGCGGAATTTAATATCGAGAAGCTTAACGCCTTGCCCGAGGCCGGCCAGACCGCCGTCTATTTCGGCGTGTACAACACGGAAAAAAAATATGTTCCGGTCGCCGTTCCCCAGGAAGGCTATCAGGCGGCGTTTTACGTCGAGGACGCCGAGCTTGCGCTCCCGAATAACGTCGATGATTTTTACGGCCGCGGCGTGATTACGAAGACCGCGGTCGAGACGGTCGAGCGCGGCCAGTTCGCGATCTTGACCAATAACGATGAAGTTGCCTCGGCGCTCGCCGTGGGAAAGAAGATCCGCGCCCAGTACGAGTTCACCGGCGCTTTCGCCCGGGCGGCCGCGGTTACCGGTCATAACAGCCATTTCCTAAAAAACGGCGAATATTTGAGTTCGTCCCTGGACGGTCCGCACCCGCGCACGCTTGTCGGCGTCCGGGAAAACGGCACGATCGTGATGACCGTTGTCGACGGCCGTCAGCAGGATAAGGGAATGCACGGCGTGCACGTTAACGAGATGGCTGCGATTATGAAGCATTACAACTGCGTCGACGCCTATAATCTTGACGGCGGCGGTTCCTCGACGATGATCATCCGCGACGGCGATGATTTCAAGGTCATGAACTCGCCTTCCGACGGATTTGAGCGTTCCGATTCCAATTGTCTTTTAATCGTAACGCGCGACCCCGATATCGAATACGAGATAACGGAGGTAACGGAAAACTCGCTGACCGTGAACGCCGAAATTATAAATCCCTACACGCACCGGATCGAGGAACTCCTGGTCCGCGTCGGCAGCGTCACGAGGCCGGTCGTTAACGGCTCGGTAACGATCGAGGGCCTGCTCTCGGGAACACAATATCGCGTGGAATTTCTCTACAGCGCCGGGGGCGCCAATTATAAGATTCCAAACCTCGAAGAAAACGTCGCGACGCTGAAACGGGCCCCGGCCTTTTTCGGACTGGAGTTTTCGGAAAGCGCGACGGAATACACGTTTACCGTCTCGTTCTATGATCCGGAAAAGACGAGCGACCTGGCGACGGCCGCGTTGTTGGTGAACGGCGTCGAGTACAGGCTCGCGGGCGGCGCGTTGACGCTTAATCGCGCCGATATCGGGAAGATTACCGAAGTCAGGCTCCGTTATTCGGTCGATCGCGGCGGCGATCATATCGAAGAGATTGAGCTTTTGAACCCGCAGTTTATGTCGGCCACCATTCTAAATGAAATCTTGAAACAATTGAACGAAAGCATCCTGGATATATACGGGTAAAATAATAAACCGCTCGCGGCGAGGCCGCGCGAGCGGTTTTTTTACGCTTTCTTTTTTAAGCATATTGTTTGCGCGTTATTCCCAATAATGATAAAATGCATTTGAGAACAAAAAAAGAGGTGTATTATGAAAGCTTTTAAAATAAAAGAAGGCGTGTACTGGGTGGGCGCGATCGATTGGAACTTGCGCGAATTCCACGGGTACGCGACGGAAATGGGAACGACATACAACGCGTATTTGATAATCGACGAGAAAGTCACGTTAATTGACAACGTTAAGCCGGGATTTGCGGAAGAGATGCTCGCCCGCGTTTCTTCGGTAATCGATCCGGGTAAAATCGAGGTCATTATCTCGAATCACGGCGAGCCCGACCATAGCGGCGCGCTCAAGATGATTTCCGAACTCGCGCCCAAGGCGAAGATCTATTCTTCCGCCCCGAACGGCGTTAAGGCCTTGCTCGCGATGTACGGCGAGCTCCCGGTCGTCTCGGTAAAGACGGGCGACGAGATTTCAATCGGCAAGCGCGCTCTGCGCTTTACCCAGGCGCCGATGGTTCACTGGCCCGACAATATGGTAACTTATTGCCCGGAGGATAAAATTCTTTACAGTAACGATATATTCGGCCAGCATTACGCGACATCGCGCTTTTTCGACGGCGAGAACGATTTGGCGGTCGTTTTAGCCGAGGCGAAGAAATATTACGCCAATATCGTTCTTCCCTATTCGAAGCAGGCGAAAAGAGCGTTTGAAGCTGTCAAGGATTTGGATATCGAAATGATCGCGACTTCGCACGGCGTCATTTGGAAAGACCATATTAAAGAAATCTTCGCTTTATACGACTACCTTGTTAATTCTCGGAAACGCGATAAGGCCGTCGTCGTCTTTGACTCGATGTGGGGCAGCACCGCGCTTATGGCCCGTACGATTGCCGAGGCGTTCCGCGAGCGCGGGATTGACGTCCGTCTTTATCAACTCGGCGAGACCCCGGACTCGGAGATTATCACCGATATCGCCGACGCGAAATATTTGGCCGTGGGCTCCCCCACTTTTAACAACACGATTCTTCCAAAAGTCGCGGGTTTCCTTAATTACATGCAGGGGCTCGCTCCAGTTAATATCGATTATATCGCTTTCGGAAGTTACGGCTGGGGCGGCCAGAGCGCGGGGCTGATCGCCGCGCAGCTTGACGGTTTAAGTTTCCGCCCGTTAATCGCCCCGGCAAGGATATATTACGTTCCTAAGACAGAGGATTTGGAAAACCTTAAGAACGATATCTTTACCGCGCTGGATAAAAAAGCCGCCGGCGGGTAAGAAACGCCGCCGGCCGCGATTGTCGATTAATAGAAGAATTTCGCGCATCATATAGTTTGAAAATCAATGGCGTTAGTGATAAAATATTTTCGAAACCCGAAGAAAGGAGAAAAAGATGAAAATAATATATGCGAGCAGAACCGGGAACGTCGAGGCTTTCGTTGATAAACTGGGACTTTCTGATGTCATGAAGATCGAAGACGGCTCGGAACAAGCAGACGAGGATTACGTATTGGTGACTTATACGGACGGATACGGCGAATTGCCCGCGGAAGTGGAAGATTTCCTGGCCTCCAATTACGACCGCTTACGCGGCGTCGCGGCAAGCGGCGATAAAAGTTACGGCGAGGCTTATTGCCTGGCGGCGGACGTCATCGCCGATATGTACGGCGTCCCGATTTTAGGCAAGTTCGAATTTGACGGAACCGACGAGGATGTCGCGGAGTTTTTGGCGGCCCTTTCGCGGTTAGAGTAAACGAGTTAATAAGAAATTGAGCGCGCGTCGAAGGCGCGCTTTTTATTTCGGGATTGGCCGATAAACGTCCTAAGACGCATATATTAACATCGCCCTCGGCGATTTAACGAGGACGCTAGCGCGCATGCGAAAATGTATGGGAAGCAAAAGCAATGGTACGAACGATTATTAGGCGGCCTGCCTTACAAAGCCGCCTTTTTTATTTTAAAATCCCTTTCCGGGTATTGAGAATCGGTGGATAAAATAAAATAATATATGAAACAACGAGAGAGGTGGGATTATGGCGAAAATAGAAAGGCGCGTGAAAGGGAATATTTTCGATATTTAAAAAAAAATTGAAAGCGCGGTGATGTCGGGAAGCGTCTCCGCCTCCTATGAGGACGGAAGCAATTACAGTCACGACGGTTTTAACGTGGCGGTGCGCGTTTACGAACGTTACAGCTATACGGGCCGCAACCGGGTAAGCCTCACGCTTACGCTCGCCGGCCGCGACGGCGATTATTTCTTGAGCGCCATTACCTCGGGCGGAAGTCAGGCCGTGTTTTTCAAAATCAACCGTTGGGGCGAAAACGCCTTTCTGGACACGATCCGCGACGTTATCGATGAATTATAGGAGGGATTATGGTTGTTTCATACGATTACGGGAAAGACTTTTTTTCCGACAATGAAAAAATTCTTTTAAGCGACGAACTTGAATACGGAATGGCGATTCATAATGCCAAAATTCTTCGCGATTACAAACTGGACGAGAAAAATTACGCGCTGAAAATTACCGCGGACGGGGGCGTTTTGCTTGCGATTAGAAGCGGCGACTACCCGATGGCGCTCGCCGGCTCGCCCGCGGGCGTTGACGAGTTTGTCTCGGAAATAGATCGCCGCGGACTTGTTTTTACCGATATTCTCGGCGCCTCGGATATTACCGCCGCTTTTATCGCCGGATATCAAAAAGTCCATCCGATAAGATTTAAAAAAGCGGTGTCGATGGAGATAATGGCTTTTGAAGGCGAGGGGAAATTTTGCGCGGAAGTCGCCCCGGTTTCCGCCGCCGATGTCGATACCGTCGCCGGCTTTGTTCGCGGGTTTTACCGGGAATGCTTCGACGAGGAGGTCTCCCCGCAGTCGGCCCGGGAACAGGCCGAAAGAATGATTCCGCGAATGCTCGGATATTACGCCGACGGCCGTCTCGCGGCGATCGCTCGGCCGTCGCGCGAAACCAATCGTTATATTAACATCAGCAACGTCTACACCGATCCCGGCTACCGCGGCCGCGGATATATGCAGGCGTTAATACTTCACGTGTGCAAATTGATTCAGGACGCGGGAAAAACGCCGTCGCTTTACGTCGACGTCGCTAACCCGATCAGTTCCCGCGTTTATAAAAAGGTCGGTTTCCGTTCAATATAAAATTGAACAAACGGCGGAATAAAAAACCGGAGCGGACGAGACCGAAAAATGAGATTTAACGCTCGCCGCGTGTTTAAAAAAACTGCCGTAATTACGGCGTGATATGTTCCCGGGCGGATCAGGCCGATAAGATTAAGACGTTCTTGGGCGCGCAAAGCCTCACCGAGAGAAACCAAGACGATGATGATTGACGATTAAAGCGCATAAAAAACGCCGGCGCCGCGCTAAAGCGACGCCGGTTTTTATTATCTTACTCCTCTTCCCGCAGTTGTATATTTTTTTCTTTTGCTTTTTCTTCCAAAGTCGGGGGGTCGGAACGGGTATCGTCGATTGTCTTTTGATATTGCATTCTTTTTTTCGAGTGAGCGCGGCTGAAGAATAACGACCGCACGAAATCATATAAGTTAAACGGGGCGATTGGCGCCATGTAGGGGACGCCGAAACTGTTCGCCGAGACGAGACTAATCATAATCGTCGTAAGGGCGAGGATCATACCGTAAAAACCCAAAATTCCCGTCGCGAAAATGAGGTAGAACTTGAGAATGCGGAAGGGATGTGAACCGAAATAATTAGGTATCGCGAACGAGGCCATAAGCGAAGTCGCGGCGATAATCAAAAGCAGCGGGCTGAATATTCCCGCCGCGATCGCCGCCTGACCGATAACGATGGCGCCGACGATACCGATCGCCGGGCCGATTTTCGTCGGGACCCGGATCATCGACTCGCGCATCAGTTCGATTAAAAACTCGATAATGAGCACGTCAACAATCGCCGGGAACAGGACGGATTGACGCATCTGGGCGATCGTGATAATGAAATTCGCGGGCAGGATATCGGCGCGGAACGAGACCATGGCGATATAGAAGGAAGAAGAGCAGAGAGTAAGCAAAAGCGATAAATAGCGGATTATCCGCGAGAAGAGTCCGAAAAACTTGTTGTCATAGCGATCGTCGCAGGCGATCATGGTCTCGCTGAAAGTATGGGGCAGGAATATCGCGATTCCGCCGCCGTCGACCATAATCAATACCTTCCCCTCGACAAGAGCCTCGCACGCCCAATCGGATCGCTCGGTCGTTCCGAATTGGGTGAAGAGGTCGGCGGGAGAGTTTTGGAGCATCTGCTCAAGCTCGCCCGTGCCCCAAAGAATATCGACGCTTAGCGCGTCGATCCGCTTTTTTATTTCCCTGACGATTTTCGGATTGGCGATGTCTTCGATATAGATCACGGCGACGCTCGTTTTCGACCTTTTCCCGGCCGTCATTAAGTCGACGCGGAGATTGGGGTCTTTCATCCGGTAACGGATCAAAGAGAGATTGACGTCCAGGTTTTCGGTGAAACAGTCGCGCGGGCCGCGCAGGGTATAGGTTATTTCCGGTTTTGGGATGGAGCGGTGCTCCACTTTTTTAATATTGGCGACGATATAGGCGTCGTCGGCGCTAAGGAGAAGAACGACCATGCCGTCGAGGATATAATCGACGATTTTCCCCATGTCGTCGTCGGTCTTGACATCATAGGCTTGGATTATTTCGCTTACGGCTTTTGAAGCGGAAAGTTCCTCGTTTTTATTCCATTCGATTAACGGCTTGATAATAAATTCCGCCAAGTCTTTAGTGTCGACGATTTGCTTGACGTAAAGCGCCTTGATCTCGCACTTCGCGAGCCGAATCGTCCTTTCGGCATGGGCGACGCCTTTATTACGCAATTCTATGAGCGCTTTGTGTTGGGCGGCCTTAAACGTGCTCATCTTCTCATGACCCGCCTTGACTGTATTCGATGCGTTCGTTCATTTTCATATCCACCTTAACGCTCGCTTCGTATTTGATATCGGGAAAAATCTCCTTCCAGTCGATTTCCCGACAATACGGGGCGTTTTTGATCCGGAAAACGTCATACAAATCAAGATAATCGGTTTCGTATGTTTTTGTGGCGCGAATGATTTCTTTTATGATTGATTCTTTCATTTTCTCTTCAAGCAATGCTTTTAATTCGCTTTGGATTTCGGCGGTGACGTTAATCTTCCGGCTCGGGTACATCAGGAAGGCTTTAAACGCGACTTCGATCTTAAACGCGGCGCCTCCCCCTTCCCTGTTGCTTTTAATTTTCTTTTTCGTTCTTTTAAGTTCGACGGTAAAGTCGACGTCCCGGAGGCGGAGGGTTTGCGTTGTTTTGAATTTTCTCGCCGTCAAGGCGAGGAGGCCTACCGCGTCCTCGGCCGGGATAAAACCCTTCGCCTTGCCGTTATCGAAAACGGTGTAGCCGGTGGTGCCGACATTATCTTCAATCATCTCGAGCGTCGGTATGACGAGGCTTTTGTTCGGACAGGAAAGCCCCGCGAGGATGTCGAGAACGTTCACGTCGAGCGCGTAGCCGGACTCATAGAGTGACGTGATGTTTTCGTTAACCGCGAGGCCGATCAAGGGATTGTTTTCGTTGCTTGACCTTAAGACTTCCATCGGGTCGCCTTTTAGCACGAATACCCGCAGGGTTTTCCGGTAAAGCGGCTCCTGGCGGACGCGGAAAATATATTCCGCGATCGACTCCTCCGCAACCTTCTCGGTAAAAATTAGGCTTTGCACGCCGCCGATAAAAAGGGTTTTGTTCGATTTGTTTTCCAGGTCTTTTCGGGCGCTTTCGTAAGTTTCGCCCTCGCCGCGGATAATGATGTTTTGCGGGGATTGCTGGGCGCCTTCCTGACCCTGGGCGGTCGCGCCGATGGCGGCGACTTCGATATAGAGGGCGTAGCCGGTTTCCGTTTTATCGACGATGACGGCGGTGACGATGTTTTGGTTCTCGATATCCTGCATATCCCAGCATGCCGATAAAAACAACCCGAAAAACAACGCCGCGGCGATTAGTTTAAGCGGTTTCCGCATTTCTTTTCCTCCTTCCGAATATTAAAAGCAAAACGGGAATAATGAAGGCGGTGAATATCATGTAATAAGTGAGAACGTTAATCGCGATGTCATGGAAATTCTCGAAAAAAGACGCGAAGATTCCCCCGGCGAAAGCCATGGCCGTTAGAAGCAACACGGCGATTATCCTTTTCATCTTCGGGAACGCCTTGGTCATGTATTCGACCCCGCCGCAGCTCGTCAACATAAAGCTCGCGTTGGCGCCCATTAACAGAACAAAAAGATGGACGACGTCGAACCTTTGGAGAAAATCGATTTGGATAATGTCGATTTGCCGGATCGCCGTCATGACGGGGTATTTATAAAAGCGGATTTCTTCCATGCCGATCATCATGATGCTAGCTCCGACCGAGAGAATATAAAACAACGCGATTCCGAGAGTGGAGATTACGGAAACGAGAGGGAATTTTTTGTTTTGCTTGGCGAACGGGATGACTGTGATGATCTCCAGTCCGACAAAAGCGAAGGCCGTTTTCCAAACCGCGCCGAAATACCTGCCGAGATCCTCCTTGACAAAAAGCGGCCGGATATAATTAATGTCGCCGAGGAAAAGCATGATGACGTAGAGTATTACGCTTCCGGTCAGGGCGAAAAACCCGTATATTTCAAACAGACGGGCGATGTTCGTAATCCCCTTCGCGGCCCCGTAGCCGCTAACGGCGAGAGTGAAGAAGAGGATAAACCATTTCGGCGTTTTTAGGAGCAGGTTGGCGCTGACCATGCTGACGATATCGGTAGTGATAAAAATCAACGCCAGTAAAAAAAAAACAATATAAATCAAGGCGATGACGTTCGCCCAGAACGGGCCGAAAGCGTCCTTGGCGTGATCGAAAAGCGTTTTGCCGGGGTTTTTTCGTTGGAGAAGGGTGATGAGGAGCGCCAAAAGGGAAAAAATAACCCCCGTGACGAGAATCGCGAACCAAAAGCCGCCTTCCGTCGCCTCCGCCATTGTTTTCGAAAGAAAGGTCGGCGCCGTGGTCGCGAGCATGATGACGAGAATCATTACCAATTGCCTGTTTGTTACTTCCCGAGACATTATTTTCCTCCGGTTTTATTTTTGCCGCGATTCCGCGTTTTATACCCGCGACGGCTTTCTTTTCCAATTAAAAAAACCCCGGATTTTCGGGCCAAAGACAAATCCGGGGTTAAAAAACCGTTGAGCGCCGCCCTCGCCGGCGGCTAAATCGCTATGCCGGGGACGATTTCATAGACGGCGCCGCGATGCCGTTCGGTGACGTTAGCCGTCGCGTAGACGCCGAGAAATAAGCGCGTGTGGTCGCTATTGCTTCCCAGGCTAACGAAAAAGGCCGCTTCCGTACCGAAGGGGTCGCCGATGTCGATGAGGCCGATTTCGTTTTCCTTAATGCCCGACCGCGGCGCGGCGTAGGCGAGAACGCCCCGCGCCGGTCCGGCCGCCGCTTTTTTAAGGTAATCGCAAAACGCGATTTTTCCCGCCAACGAAGCGATTTCCCGTCCCGCGTAAGGCCTAACGCCCGTGAGCGCCGTTCCCGCGAAGCGCCCGTCGCGCGGGTCCTCGTGGTAATAAGATGCGAGCGGCGGGATCCTTCGCGTCGCGAGTTCGAAATTGACGTCGATCGCGTCCCCATGTACGACGAGGCGCCGGTCGCCTCGCGCTTCGCCGAGCTTCCGCCCGATGTCCGCGCCGCCCTCGCTGTCGTCGCCAAAGGCGTTCGCAACGCCTCGGGGTTAAGCTACCAACGCGCCGGGGGCGGGTTCGCGAAGTATCTCGGCCAGGTCGGGCAGGATCTCACGGAAGCAATCTTCGCTTTCGATTCCCGCCGGCCAGTCCCCGCGGAAAGAGTTGCGCGCCGGGAGGCTCCTGCGAGCGGGGGCGAGCTCATTAACTTCGGCTGGCGGGGCTGGGAAGGAAATTTGCCGGCGCTACTGCCCAAAGGGTGCGGTAACGGCGAAAGCCAAAAAACGGTCGCCTATTTCCGCGAATGCGTCAAAGACGCAAAGTTTCCGACCGGCACGGATCGGGAAGAAAGCCGCCGGGAAGCGCTCCCGGCCCCTGCGTTCCTCGGGCGGAATAGTGAAGATAAAAAAGACCGTTTTCCCGAAACTCGGGATGGAAGGCGAGGCCCAAAAGGCCGCGCTCGTCGTAACCGCCGCCGCCCGCCCCCAGGCGAATCACCCGGTCGCCGATATCCAAAAAGGTGTCGAAGCCGCCGTTCACCTGGTATAAAATCTCACCCGGCTGCGTGGCGATAAAAAGACGCTCGAAGGCGTCCCCCGGCAGGACGGCGCCCGTGATCGCCGTCGGCAGGTCGATCCCGCGGGCGATCGCCCGCAAGCCGGCGTTTATCGTAGCTAGCATAATCTCCTCCGCGTATCTCTTTATTAAAAATATGCCCGCCGCGCCCCGAATATAACGAAAATAAAAAAAAACAAATTTCCGGGGGAAAAGCCTTGACAAATCCGGCGCTTTCCGTATAATATATACCAACAACAAAATAAGCAAAACATTGGTTTAGAGGTTGCGGCGTGAAAGAGTAGCGCGCGGAGGAGACATCCCGCGAAACGCGCGAAAGGTTACGTCGCCGAACGCGAGCCGCCGGTGGGCGGAGCGCGTGGGGTTATGCGGAATACGCATAACACTCCTACTGCGAAAGTAGAGGCGCTAAACGCAATTATATATTCTAAATAATTGTTAGCGTCTGATGT
>FZPS01000181.1_pt18 | contig 14611 bp, 15 predicted proteins | sample 1817821 | NCBI WGS metagenome assembly FZPS01 (sample SAMEA104158645, study PRJEB21678) | metagenome | place: Germany | collected 2015-04-21 | reverse complement strand
ACCCAGAGGATTGGCTAATCTTTAAAAATACTCATGAAGCTATTATAGATGAAAGCACATGGAAGATAGTTCAAAAGATTAGAGAAGGCAAACGCAGACCTTCAAGGCTTGGTGAGATGGGTATCTTATCTGGAATGATGTTTTGTGCTGATTGTGGTAAGAAACTCTATCAAGTAAGAGGCAAAACCATACCTAAAGAAAGAGAGCATTTTGTCTGCTCTACCTATCGTAAGGTTAAAGGTGGCTGTTCTTCTCACCAGATAAGAAATATAATTGTGGAAGAGTTACTACTTGAGGACTTGCAAAAGATAGTAGCCTTTGCTAAAAATCACGAAGCTGAATTTGTAAAATTGGTTATGAATAAAACTGAGAAGAATTTGCTTAAGGAGCAAAGGCAAAATCAAAAGGAGCTAGATGAAGCTGTAAACAGAATCTCTGCCCTTGATACTATTATTGGCAAGCTCTATGAAGATCATGTCTTTGGTAAGCTAACAGAAGATAGGTTTATTAAGATGTCTTCTGACTATGAAAAAGAGCAAGAAGAACTAAAAGAGAAAGTAGAATTTCTTAGTGAAAAATTAAAGTTTGTCAAAGACCAAGCTTTGAATACAGACAATTTTCTAAAGCTAGTGAAAAAGTACACCGAAATTAAAAAGCTAGATGCTGAAATTATTAGGGAATTTGTGGACAAGATAATCGTCTTTAAAGCTGAGAAAATAAATGGCAAAAGACAGCAGAAAATAAGGATATACTATAACTGCATTGGTGCTATAGATATTCCTAATACAGAAAGCAAAACGGCATAGCCGATATCTAACCGACTATGCCGAATTTTTTTAGAACCATAAATCCCTATGGTAAAGCACCATTCGCCCCCTTTTTATCTTTTACCAGTAAATCTCTATCTAACAGTCTCTGAGTTATGGCAGTACCTATGTTCTGAATATATACTATATACCCTTAACCCCTTCTAGAAATTCTGACACAGACATATCAGTGTAGTCTATACTTGAAATATCTATTTTGTCATTGACTAACTTTCTTAGCATATTATTATATCTTGTCTCACCTATGACGATGGCACCGATTATGTGGTTATCTTTAATAAATATCCGTTTATATGACTTATCATCTAAAGTATCATCAATCAAACTTAAGCTTGCACTTGTTTCATCAATTGCTCCGATAGAAAAGATATTCAGATTAAATGCATTCATATTGGTAACTGGTAGCAACTCGGTATATGATGCATCTTTTCCGACTATACTATAGCCTGATGTTTTTCCCTGTTCAATTGCGATAGGCCACAGACCACCAACTCTGCCATTATATTCTGCTATATCACCGGCGGCATATACATTATCAAGATTTGTTCTCATATGCTCATCAACAATGACTCCCTTATCAATCTTAATCTTTGTATTCTCATATAACTTTACATTTGGTCTGATACCTACAGAGTATATAACCATATCACAAGCAATAGAATCCCCATTTTTGCTATCCGCGGAAGAGTTTCTGCTTCGTAATATAGCGCCATCCACCTTACTACCACCTGTTACCTTGATTACTTCAGTATTTAGAATCACCTTAGCATTGGAGGCTTCTACAGCTTTTTTTAGTATTTCTGACCCTCTAGAATCTAATTGTCTTGGCATTAACCTATCCATGAATTCCACTATAATTACTTCTTTGTCATTAGAGCGAAATGCCCATGCGGCCTCAAGATTTTGAATACCTCCTCCTAGGTGGAGAACAGTATTAATTTCATCAACCTTAGTTTTTATATTATGTATATCTTCTAATGCCCTTATAGTATATACATTTTCCAGATCTATACCTTCTATGGTGGGCTTAAAGTTAAATGCACCATTGGCTAATAGTAGCTTAGTATATTTTAAACTACTACCATCATTAAGGCTTACGGTATTATTATCGGTATCAACCAATACAACCTCTTTATCTAGGTATATATTAATGTTGTTTTGCTGGTACCATTCGACCTTTTGAAGGCATATCTTATCAGTATCAAGTTCATCAAATAGGCTTTTTGTTAATCTTGTTCGATAGTATGGATTGATAGGTTCCTTGGCAATCAAATGTATATCAATACTTTTATCTGTTTCCCTAATTGCCTTAATTGCATTAAAAGCAGCAACGCCACCGCCTATAATTACAACATCGTTATTCAAGTAATCCACCGCCATTTCATAAGTTTATTATTATATAAGCTCAAAATACCAATTTGCATCTTAAGTGTAATTTTAGTATATCATATCTATATAATAATGTTATAGATAAATGTTTTATTACGATACTTGATTAATATATACACTAGTGTCCTATAAAATACAAAAAAACTTACCATGCTTATATAATATATCCTTATATTGTAAGTATTACTTATCTATGACTTGGTATATTACAATATTTGTTGACTATTGAATAAATTAGTGATAATGTTGAAAATAAAGGCATAAATAACAAAATTTAGGGGAATCTAGGTAAACAGGAAAAACTAGAGGGTCACATGTAAAACGAGATACCACTTTGGAAGGTTAGACGCAACCTTGGTAATTGTAATTGCTACACAAAACAATATATCAGCAAGGATGGTAAATACAATAGAAGAATCATAGACATCGACGGTTGTTGTGATTTTATAAACAGGAAACCCGGAAAGTGGTGGCAGCAACTGGAGTGGAATTGAGTCCAATAATAGGCAACAAGAATATTATTGTTGAGGTAATCAACAAGAACGATCATCATGGAAAAGCCTGTACATTTCATGACAATAAATGCACATATTATAGCTTGGTTTGAAAACCCTTTTCATTCAGTATGAGGATGCTCCTGAAACATGGGATAAATCAAGGTTGAGGAAAAGGGAATCGTAAAATTTAGCAACTGGCAGTGTAGTGAAAAGGCGTATGTTTGTAAAAGTTTTTTGATGGTAGATAGCAATCAGTTCATTATTATACCATCAAAAAATGGTAAGTGCTATAAATAAAGAACTTGAGTTTCCCTACTTTTATCCACAACCCTTGTTTTTAACAGATTTGTTATAGACAACTTTCAGAAAATGCCCTAAATATAAGGAAATCCTCTCTGTTTTGTAGTAAAATTAAGGTATCAGATCAAAAAATTACTAAACAAAAAGAAAGGAGTTCCTTATGCTTAATTCTACTACAAATACTTATATTTTGAAACGAGAAATTCTATCTTTTACAAATAAAATTTCTAATAAGCTTTCTAAACCAGATAAAAAATTTACAGCGGACATTACATATGGCATGTTAGCTGCAGGTAGTTGCCTTCTGACAGACGTTGTAGATTTGAGGGGAATATCTCGAATGAAAATAGTTATCCCAAGATTGGTAAGATGTCTTCTTTTTTACCATCACAATGTATGTTGCGTCTGAATCACAGAGGATTAGTAAATCAAATTATGGTGCTTGAAAATAAGGACACAATAGTCCGATTAGAAAATATTAATATATCATAAAGAGGAGGGTTATGATGGAGCATTTTGAAATAGTAGCGACTATACGGAGAGACAAGGAGGCACCACTAGATAAAGAACATTTCCCGAATATGGTGTGTCGGCTTTATAAGCAAGGGGTAACACGATTTAGAATAAATTTAGCTAAGTTCGGCGAGGACTATTTTAATATAATAATTGAGGATATTAAAGAAGCTAGAAAAAGAGTTAGTGGAGATATATATTTCATTTTAGATTTTCCTTTTCCAGGAAAAAAATCTCGTATACATATAGAGGATAGAATATCTTTTGAAACAGGACAACAAATTAAAGTTTTTTCTACAGATATAGTTACTGAACTGTCCGATTATGAATTGGAAATAAATACGCCACTGGTTGGGAAAAAGATGAAGATAAAGGAACGGGTATGGTATGGTGATGGTACAGTTTGTTTTGAGGTAGAAGAAATCATAGATGAAAGTACAGTAATTCTTAGAGCCTTGAATGGCGGAGTCATCGAAAATACAAAGGCTTTAAATTTTACAGGTTCTTTACTTTATGATGATAGTATTTTAAAGCATATAATTTATATGTTCAAAAACACTAAATGTGAATACCTAGCCTTATCATTTGTTGAAAATGGAATACAACTCAAAGAAATCAAAGAAAGATTGGGAGATTTAAATTGCAAAATAATATCTAAGGTAGAAAGCAGTGGTGGCGTGGAGAATATTGAAGAAATTTGTGATTATTCAGATGAGATAATGTTAGGAAGAGGAGATTTGGGGTTGTATTCGGATATATCTGAATTTGGATTCTCACAAGATAAAGTAATTAATGTTTGTCAAAGCAAAGGAAAAAAAGTGTGGCTGGCGACTGATTTCCTCTCTTCCATGGAGAGTAGGATTTTTCCTACCAGAGCAGAAGTAATTGATGTATATAATGCAAAGAAGTCAGGAGCAAATGGAATTATTATCACTTATGGTGTAATTAGAAGCAACCAATGTAATGATGCAATCGAAATTATAAATAAACAGAGATGTTAAAATGAAATCTAAGGAAAACAGAGTAATTTTATTAGGTACATTATTAAAAAGAACAGTGGAAGAAGATAAAGAATTAGAAGAGTTACTTATTGAGAAATTGGATTGGGCATATATTGTGGGACAATTATTTCATCATAGAATCAGCGGATATTTTTATTATGCATTAGGGGAGGAGCTTAGTAAGTATGTAATGCCAGAGTTTTATCGTTCCTTGCATCTTTTGGTTAAAGCACAGGAAATTAGTAATAAAGAAAGAATGGACAAGTTAATGATTATTTTTAAAGAGTTCGAAAAAGATATGTACAAAGTAAGCGAATAGAAGTATTGAAAAAGCAAAAGAGTTATTGAATAAGTGGGGACTACAGGCATGTATACAAAATGCAGCGGATCCGTTTGTACTCCCTAAAATGCAGAAATATCGTAAGATTCAATTGATTGATTCCAGCAAATATGAAGTTTGTTTACGGATGAGTGAAAATGAGGAATTGGCGGTTGCATCTTTTAATTTTCATGGGACTGCTTTTACACATCCGTTCCAAATAGGAATAGAAGGATGTAAAGAGCCTATAACGGGATGCGTAGGTTTTGGAATAGAGAGATGGGTTGTTGCTTTTTTGACACAGTTTGGCTCGGATGAGAAGAACTGGCCAGAAGAATTCAGAAAAAATATTACGCAAGTATAGGAGAAAAAAATAGTGATTGAAAAAGAATATAAAGTTATTCTCTCCAAGGAGCAATATGATAGATTAAATGCGTTTTTTGTATGGGATGAAGATTTTACACAGATAAACTATTATTATAATGATAAGGATAATTATATCCGTGATAATTCGATTACGGTTAGAGTCCGTGAAAAAAATAATAAATTTGCACTTCAGACAAAAGTTTCTACGCTAGAAAATCCTGAAAGTGACGTACTTGCCATTAAAGAGGAAAAGGAAATTATAATTGATATGCTGATGGATGAAATCCCAGCAGACGTTTTGTGTGGCATGATAGGTCATATGTGTAATGATATTCGTATAATTGGCTTGCTTAAAACTCATCGAAAAGTTTGCGGATTATATGAAAATGTTACAATATGTCTTGATTACAACGAATATCTTTCGAAGTCAGATTATGAATTAGAGATAGAATATGATACCGATGTTCTGAACGATAAAATCAAAGAACTATTTACAAAAACTCTGGGCATTGTTTTTGGTAAAAAATCATCAGGTAAAAACAATAGGTTTTTTAATGCATATATGTCTAATAATGTGTAACTAACCAAAGTTATTCATTACTATTTCAGAATTATTTCCGTTGTTCTCTATGCTCATGATATCAAGTATTACGTAGTAGGGAAAAAATAAATAGCCATGAAATTCAAAGAAAACTAGGCGATTTATGTGGCAACAGCACCATATTTACAAATGTATCTACACTTTATGTTTCCTTAATAAAGCCGGTAGCCTATCCAATAATTCCATGTTTACTGAGCTTTCATTTCAATAACATTATCAAACATATCCTTCGTTTCCTCGTGTATTTTATGTGTCACATAGAGCAGTGTCAAATCGGAATTTGAAAGCAAATATTTCTCAATATCAATAGAACTTTGATGATCTATAGCGGAGGTTGCTTCGTCTATCAATAAAAAGTCTTTTTTCAAAATAAGAATACGAGCTAATGAAATTTTTTGTTTTTCTGTATTTGTCAACTGAAAAGTGGTCCAAAAATTATTTCAAAAACGGTCCACTATTTTTGCTATTTAACCATAAAATTGTTTCCTCATATCGATAGCTGGTTTCTCTAGATATGTCCATGATATGAGTCTTATGTGCTAAACAGGGTGAGATATAAGTTCAAGATTACATAATATATCATCTTTTATGAGACCACCCTAAAATTTTTGAATAAAGTGTATTGACACAATATACCATAAGTGCTATTATGTTATTGGACATCTATAAAAAGATATTCAATTTTGATTGGTTGTAAAAAATAAATCCATTATATATATTGCATCTATGTAATATAGATAGATTTATTTTTGTGACCTTTTATCTTGAATAACTTTTTATGGATGTCCTTTTGTTTATAAAAAATATAAATAAAGGGAGATAGCTTATGGATATTTATTACAAAGAAAATGAAATAGTCACGGTTGATCTTCACTGTATGAGAGAATGGGAAGCAATGTTATATTTATCTGATTGCATTGAAAAAGCAGGACCTGAAATTAAAGAGGTATTAGTTATACATGGATATAAACACGGTGATAAATTAGCAAGATTAGTTCGAAATGAGTTCCATAATAAACGAATATTACGAAAGTTTTTGAGCCTTAACCCAGGTAGAACAAGCTTAATACTTAAGTAAAAGGGAGGATTATGTATGTTAGAAAATATAGAAGTTTTTCACAAAGACTATGGCCATGGTGTCTTGGAAGAAATTGAGTGGAAGAAATATTTGATTAAATTTAAAGAACAGGAGCATTGGATTGAATGGGGCAGGTGGGGGAGAGAGCTTTTCCTCGGTAAAAACGATTATGATAAGTCACTACAAGGCATATCAATAAATAACTCCTATTATAAGCAAAAATATAAGGAGTTCTTGCAGTATGAGGAAATTTCGTATACTGAATTTATCAGGGATAAGTTTAAACCTAAAAGTGAACAAATAATAATCCTATCAACGTATAAGGAATGTATCTGCTTATCATTAGAAAGAAAATCTATTATTAAAATAGGTTGTATAGATAACGAAATAGCCTCGATAATTCAGGTAGTAGATGCAAGATACTTATTTTCACAAGTAAAACCACTTTCTGTTATTTTGGCTGAAATTGTTCAAATTCATGAAGATTACTATATTACTTCTAATAATTTTACTCAGCTTAAAAAGTTAAATGTATATGAATTAAAAACCATATGCACTAATATGGAAATAGTAAAAAAGGATAAGAGCATAATTAGTCCATTTGATAACTTGGTTTCAATTCAAAATCCGCCAGAATTTACATTGGTGAATTTTACTGGGAGTAAAATTCAGAAAACTATTCGTAAGCATGGTGATTATAAATATCAAATTTATATGAAACCCAAATTTATTAATATTGATTACAAAAATTCAAAAGTGGATAAGTATAATGGATTTTATTTTGTTGGAATAGCTCTGTTGCATTCGTATTATGATAAAAAGAAAGATATAGTAAATTTCTCAGCCAGGGAGCTATATCCTGTATCGGTGTTAGATGAAGAAAATTTCAGACAATATAAGCAGGTTCGTGAAGCACGAAAAGCAGAAGAAGAGAAGCAAAAGAAATATTTAATTGAGCAAAAATATCAAGAAAAAATTAAAAATGATATCGACTTTGTATCATCCTTCATTAAAAAGTACGAGAACGCAGTAGATAAGTTAACAAAAGATGGAGATGCTGATATTGAAAAAATTAACGATCTAACCAATAGACTATATTGGTTAAGAAATGATTTGTTTCTCTTGCAGAAAGGTCAGTGCTTAGATGATATAGCAATTGATGATGAGGTGAAACGAAATGACCGCGATAATATCTATTATCTTATACAAACAGAAATCGAATTAGAATACGAAAAAGACTATGAAGATTATTGTAAAGAAGAAAATAGAATATTTGAAGAGATAGAAATTCCTAATATAGAGGAAGAGTACTCTGAGTTTGGAGAGGATGCATTGGACTATTACTTGAGCTATGTTTTACCGGAGGAGGAATATTACGAAAACAATATGGATCAATATTATGATAAAATGAATGGACAGCTATGGGAACGTCCTATGGTAGACTATAAAAAATACTTAAAAAAGATTGATGATAAGTTTGATGAATTGCCGTTTGAGTAATAGGTATTATAAAGGACTAACTTATAAAAACAAATTGATGATTAAGGGGAAAAATCATGAATCAGATAATACTCGACGTTGAATGGTATGATAGAAATGAAACAAATGAAACAGGATGTTTAGTTAGTAGAGATGTTTTACAAATTGGAGCTATGAGAATAAATAATAATGGTAACATAATTGATCAGTATTATTCAATTATTTGCCCTGAAAATGTTCCATCTATTCCGGATGAGACATATGAATTTATGCATTTATCAAGAGCGGCTGTTATAAATTCAAGAACGCTAAAAACTGTTTTAAAAGAGTTTCAAGAATGGTGTGGACTAAATTCTTATTCGGTAATTTTAAATTTGAACGCAGTGAATGTTCTAAAAGAAGCCTATTTAAAGGAAAGATTAAATTATCCCTTTATTGGGAGTATCACTATCCAAGAGCTATATACAAATTATTATAATTTGAATAGAAATGTTAATTTCTCAAATATGTGTTATAATCTGGGTATTGAAGTAAATAAGGACAAGCTACACATATCAAATTATGATGCTACTTATTGTATGCAGGTATATTTAAAAATTCGTACTTCAATTATTGAATCTGTAGATAGAGGAGTAAGGTACGACATGTTATATGCTGTACCAAATTCAGCTCGTAGGATGCTTCATAAGATTAATTGTGGTTCTATTGCTGGAAATCTACAAGATTATTATATAATTTCATTATCTGACATCGGTGAAAAAAGATTTACCATATGTAAGAATTGCATTATGTATGATATCAATTCTCTAATCATGCGTAACAGAGAATTGAATAACCATACAAGGGTTAAACCAATCAAACCATGGGTTTTCATTGATATTGAAAGAATAAGGTCTATGTGTGAAGAAGAAGGCTACAAAATTCTTATTAATGGAAGAGAAATTTTTATAGATTCTGGTGTTTCGTGGTGGAGATTTAACCCTAATCGAAAAACGATAAAATTGTACCATTCCAATGATGTATATGATTTTAGCCCTTATGGTGAGGAATATCATCTACAAGATAGATCATTTCCAGATCCTTATCAGGCGGTTCAATACATAATAGCGCATGATACCACTAAGTACGAGAGATTAAAAAAGCAGATATAACTTAGTATTATTTTGAACTGATAATAGTGAATATTAAGCAGTTTAGTACAGAGTAAGGGAGCACCATTATGGAATTTTATTCGTCATCATATGGAAAAACTAACGGAAACTTTATTTTAGAAAATATACGAAATAATAAATATGATTCTGATTTCTATGGCATTTATTGTGTTGTAAATAATATTATTCAAAGAGGGAATCCTACTAGACCTTCGGAAGTTTTAACTAACCACCTAGGAATATTGGATCAAGAGGATATGTTTTTCTTACCTCTATTAACAAACGAAAAGATTGAATGGGTATCAACTATTAAAGGATATCATGAAACGAATGATAACCCTGCCAAGTTGTTTTTTGATAAAATTCTTTCTGAATGTCTAACTAATACAGGCTATTCCTTTGTTATACAACTTATACTTCCAGAGGCAAAAGTAAGTGATATAATACATGATTATAAAGAAGAATACTTAAACCAAAAAGTAGATTTTTATATACCTTGCATTAAGACTGTTATTGAAATTGATGGAATGCAGCATCTTGACATTGAAAATAAATTAAAAGATAAATTAAGGGATCAAGCTTTAGCTGAGAAGCATATTGATACTATACGTATAACTGCACAAGCAATAAAAAACAAAACTAGTGAGCTTAAAACAGCTTTAACTGAATTGAAACTCAAATTAGATAATAGCGACTTAATATCAAAATATAAAGAAGTAATAAGTAACTCAAATTTAGAGAAAGCCAAATTAAGGATTCAATATGACATTATTATGAGGTTTCAAATTTTGATGTTAAGATTGTTGCAAAATGGACAGTGGAGGTTATCTGATACAGAACTGAATCTCAATGTGATAAATAATGATTGGGAAGGTGACTTAGTAGAACTTATTAAATTAGCTTATGAAGACATTATGAATTGGATTCGTATTATTGCAAAATTGCGTAAAATGGATTTTCATAAACCAAAACTTTTTATTGGTGAAGCAGAAAATTCTATTAAGGTCGATTTTTCGATTTATAAAAAATGGACGGATGGTACCTTTAGAAATAATAATTTAATTTATATTCGGAATGATTATTTTGATGATGAAAACTACTTTATTCTATCAACTGCGGATAGTATGCAGTACCGATTCGTTTTGGAAGGAAAAGAATCAGACTATCCAGAGTTAGAATATATATTACGCAATATTTTTGGATTTCAAAGATTTAATAACGGTCAACTACCTATTATTACAAATGCTTTAGAGAGAATAGATACAGTTGGGATATTACCTACCGGTTCCGGTAAATCACTATGCTATCAATTTGCAGCCATATTACAACCATGTATAAGTTTGGTTGTTTGCCCGATAATATCATTGATGAGAGATCAGAAGCATAACTTGGACCAGTTAGGAATAGTGCATACAGAATATATAGCTGCAGATAAAGATGGTGAAGAAAAGGGAGAAATACGAGATAATTTGAAAAAAGGTAAGTATTTAATCACCTGGATTTCTCCTGAGCGATTTCAAGAATCTGAATTTCGTAAGTCGATAGCACAGGCTAATAAAGAAAGAAATTTTGCATATGCCGTGATTGATGAGGTTCATTGCCTTTCTGAATGGGGGCATGATTTCAGAACATCATATTTAACATTAGTTAAAACCTTTCATAAATTTTGCCCTGAAGCTAGACTTTTAGGCTTAACCGCTACGGCATCTAAATATGTTATTGAAGATATAAAAAATGAATTTGGGATAGATGTGTTTAATATTAAAACAATAAGTTCAATGGATCGGGATGAGCTAGTTTTTCACAGGATTGATGTAGGCAAAAGACCTAAGATTGATGTCTTATGTGATGTCTTATCTGAGATTTCAAGGTTTTATAATAAGGATATTTTATATGATAATGATACTGATCCTAAATGTGGTCTTATTTTTACCATAAATGTAGGGAGTTCTTATAGTAATTTAGGATGTATTGATTTATCTTCAGAATTATCTAAAATACTAAAAACTGATATAAAGGCATATCATGGTCAACTAAATTCAAAAGATAAAGAAGTTATTCAAGATCAATTTATTAACAACAAATTTAAGTTACTTATAGCTACGAAAGCATTCGGGATGGGAATTAACAAAAAGGATATAAAATATACAATTCATTATAGTATGCCACAATCGGTTGAAGCTTTTTATCAAGAAGCAGGGCGTGCGGGACGTGATGAGGATAAAACAGAAAAATCTCACTGTTATATATTATTTAATAGGGAAGATTGTTCGGATAATATTTTAAATGAACTTTTTGCTAAAGATACAACCGCTGATAGAAGAAAAGAATTGCAAAAGAAAATCAAAGGTGACTTGAATAGTATAATATATTTATGGAATAAAAACAAAAAAAATGTAGATGAGGAATATGAAGATATACGTAAGACGTTAAAAGTGATTCATCATAATCAAAGCGAATCTGTGCGATTAAAATTTAATACTAAGCAAGAAAAAGAAGAAATTGAACTAGCTTTATATAAATTATCATTATTAGGGTTTGTTGATGACTGGACAATAGAGTATGGTACATTATCGTCTGGAAGTATAAATGCCTATAAACTTGAATATTCAGAAGAAAGTGTTGAAAGAAATCTAATTGAATATATTAAGAGATCAGATCCTGAACTAAATTCAATTAATAATTTAGAGAACAAAGAAAAATATGAAATGATAAGGAAAGGTACGGATAAGAAGTTAACCCAATATATAAAAATTCTTCTGACTTGGATTAATGAAAATATTCTTTACAGTCGGTTACAATCTACTCATACAATGATGAAATTACTTATTGATGATTATACTGACGATGACTTTCGCAAATTTCTTGAGGCATATTTCAGTTATACTGATATGAATTTTATTTTAGATGAAATAGTATATAATCCTAAACAATATATATCATGGTTCAGAGTGTTTTTTACTGAATCTGGTGAAATAATTAAACCAGTAGGAGCAGAGAGTTTGTTAGCAGCCTTAAGAAGATATTTGGAATCCTATCAGTACAATACCGGTTTAAATTTTATTAATGGTTTGGCAGCTTTATTATGTAATAAAGTTAGTAATGATGATATAGCGAGATTTACTGATGCAATCAAGAATATTATAACTTTTGAAGTTGATGATATTGATAAAATATTAGACGGTATCCTTAATATTGGGAAAAATTTTTCAAAAGATTCACGTAATAAGTTGGGCAATATACTGGTAATGTATTTTCAAGAAAGAGCAAGAAAAATTTATAATGAATTAAAAGATGATGAGTCCTTATTTTATGAATTAAATAGAGCCCAAAAAAATATAAAAAAATTGGAGGAAAAAATGTTATGCCAGATTTAGAAAAGCTAGATGATGTTATATTAAATTTAACTAATAGTTCTGAAAACATTAGTAGAATATCAAATCTTATCTCAGCATCTGAACAGACATCAGATAATATAAAAAATAGTTTAAATGAAATCGTCAATTGTTATAAACAATTATCTCTCATCGAGAAATCTCAAAAGGACGTATATGATAAATCAAATGATATCATTATGAAGCTGGATAAATTTATGATCTCAAGTAAAGAAGACAATGCTAAATTCAAGAGTGAAACTAATACATTATTACATGAGATTAAAAATGAAAATAGTGAGATGTATCGTGATTTTGAGAAAACAATAAAGTCTGATTTTGAACGAATAAAATCAGACTTTACTGTTGATTTAAGAAAAACTTCAGATGAGAATAGAGTATATTTAGAAAAGAAAATATCTGAAGAGTTTTATTTATTAAATGATGATTTAAAAAAAATGCATAAAAGACAAAGCATATTAATGACTATAAATTTAATTACAGTTATTTCAGTAATCTTTTTATTAATAATTCGATTGATAGGATAAGTAAAAATTCCCTGTGCATCAACACAGGGAATTATACTTGTGTGCCAGGCATGGCACTAATCTAGCTAGTGAAAGTCTAGCCACGGGTATTTACCACCAAGTGTAGCGAACCACAAGTTGGTGTCAGTAATGGCATGGATGGAGGAAGTGGTGTAGCGAAGTTCTTGAGCCTACGAACAGAAACTTGATAAGGCGATTAGGTGGGTGAGGTTGCAAGACAAACTTAAGCCTAAATGGTAAACGTAAACCGAAGTTGTAAATCAAGAGGTTGTGGAACGAAAGATTAGTGTCTTACCCTGGGAGACCCTACCCACATATCGAAAGATATGGTCGAAAAAGGTTTAGGGAGGGAGTCAGACGAAGTCATAGTAGGTATAACAGCCGAAGGACTGAAGCGATTTATAGTATAAATCGCTACTTATAAAATATTACATTAGCCAGAAATCAGATGAATGAGAAGAGTAGGAACGTAACCGAGGGATATCATTTATATCGAGAGGGGCGATATGTAGAAATCTTATAGTAGAGAGAGGAGTAACAACAATGGCTTTAATGGAAGTGATATTATCAAAGGAAAATCTAAACCGAGCCTATAAAAAGGTAGTTACCAATAAAGGTGCAAGTGGGATAGATGGAGTTACAGTTGAAGAATTGGGAAGCTATATCAGAGAAAATAGGGAAGTAATAATAAACTCACTTAGAAACAGGACTTATTTTCCTAAACCTGTACGACGAGTGTATATACCTAAAGCGGATGGCAAAAAGAGACCTTTAGGCATCCCATCTGCGCTAGATAGAACAATTCAACAAGCAGTAGCACAGCCAATATCAGACATCTATGAAAAGGTATTTAGTGAATACAGTTATGGCTTTCGTCCAAACAGAAGTTGTCACGATGCAATAAGACAAGCACTAGAATACTTAAATAGTGGATATGAATGGGTAATAGACATAGATCCACAACGTCTGTCAGAAGGCAACTACCTGCAGCTAACATGCCATATGTAATGTCCGCTGTAAATTTTTTATCTGGTTTAGAAAGCTTATTAGAAATTTTGTTTGTAAAAGATAGAACTTCTCGTTTCAAAATATAAGTATTTGTAGTAGAATTAAGCATAAGGAACTCCTTTCTTTTTGTTTAGTAAGTTTTTGATCTGATACCTTAATT
>FZPS01000066.1_pt102 | contig 14614 bp, 12 predicted proteins | sample 1817821 | NCBI WGS metagenome assembly FZPS01 (sample SAMEA104158645, study PRJEB21678) | metagenome | place: Germany | collected 2015-04-21 | reverse complement strand
ATGGATATAAAGACAATACAGCATAAATTAAACAGCAGGCCGAGAAAAAATCTCAATTACCAAAAACCGTTTGAAATTTTTTATAAGTTTGTAAATGGAAAAATTGCATTTGCTAGTTGAATCTACGATATTTTAATTCATCTCTTGTAATCTGATTAATAGCCTTATTCTCTATAAATTTAAGGTCGTGATTGTTTTTTGCATAACTCCTCGCTATGCCTTCCTTGTCCGTGAAATACAATCCCCACCCATAGGATTGTGCACCTTCGCCTGTTCCTATGTAGTCGGTCGAGAAGCGGTCAAACACATGAGGGGAACCGTGCCAAGCGGTATGAAAGCGAACGTCGTCTGTGTCAATATTTTCACTCTCCTCCAAAAGTTTTTTGCCTTTATCGTAGGATTTCTCAACTCCTTGTAGTAACTTTGTGGCCTCAATACTCAGACCTTCATTTACGGAGTTAGGACTATTGAGCTCCATTTTAGAGCTATTCTTAGAGCTATTCGATGTTTCGAGTAGCTCTATTTTTATTACCTCGTACGTGCTCGTACGTGTAAGGAGTATTTGCCCTGCTTTCATCCCTAAATTCGTTTATAGTTGTCTTTACACGATAAGTTTGACCATCAATTTCAACCGCTCCATAAAAACGATGTATCAACAAGTTGTCGTTATACCCGTTTTCAACACTACGAACACCGTCTTTTTTGTTATAGTCCGGGTGAACTTCCGCTTCTATACTTGCACCAATAACTTTTTTAAGCTCTTTCAGTACGGCCACATGCACCCCTAAATTACTACTTTTGCTTGTAGCTGTTTCTGATAAAAATTTATCGATAGCATTTGCACTTATTTCATAGGGAGTACCGTCAATAAGTTTTGGTAAATTATTGTTTGCCCGGTCATGCTCAGTAGTTACAAGATTGTTATTCGCCCATTCTCTTGCCTGAATAATAGGCTTATCTCCCTTAAAATCATGTTTCGGCACGCTTACCACCTCCACGCTCATGTCGTTAAGGTTAGGCATAACTAAGCCCTTTTTCTCTACTGCTTCTTTTTGCACGCGGTCAAAATCTCTCGTGTCCCGCGCGAACCTGAAACGGGTGTCGTCAGCCTGCTTCTCCTGTGTGTCCTCTCTCTTATACTCCTTGTTACGCTCCAGCCAGTCGCTTATAGTTCCGCTCTTAGCGCGGTTAAGAGGGTTGAAATCAACGGTGATGCCCTCGATAACCATCCTGCCGTCTTTAGCGTTGAGGATATTAAAGACCCCATCCTCGCTCATTGAGCCTTCGTATTCCACAAGCACATCGAGGTCGCTGTCTTCATGTGCTGTGTCTGTGGTGCGTGAACCTACAACCTTTACTCCGGTAATTGTAAACTCCGAAGGAGAGGAATACGACATCGCATCCTCAACCCAGTTGGTTATGTTAGCTTCCAACTCTTCTGTTGTATAGCCGTCTAACCCCTGTATGGGTGTCTGTGTGTCCTGTGTGTCTTCTGGTGTTTCCTCCTCGGCTTCTACTCCTGAAACCTGCTCTCCTCTACTTTCTTCGTTATCTGCAGGGCTATCTGTATCTGTTCCTCTTTGGGTAGTTTCTGCTGCTCCTCTGTCATCAGCCCCGCTTTGATCACTGCTTCCAGTATCATCTCGTCTGTCTCCTGTAATGCCTTCCGGAACATCTCCAGTTTTTTCTTCTGTATCATATCTCTTTAAATAATTGGTTAAATCCTGTAATGCCTCATCTCTTGTAATTTTCCCGAACACTCCTGCTACTGCACCCACGTCATTGGCAAATGAGTTGTTATACACATCAAGCGCACCTCTCAGTCTTACGCTGCCGGTGTTTATGGACAACGCTATCTGTTGTGCAAGTTCGGAACTTTCTTTGGAATTTACATCATCGGTGAACTTTTTCTGTTTGAAAGTGTCGGATTGTTGAAACTTTGTATTAAGTTTGTTGCAATATTAATATCCATTGGACGGATATCCACGTCAGCGGAATTGGACCGCTGTTGAGTTATCCATTCAATGGATTAATTTCATTAGTAATCGCAGTTTTTGAATTTTATTATATTTGCACTAGAGTTCTGAATTATCTTGTTGCACCTGATTTTCAGGCAAACTGAAAGCCACCTAAGTGGGTTAACTGCTGTTGGTCAAGATACTCGTTCAAATATTTCTTTTGCTTGCTTATTTCTACTTATTCTGATACTTTTTGTTTAAATCATACTCAGGTCAAGCTCGAGATTCACCGCTGCGCTCCGAAGTGTTCCGCCACTTGCTTTCGCTATCCCTCTCAGTGTCCGTAATAGGTATTCGGAGTCCCACTTGCTAAGATTTGAGAAGTTCTCCTCGTTCCGTTTGATTTGGGCGATTATCTTGGCTTCTGCCTCTTCTTTCTTGCTGTGAAGCTCCTCCGCCTCTTTGAGAATATTGAGGGCTAACTTTATCTACTCTTTTTTGCTCAAAGTTTGTTGTAGCTCTTCGGTTATCATGCCTGCTTTGATAGCTGCTTCCAGAATCATCTCGCTTGCTTCCGTTGATGCTTGTCTGAACATTTCCAGTTTGTCCATTGTCATAGTTTTTTTATTGCTTGATATTGGGCTCTTCCAGTCCGTAGCCGGCCTTCTTGTCAACAGCCTTCAGGCGCAGGGCAAGTATCAGGGCCACTATGCCGAACAGGGCAAAAATAACCATTGGCAGAGTGTAGTTGTACTGGGTAACCTCGGTTCCATCAATCATACGTACGCCGGTTATGCAGTATTTGTTAAGGACAGTGCCGATGAGCAGGGGTACAAATCCAAGGCCGATGTTTTGAACCCAGAAGATAAGGGCGTAGGCCGAACCCAGAAGCTTTTGCGGTATGATTTTAGGCACGCTGGGCCACATGGCCGACGGCACCAGCGAGAAGGCAACGCCAAGCAATATCATTATAAATGTGGCGAACCACCAGTAGTTCAAAATAGGCAGTGCGAACAGCACGTGAACCAATATGAGCAGCAATGAGCCTATTATCATGATGGTGGCTCCCTTGCCCTTTTTATCATAGATGCTGCCAAACAGCGGGGTCATTATCAGATTGCCAAACGGGATCAGGCTCGGAATTATGCCGGCCAGACTGGTACTCACGCCGTATTTGTTCTCCATAAGCGATGCGGCATACTTCATAAAGGGGAAGACTGCCGAATAGAACATAAGGCACAGCAGGGCAATGAGCCAGAATCCGCGGTTGGTGACTATCAGTTTGAGGTCTTTGACTCTAAAGACATCATCGGGTTCGGTGCGGTCCTGAGCAACTTCGATATCGTACTGTTTGTCCATGTAGCAGTAAACAAGGTAGGCCAGGAGTCCGATGCAGAGCAGGATAGCCGATATGAGCAGCGGAGTTGAGAGAGAGAAGCGCTTGACCAGCATGGGGCTGAATACCAGAGCGGCAGCTGTTCCCAGACGGGCTACGGCTACCTGAACGCCCATGGCCAGGGCCAGCTCCTTTCCTTTGAACCACTTGGTTATGACCTTGGTTACCGTTATTCCGCAGTTCTCCGTTCCCACCGCGAAAATGGCATAGCCAAGACAGGCCACAAATACCTGTGTGCGAATTCCGAACACCGTTCCGGCCTCGGGACCGGGCGATATGTAGGTTACTGCATAGTATTTGATCAGGGCGCCTATTATCATCAGTATGCCGGTCGCTATTCCGGTGAACCTGACACCCAGCTTGTCCAGTATTATGCCGCCGAATATGAGCATAAAAAGGAAAACGTTGAACCAGCAGTAGGCCCAGTTAAACTGTCCGAACTCGATACTGGTCCAACCCATTTGCTTTTCAAGCATGGTCATAAGTGGCGAAAGCGCATCGGTCAGGAAATATCCCCACATCATAGTGAAAGAGACTATGATAAGCACTATCCAACGGGAACTCTTACTCTCACTAATTTTCTTAATGATAATTTTAGACATATTTAAACATTTTGCATTGTCCTTTAATATTTAGATGGTACAAAATTATGAAATTCTTAGTAATTTTGCAGCGCTGCTGAGAAGTAGATTACAAATTGTACCTAAAAAAGTGAAATTGAATGAACTTACGGCTGTATCCCCGATAGACGGGCGGTACCGTGGCAAGACACAGAACCTTGCGTATTATTTTTCAGAGTACGCCCTTATAAGATATAGGGTAAGAGTTGAAATCGAGTATTTTATTGCACTCTGCGAGTCCGGACTCCCGCAATTGGCAGGAGTGTCGGGTGCGTCGTTTGAAAGTTTACAACAAATATGTAGAGATTTCAGTGAAGATGATGCCGTACACATAAAAGAGATTGAGAAAGTTACAAATCACGATGTTAAGGCGGTCGAGTATTTCCTCAAGGAGAAGTTTGACCTGATCCCGAACCTTGTTCCTTATAAGGAGTTTATACATTTCGGACTTACATCACAGGATATCAACAATACCGCAGTTCCCCTTTCAATCAAGGAGGCATTGGAGAATCTCTATTATCCGGCCATTCAGGAGTTAATTGACAAGCTGGAGGAGTATGCCGCCCGTTGGAAGGATATCCCGATGCTGGCCCGTACCCACGGGCAGCCCGCTTCACCTACACGTCTTGGCAAGGAGATAGAGGTCTTTGCATACCGTCTCAGTGAGCAGTTTAAACAGCTTCAGTCGGTGCCGATATCAGCCAAGTTCGGCGGCGCCACAGGCAATTTCAATGCTCACCATGTGGCCTATCCCTATATGGACTGGAAGGCTTTTGGCACTAAATTTCTTAGTGAGAAATTGGGTCTGGTACGTGAGGAATATACCACACAGATATCGAACTACGACAATCTGGCCGCTCTGTTCGATGCCATGAAGCGTATGAATACAATCCAGATTGATATGAACCGCGATTTTTGGCAGTATATTTCGATGGACTACTTCAAGCAGCAGATCAAAGCCGGCGAGGTAGGTTCGAGCGCCATGCCGCACAAAGTCAATCCCATCGATTTTGAAAATGCCGAGGGCAATCTGGGCATATCAAATGCCATTCTGGAGCATCTGGCAAGCAAATTACCCGTTTCACGTTTGCAGCGTGACCTGACGGATTCCACAGTTACACGTAATATAGGGGTGCCGTTCGGACACACAATGATTGCAATAGCAAGTTCGCTCAAGGGACTTGACAAATTGCTCGTTAACGAAGCCGGTATTGCCGCCGATCTGGAGAGATGCTGGAGCGTAGTGGCCGAGGCCATACAGACAATCCTGCGTCGTGAAGGTTATCCTAACCCGTATGAAGCACTAAAAGAGCTTACAAGAACGAACAATACTATAACAAAAGAATCAATAAGGGAGTTTATTAACAAGCTTGATGTGAGCGAAAACGTCAAGAAAGAGCTTTTAGCAATTACGCCGAATAACTATTTCGGCATTTAATTATGAAAAAAACCAAATATTAATCAGGCCGTGAAGTCCGAAAAAATTAGATTTATGGAAATTGAAAAAGGAAACAGGTTTTACGATGAAAATGTTAACCGTGATGAGTTTGAAAACAACTTTAACACGTTTACAGAAGGAATGGTAGAAAACAGAAACGAAAACCGCAAGGATGGACGTCCACGGTTTGTCAGAGCCGATTCCGGAAATCGTCAATACACGAGGGTAGAACGTCCGTCCCGAAAGAGTGATGACAATCAGGAAGGCTACGGTCAGGAGAGACCCCGCCGACAGTATAACAGACAGAGTGACGGTCAGTATGGTCAGGAGAGACCATATTACAGCCAGAATCGCCAGAGCGGTTATCAGAGCCGTGGCGGACAGGGTACGTATGGACGCAGTCAGTACGGCCAGGAGAGGCCAAGGTATAACTACAATCAGAGTCGCCAGAATGAGAATTCTCAGGATACGCAGCCACGTTTTTACAGGGAGCGTGTCCAGGGACAGGATGGCGGACAGCAGGGTGGCTACCAGCGTCAGTACCGTCCCCGTCAGGAGGGCGGATATCAGCGTCAGGGCGGTTATGGCCGTCAGCCGTACGGACAAGGCGGTTACCAGCAGCGCGGCTATCGTAAGCCTGTGCAGAATCGTCCTGACAGCCGTAAGCGCATAGAGTATCATGACGTTGTTCACGATCCCAACGAGGAGATCCGTCTTAATAAATATCTTGCCAATGCCGGTGTCTGTTCGCGTCGTGAGGCCGATGATTTCATTCAGGCAGGCGTGGTGAAGGTTAACGGTCAGACCGTGACAGAATTGGGCGTTAAGGTACGCCGTGGCGACAACGTTCTGTTCCACGACCAGATTGTGAGTATCGAGCGTAAGATTTACATACTTCTAAACAAGCCTAAGGACTGTGTCACTACCGTTGATGATCCTCAGGAGCGCAGGACAGTTATGGATTGCATTAAGGGCGCCTGCAAGGAGCGTGTTTACCCGGTCGGTCGCCTGGACCGCAACACTACCGGCGTACTGCTTCTTACCAACGATGGCGAGTTGGCTACACGCCTTACGCATCCCAAGTTTTTGAAGAAGAAAATCTATCATGTCCGTTTGGACCGTGCGGTTGCATCGGAAGATATGCAGACACTGCTAAATGGCGTCAAGATAGGCGAAGAGGAGGGCGATGTTGTCCGTGCCGATGAGGTGAGCTATGTAAACGACGACAAGACTCAGGTGGGTATTGAAATCCATTCGGGACGCAACCGCGTTGTAAGACGTATGTTTGATGCCCTGGGATATCGTGTCATAAGACTTGACCGTGTACAGTTTGCAGGACTTACAAAAAAGAGATTACGCCGTGGTGACTGGCGCTTCCTTACCGAAAAGGAGGTCAATATGCTCCGTATGGGTGCATACGAGTAAAGTCCATTAATTTTAATGTTTTTGAAATAGATATGAAGAGAACCAGAATTGTCGATCTTCTGAAATCCGTCGATTATGGTCAGGAGGTGCTTGTCAAAGGATGGGTCAGAACCCGTCGTAACAGCAAGTCTGTTGGGTTTATTGCCTTGAATGACGGCTCGACAATCAAGAATATCCAGATTGTGGCTGACATGGAGAAGTTCAGCGACGATCTGATGAAAAAGATTACTACAGGCGCTTGCCTGAGTGTAACGGGTACAATGGTGCAAAGCATAGGCTCAGGCCAGGCCGTTGAGGTACAGGCCGATAAGATAGAGGTCCTGGGTACATGCGATGACGATTATCCCATGCAGAAGAAAGGCCAGTCTTTTGAATATATGCGTCAGAATGCGCATATGCGCCTGCGTACTAACACTTTCGGGGCTGTGATGCGTATCCGTCACAACATGTCGATAGCCATACATAAGTTTTTCCATGATCACGGATTCTACTATTTCCATACCCCGATTATAACCGCATCGGACTGTGAGGGTGCAGGAAATATGTTTCAGGTTACAACTCTTGACCTGGCGAAAGTGGCAAAGGATGGTGAGGTCGATTATAGTCAGGATTTTTTCGGGAAACATGTTAATCTGACAGTATCGGGTCAGCTCGAGGGTGAGCTGGGAGCTACGGCACTTGGTGCAATATATACCTTCGGACCCACTTTCCGTGCTGAAAATTCCAACACTCCGCGCCACCTGTCGGAATTCTGGATGATAGAGCCGGAAGTATGCTTCATAGACCTTCCGGAGCTTATGGACCTTGAGGAAAAGTTCATCAAGTATTGTGTGCAGTGGGCTCTTGACAATTGCAGCGATGACCTCGAGTTCCTTAACAATATGATTGACAAGGGACTAATTGAGCGTCTGAAGGGCATTGTCAATACCGAATTCGTACGTCTCTCTTACACTGAAGGCATAGAGATCCTGCAGAAAGCCATCCGTGGCGGCCGTAAGTTTGATTTCCCCTGTAACTGGGGCGATGACCTCTCTTCAGAGCACGAGCGTTATCTGGTTGAAGAGTACTTCAAAAAGCCGGTAATAATGACCCATTATCCTAAAGCCATAAAGGCCTTCTACATGAAGATTGATGAACAGAATCCCGTCTATGACGGCAAGGAGATGGAGCAGACCGTTCAGGGTACCGATATGCTCTTCCCGCAGATTGGCGAGATTATAGGCGGTTCGGTGCGTGAAGAGAACTATGACAAACTTGTAAACGAGATAGAGGAACGTAATATTCCCATGAAAGATTTATGGTGGTATCTTGATACACGCCGTTTCGGCTCATGTCCTCATGCCGGATTCGGACTCGGATTTGAACGGCTTATCCTGTTTATCACCGGACTGCAGAATATCCGCGACGTTATTCCGTTTCCCAGAACTCCCCGCAATGTGGAGTTCTAAGGAAGGAACCTCTCTGTTTGATTGTTATTTAAGCTCGGCTTTTACCTGAGTAATCATATCCTTGTGCTGCTCATCTTCGACTGTCAGGGTAGATGTCAGCTCAACTGTTTTCGTATTGTCATTTGTTGAAAATGTACCGCTGTAGAGCAGAATGCTGTTGTTATAGAGGGTGGCCTCAAGGTATATCTTGTAATTGCCTGCCGGGACTGTTTTTCCCTGACTGTCCTTAAAATCCCAGGAGTAGGTCTGTACTCCGCTTGCTGCCGGAGTAGCGCCGCTGATGGCATCAATCTGTGCATCGGTCAAGGTGTCGGCTGCGGCATTGTTGACCCATGTGGGAACGCATGCAGGACGATAAGTATAGCCGCGACGGCGCTCCTGTGTACCCTGTGCACCTTGCGGACCTTGCGGACCCCTTACGCGTCCTTTTGTGGTAAACTGTGTTACAAAGAGTGTGCGAACAACTTTGCCTTCGGAATTTTCAACCCAAACGGCATACTGGTTGGAGCCGGATCCGCTCTGTTTCTGGTAGTTGAACGAGAGCTCAAGCGCTGTGGCTTTTTTTGAGGTGCTTTGCTGAGCTGCCACCGGTATTGCAGGGAGGACAGCCATAATGGCCAGAATCAGGATTTTTGTTTTCATATCATACATTATTTAGGTTATTTAAAGACCGATATTTCCCTCAAAGATAATTATTTATGATAAATATCAACTCCAATCTACATTTATTTTTTGAGTTCTAAAATGTAGCTGAAAAAATAGGTTGGAAAAAAAGATAGAAATAAACTGGAGAGTCCGGTATAAAGGCGGGGAACGGTCCGGTATAGGAGTCCATAAAGCCGGTGTAAAGTTCAATAAGAACCTGAAATAAACTCACTGTAAAGCTCAACAAAGACCCAATAGATCAACATAAACTACTAGAGATAGTTACAAGTTGACTTTGCACTGGGCGGGGGCCGATTCGCGCTGAATGCGGTTCAGGGCGGTCACCACATAGATATATTGAGTAGAGCCGTCGCGGTAGGGCAGATTGAAAAATGTCCGACGGGTTATGCCTACAATATATTTAGGGTCATCGATATTGATTTTCTCATTCTTTTCAAAACGGTAAATGACATACTGGATAGCTTTGTCTATCTCCTTACGGGCTTTTGGAGCAGTCCAGAATAGCACAGGGCCGTCAATTGTCTCAACAGACATAAGTTTGCGCACCTTGCCGGGAGTGTTTCCGGGCAGATAATCGGCAACCGGTTGTAATGCAGGTGTGCTGTAGTACTCTTTGGCCAGAACTGTCCTGTAATCATCGGGGTTGTCAACCACTGCTTTGGCCGGCCAGAAACAGTTGCCCTGAAGACCGGGAAAAATGCGCTCCAGATTCAGTTTGTGTCGCTGCTGGTTGCTCTCCGGATGGTTTGGATCAACCCCCGTGACGGTGCGCTCCACATCTTGTCCCAAATAGGTAAGGCAGCCGCCTGCGTTGTCCGACCACCACTTTGCCAGTACTGCATAATCGGCCGATTGGTGGCCTGTATTCCAATATACCTGGGGAATACAGTAATCCATCCATCCCTTTTCAATCCAGTAAAGAATATCGGCATAGAGTCCGCTCCAGTTCTCGAAACCGGTGGTCTCGCTGCCGCCGGGATAATCGACAGTCTTATTGCGGTAAATCCCGAACGGCGAAATTCCAAACTTTACCCAGGGCTTGATCTCTTTTACCGTATGATATATCTGCTCCACGAACAGGTTTACATTGTCTCGGCGCCAGTCATCCTTGTTGGTGAATCCTTTCGGGTCTTTCCTGAACGATGTTTCATCATTGAATTTGAGATTCCCTTCAGGATATGGATAAAAATAGTCGTCTATATGAAATCCGTCTATGTCATAACGGGTCACAATATCGGCCGCAATTTTACATATATGATCTCTGTTCTCTTGCAGAGAGGGGTCAAATAGAGCCAGTTCACCATAGTTGATTATACGTTCCGGGTGAAGTTTGATCTGATGATTCGGGGCAAACTCCGTGGTGGTCTTGGTCTTGGCACGGAAGGGGTTTATCCAGGCATGAAGCTCCATGCAACGGCGGTGACACTCTTCAATCATAAACTGCAGCGGGTCCCAGTCCTCATCGGGGGCTTGACCCTGCAAGCCGGTCAGATAGGCACTCCAAGGCTCCAGATCGGACTTATAAAGGGCATCGGCCTCAACACGGACCTGGAAAAGTATGGCGTTCAGACCGCAACCGGCAAGTGAATCAAGCTGGCGGGACAGTTCGGCTTTCAGTTCGGCTGTGGGTATCCCTTCAAACTGATGGTTGACCGCCTGTATCCATGCTCCGCGGAACTCGCGTTTGGGCTGAGAAGCGTTGCACGGCACCACTGTAAACAGTATCAGAAGCAGAACGATCAGATGTTTTCTCATTACTTGGGCAGGTTATTGTATTCTTCAAGAGCTTCTGCCAGGAGCCTGAGGGCATCCTTGAGGTCTTCGACCTTCAGCACGTATGCCAGACGTACCTGGTCACGGCCGTACTCCGGCTCGGAGTAGAAACCTGTGCCAGGGGCCATCATTATGGTCTTGCCGTCACGGCGGAAATCGGTCAGACACCATTTACAGAACTTTTCAGAGTCGTCAATGGGCAGCCTGGCCGTGGTGTAGAAGGCACCCATAGGAATGGGGGAGTAAACTCCGGGTATTTTATTCAGACCGTCAATCAGGTGTTTACGACGGGTTATATATTCATCGTATGTGTCCATCATATAGTCGCATGGAGCCGATATGGAGGCCTCGGCCACAATTTGACCGATGAGCGGCGGACAGAGACGGGCCTGACAGAACTTCATCACAGCCTCTCTAACCTCCCGGTTCTTGGTTGCTATGGCGCCAATACGTATTCCGCATTCGGAATAACGTTTTGAAACGGAGTCAATCAGTATGACATTGTTATCGATGCCTTCCAGGTGGCAGGCCGATATGTATGGCGCTCCGGTGTAGATAAACTCGCGGTAAACCTCATCGGAAAAGAGATAGAGGTCATATTTCTTGACCATATCACGCAGTTGGAGCATCTCCTTACGTGTATAGAGATAGCCCGTGGGGTTGTTGGGGTTACATATAAGTACACCCTTAGTGCGTTCGGTTATAAGTTTTTCGAGTTCTTCTATGGGAGGCAAAGCAAATCCGTCATCAATACTGGATACGATGGGTTTGATCACTGCTCCCGCCGAAACGGCAAAAGCCATATAGTTGGCGTAGGCAGGCTCCGGTACGATAATCTCGTCACCCGGATTCAGACAGGTCAAGAATGCAAACAGCACTGCCTCGGACCCGCCGCTGGTCACGATTATCTCATCGGGCTCGAACTTTATCTGATACTGTTCGTAGTAGTCGCACAGCTTTTTTCTCAGGCTCAGAAATCCTTGTGACGGAGTGTATTCAAGGATTTTGCGGTCTATGTTCTTTAACGCATCAAGGCCGACCTTTGGGGAAGGAAGATCGGGCTGACCAATATTAAGATGGTATATCTTCACTCCCTCTGCCTCGATTTTCTGTGCAATCCCCGACAGCTTGCGGATGGGCGAGCTGGGCATAATTTCAGCGCGGTTTGATATTTTCATTGTCTCCTGGATAAATTTCAAGATGCAAAGATACTTCAAACCGCGCGTTTATTACCCACTGTTTGATTATTTTTTACAATAAATCAAATCTTTAATGGATCCGTTTGCCTAAAATGAGGTTATCACCCGAATCGTCAACTGTCCATATTTCAGGTTTACGCGGTCCGTTGTTCTCGGAGTGGTGTACGGAGTATAAGAGCTGACCTTCAAATGTACGGAATAACATTCCGTGACCTGAGTTGTCACCTTTAAAGGCTTTTTCCTCTTGGATCCACGGGCCTTTTATGCTGCCACTTTCGGACCATGCAATACCCTGTGCATAGCGGTTTTCGCCCCAGCTGGACCATAGCATACCCAGGCGTCCGGTCTGTGTGCGGAACATCTGGGGACCATCGGTTACCCATCCCGGCATCTTCATACCGAAAGTGGCCTCGCCAATGGAGTTCATCTCTTTGGACCATGCAGCTTCCGATGCGCGGAATATGGTGGTGGGCTCGGCGGTGCGATGTGTCAGATCCTTTGAAAGCGGCATATAGGCCATTGTGCCGTCAATCAACTGGGTCCACTCATGTACAAAGACCATATAGATAGTGTCATCCTCTTCGTAGAGTGTTCCGTCGATGATATCCCATGTGGTGGGACCGAGACAGAATGTGGAGTCTTTGACGAGCGGGAGGTAGGGACCGTCAACATTATCCGATACCAGCAGCTGGGTCTGGTTCAGGGGCACATTGTAGCGACGCGGAACCTGCTCAATACACACTCCGTGATTGTTCCAAGTGCCGGCATAGTAGTATTTGTCACCGTATTTGTGTATCTCGGCGGCAGCAACGAACTGTCCCTGCATCCAGGTCCCTGACAGGTCTATCACGCTATAAGGTCCGGTCCAGTTCTCAAGGTCGGTGCTCTTGTAGAGCGAGCCTCCGGTACCGGTAAGCCAGTAGTTCTTGGTCTCGGGGTCGGGATATATGAACGGGTCGCTCATGGAGAGCTCCTTGATACTTACCGTGCGTACCTCGGGAGCGGGGCGTGCGCTCTGCGGCGGACGCTGCTGACGTGCGCGGTCTGCGGTTCCCGACTGTGGGATCATTCCGCCAAAGTTTCTCTGTCCGGGAGTGGCAGGCGGAGCTTGTTCACCTCTGGGCACACTGATAATCACATTATCTCGGTTATAACTCTCTTGTTCGGGTTCTGCTTTCTTTCCTTTGCATGAAACCGATAGCAGCATTGGCAGACTGATTAAAGTTGCGAAAAATAAAGACTTTCTTTTCATATTTTCAAGTGTTTTGATGTTCCGGATATCAAACCTTAGATTTGCAGCGTTGTTCTCTGCACCTAGGTTTGTACGACAAAAATAGTAAATTTATGCCGATAAAGATAGTTTAACAAAGGACAATGGCGCCGGGCGGTTCTCAATGATGTCAAATGGGTAAGACCCGTGTACTTTTTTTGCCCCGCCCGGCCCGTTGATTCAGGGCCTGAATAAGAATATTGCCTTAGTACGAATAAGGTTTGTAGGTGACGGATCGACGGTCCACTGTCCGCTTAAAAGCAGTGCAAGTTATGAAAAAAATCCATGTCGGCATCGACATCAGCAAAGAAAAGTGTAATCTTTGCTTCCGTAGCGGTCTGGAGATTGTCCGCGAAGAAGAGTGTTCAAATGATGTAAAAGCCCTCAAAAAGGCCTTTAAAGCTGCATTGAAAGTGCTTGGTGCGTCAGTGGATGAGGTCCTGGTCTGCGCCGAGTACACAGGCCGATACATCTACCCTCTGACCGTGGCCTGCCAAGAACTGGATATCTTCCTCTGGCTGGATGACCCCACCCGTATCAAGAACTCCATGGGCCTCGCCCGTGGAAAGAATGACGTCATTGACGCCGCCAGGATTGCCGAATATGCGTTCCGCTACAGCGACAAAGCTGTCCGTTACTGCATTCCGGATGCCGCCCTGGTCTCAATGAAGAACCTACTGGCAGATCGCGAGTTTCTCCTTATCGACAGGAAAAGATATCAGTCTCAACTCACTGACCAGAAGAAGTATATGGCTCCTGGCGACTTCAAGCACAAGAGCGGCCGATGGAAGAAAGTCATCAAGTCCATAGACGAACAGATTGCAGCCATCGATACAGAGATAGAAACGCTTATTGCGGCGGACCCGGTATTGACTCGTCAGAAGGAACTTCTTGTAAGCATTGACGGCATTGGGGAGCGCATTGCCATCAACATGATTGCCATCACCGGCGGCTTCACCCGTTTTCAGAATGCACGGCAGTTCTGCAGCTTCGCCGGCCTCACGCCGTACAAGTACGACTCCGGAACGTCAGTCCGCTCAAAGGCCAAGATATCCAAACGGGCTAATCAAACCATGAAAGCGCTGCTGCATCTCGCAGCCGTCAGTGCCGCTACACACATGAAGGAGGGTGAATACAAAGACTATTTTGAACGCAAAACTAAGGAAGGAAAACACGTTATGTGCGTGCTGAACGTTATCCGGGCAAAGCTCGTTCACCGAATGTTCTCCGTCATCAAACGGGATACCGAATACACAAAGGAATATAAACCTGCATGTTAATCACGCTCCAGGGGTGGCCGCGCGGCCAGGGGCCTGACGCCCATATGAGCGCAATATATATCCATAAACCATACCGTTGAATCGAAGTGATGACCTACAATCCAACTTCTTTCCGAATCATTTGGAAAATCCATAAGAATA
>FZPS01000042.1_pt227 | contig 14620 bp, 13 predicted proteins | sample 1817821 | NCBI WGS metagenome assembly FZPS01 (sample SAMEA104158645, study PRJEB21678) | metagenome | place: Germany | collected 2015-04-21 | reverse complement strand
TATTATGACAAAAAAAATTCGTATTTTAATTTATCCATTGTTAGTAATGGGATTATTGTTGGCAGTTAGTTGTAGGGATGACAATAATGATGACAATAACGGGAATAACAACAATAACAATAACAATGATGCAACCACCTTCACTGATTCACGTGATGGCAATGTGTATAAAACAGTAAAAATTGGCAATCAGGTATGGATGGCTGAAAATCTAAGATATTTGCCAAGTGTTGTACCTGCTGCTACAAGTTCTACTACAGACCCGTATTGTTATATTTATATGTATAATGGAACGGATGTAAGTGAAGCTAAAGCTACAAGTAATTATACAACTTATGGAGTTTTATATAATTGGCAAGCAGCCAAGACAGCTTCACCGGCCGGTTGGCATTTACCCAGCGATGCGGAGTGGAAAGAATTGGAAAAGTTTTTGGGTATGACCGAAGAACAAGCAAATGCATATAATTGGCGAGGAAAAAATGAAGGTGGAAAGTTAAAAGAAACCGGAACTACTCATTGGACTACCCCTAACGAAGGTGCTACTAATGAATCCGGATTTACAGCTTTACCGGGTGGTCTTCGTAATAACCAAGACCGATTATTATGGAATATTCGTATTGCCGGTTACTGGTGGACAGCTACTGATCAATCGGATAAGGCTTACTATCGAAGTTTAGTTCACTATGATAGTACTATCTTTAGGGGTTACGATGATAAAAGTCATGCTTATTCTGTGCGTTGCATAAAAGATTAAGAAAGTGAAAAATAATATGTGTCAACTTTTTTTAGGACGCTACAATTGAAAGCAATCCCATTGTTCTGTTAGAGCGAAGTGTTAAGCTATATTTACTAGCGTTCACTCTATTATTTTATTTGAATTAAAATTGCCGTTCAGGGGCAATTTTTTGTTTATATACTTTGAAATAGTACAAAAAACAGTTCTACAAGTATTATTTAATTTTTTAATTAAAAATAGTGGAAAAATATTTCAAAGAAATCTGGTTTAATCCAAATAAAAGCTATACTTTTGCAAAAATAAAAATATAAATATTCTTTAAAATTAATATATACGTAATTATGACCAAAAAGAAATTTGAAGTAATTGAAAAAGAAAGTGTTGTAGTTAAGTTTGTAGGCGATTGTGGTGATGGAATGCAATTGACTGGAACATTGTTTTCTGATACTTCTGCTATGTCGGGTAACGATTTATCCACTTTTCCTGATTATCCTGCAGAAATAAGGGCACCTCGTAATACGGTATCAGGCGTTTCGGGCTATCAAGTTCACATAGGAAGAGAAGTTAGAACAATAGGGGATAAGTGTGATATGTTAGTGGCAATGAATCCTGCATCATTAAAAGCAAACTTACAATGGGTAGCCTTAGGCGGAACGATTATTGTTGATGTGGATGCTTTTGTAGATAAAGCATTTGATAAAGCGGGTTATGCCTCTAATCCATTAGAAGATGGTAGTTTATCGAGTTATCATATCATTCAAGCACCCATTTCCTCTCAAGCAAAGGAAATAGCCATCAGCTTAGGCATGGATATAAAAGATGCTGATAGAACTAAAAACATGTATGCCTTAGGGATAGTTGCTTTTATTTATGATAGAGACTTAAAAATATTATTTAAACAAATTAACGACAAATTTAAAAAGAGTCCGAAAGTTGCGGAAATCAATATAGAAGTATTAAAAGCGGGCTATATTTATGCTGAAAGTATAGAAGCCATAGAATCACGTTTTCATATACCTACTGCAGTTTTACCAAAAGGAAAATACCGCAATATTTCGGGAAATATTGCAACAGCTTGGGGTTTATTAGCCGCTTCCGAACGTTCGGGAAGACCGTTGTTTTTAGGTTCTTATCCTATTACGCCGGCAACCGACATACTCGTAGAATTGGCACGTCATAAATCTTTGAATGCACGTGTAATGCAATGCGAAGACGAAATTGCGGGTATATGTTCTTCAATAGGAGCTTCTTATGCCGGTTCTATGGCAGTAACGTCTACATCGGGACCCGGCTTATCGTTAAAATCGGAAGCAATAGGTTTGGCTGTTATGACGGAATTGCCGTTGGTAATTATTAATGTACAAAGAGGCGGTCCTTCAACAGGGATGCCTACCAAGTCGGAACAAGCAGATTTATTGCAAGCATTGTATGGTCGTAATGGTTCCTGCCCTTGCATTGTTACAGCCGCATCTTCGCCCAGCGATTGTTTCGAAATGGCTTACAATACGGCTAAATTATCATTAGAGCATATGACACCGGCTATTTTGATGACCGATGGCTATATTGGACAAGGAACTGAACTGTTTAGAATCCCAAAAGTTGCCGATATGCCAAGCATTACGCCACCTCTTGCTAAAGCCAAAGATCCTAATTATAAACCTTATCGTAGAGATGAAAAAACATTGGTTCGTCAATGGGCATTACCGGGAACCGAAGGTTTGGAACATAGGGTAGGAGGTTTGGAAAAAACAGATATTTTTGGTGCCGTTTCTACCGATCCTATTAATCACGACAAAATGGTCAGCAATCGTAATGAAAAAGTACAAAGAGTTGCCGATTATATTCCCGAACAAGATATTATAGGCGAAGATAGTGGCGATGTATTAGTAGTGAGCTGGGGCGGAACAAGAGGGCAGGTGTACGATGCTGTGAAAAATTTACAGAAACAAGGTAAGAAAATAAGTTTAGCTCATTTTAAATATATTATGCCGCTTCCAAAAAATACGGCTGATATATTTGCTAAATTTAAAAAGATAGTTGTATGTGAATTAAATGATGGTCAATTTGCGAATTATTTGCGTATTGTTCATCCTCAATTTAACTATATAAAATACAATAAGATAAAAGGAATACCTTTTACTACTACAGAATTAATCAATACATTTAATCAAATATTTTAAGGAGGATAAATAATGAGTTATTCAATGATAGAACGTTCGACAGTTCCGCTAACGAAAGAAGATTTTGCAAGTGATCAAATGGTAAGATGGTGCCCCGGATGCGGTTCTCATGCTATTTTAGCTACTTTGCAAAGTATTTTTCCTAGAATAGGCTACAAACGCGAAAACTTTTGTGTTGTATCGGGAATAGGCTGCGCCTCTCGCTTCCCATATTATGTGAATACATTTGGTTTTCACGGAATTCACGGTCGTGCTACGCCTATTGCTACCGGAGTAAGCGTATCGAATAGAAAATTAAGTGTATGGGTTATTGCCGGTGATGGAGACCTTATGGCTATAGGCGGCAATCATTTTTTACATACTATTAGAAGAAATGTGGATTTAAATATCTTACTCTTTAATAATCAAATTTATGGATTAACAAAAGGGCAATATTCTCCTACAACTCCATTCGGACAAGTAACAAAAACTTCTCCTTACGGAACCATCGAAAAACCTTTCGATGTAGGTAAATTAGTATTGGCTGCTCAAGGAAATTTTTATGCCAGAGTGGTGGATAATAATACGAAATTAATGGGAGATGTTATGTATGAAGCTGCTAAACATGATGGAACATCAGTGATAGAGATTTTACAAAACTGTGTGATATTCAATGATGGAGCACATAAAGCTATCGCTGATAGAGCTACTGCTCCCGACAGACAACTAATATTGAAACATGGCGAACCTATGATATTCGGTAAAGACAATAATAAAGGAATTCGTTTAGGTTCAAGAGGTTTAGAAGTAGTTACCATTGGCGAAAATGGAATAACAGAAAAAGATATTCTTGTACATGATGCTCAGCAACAAGACGCAGGATTGCATAATATGTTGGCAGATATGCATTGGCCCGATTATCCTATTGCCTTGGGAGTAATACGTTCGGTACCATCGCCTACTTACGATGAGTTGCTAGAAAAGCAAATGATAGATGCTAAAGCAACCTCAAACATTAAATGTGTTGACGATATATTGAATAGCGGAGATACTTGGGAGATTTAATCTCTACAATCACTTTGCTTGACAAGTAAGTGATTGTATACTTATTATAATTGAAAGTTTTACTAAAACTTTAACTATGCTGTATCCATTAAAGTTCACTCCCATATTGAAAGAAAAAATTTGGGGGGGTAATAAAATTAAAACAATTTTAAATAAAGACTTTAGTCCGCTTCCCAATTGCGGCGAATCGTGGGAAATATCGGGTATTGATAACGACTCGAATAAAGTCAGCAATGGATTTCTGAAAGGCAACACCTTGAGCGAATTAGTAGGTGTGTACATGGGAGATTTGGTAGGAGAAAAAGTATTCGATATCTATAACGAACACTTTCCACTACTTATAAAGTTCATTGATGCCAATAGCGATCTTTCGGTTCAAGTTCATCCCAATGATCGGCTTGCCGCACAATTACACGGAGAAAACGGGAAAACGGAAATGTGGTATGTGCTTGCTGCCGATGAGCAAGCTAAAATTAATGTAGGCTTTACTACTCCTGTCAACAAAGAAAAATTAGAACATCACATACAATCAGGGACTTTAGAGGAAATTTTGAATTATGTATCAACCAAAGCCGGCGATGTGTTTTATTTGCCGGCAGGCAAAGTACATGCTATTGGAAAAGGTGTTTTATTAGCCGAAATACAGCAAACATCGGATATTACTTATCGTTTGTATGATTACAACAGAAAAGATAAAAACGGGAAATTGCGTCCTTTGCATATAGAAGAGGCTTATCAAGCAATAGATTATGAAAATAATGACAATCAACCGATACGCATTTCTCCTAAAAAAAATAAAACGCAACTACTTGTTCGTTCGCCCTATTTTGTTACCAATCTACTATTCTTTGACCAAAAAGTAGAAAAAATATACATAGAAACGGATAGCTTTGTAATCTATATATGTGTTGAGGGAGAAGCTCTTATCGGATATGATGGAGGAGAAGAAACGATATCGAAAGGGGAGTGTGTGCTTATGCCCGCCGTTATCGAAGAGGCGGTTTTTATTCCTAATAAAAGTTGCCGATTATTAGAAATATATTTACCTTAATTTTCTAATAATAAGATGCTGCTTTCTTTAAAATAAGCTAGCGTTTTTATATTATTTTATCGCCACAATAGGCTTTGCGATTGCATTTTAGACAATGTTTTCCCATCCAAATTTCATCAAACTGCTCTATCGCTTGATCGACCAATATAGGTTCGTTGGTTAATATGCCGGCTTCAAAATTGCGTGAATGTTCGCTTTTCATGCCCATACCTGCTCCTGTTAAGTTGGCTGAACCGATATAGGCTGTATGTAAATCATAAATTATGACTTTAAAATGCACGCGAGGACACAATACTCTTTCTAAATTCTTGATTAAGGATGGGTATTTGTCGAAATCTTTACGAAAATTGGGTCCCGGTTCTTTTGCATGCATCAGTCTTACTTCTATCTTCCTGTCAATTAAATGAGCAAGTGTTTTGAGAAAAGGAACGGCATTACTTCCTTGTTTTACATATAGGTCTTTGATGTCGGCAGTACCAATCCATAACGAACGCTTTACACTATGTACTGCTTCTATAACTTTTGTGTAGTGTTGAAAATTAGATATGTAAATTGTACTCATTTTTTTTATTTACTATCGGAAACTACACGAAAACCAATAGTATAGCCGCTATCTTCCGGTTCGCTATTGTTACGATACGCACATTGACAAAAGAGAGCAATGCTTGCCCAGCTACCACCGCGATACACTCGCCACTTGCCTGACTCAGGTCCTTTAGGATTTAATTGTGCATCGCTTGAATATGTTCCGTACCAATCGCTACACCACTCATATACATTTCCGTGCATGTCGTACAAGCCCCAAGCATTGGATGCAAAGCTGCCTACGGGCATTGTTTTACCTTTATTTACTCCCTCGCTACAGCCTTCCATGGGAATATTCCCATTATAATTGGCTTGTGTGGCACTTAAACAGCTGCCTGTATTAAAATGAGTGTTAGTTCCGGCTCGGCACGCATATTCCCATTCAGCTTCAGTAGGCAGGCGACAACCTATGTAAGCAGCAAATTCCGAGGCTCCATACCAAGTAACTCGTATCACAGGATTGTTTTCATAGCCCGCAACAGGTACCCATTTTCCATTGACAAAATGCAAACCCCAATCATGTTCGCCGTTACTTTCGTAAATTAGTACTTGTGTAGGATAGGCTCCGGCAGCATATTTTCCATCGCTGCCAATCTTGTTTGCATTTAAAAAGGCTGCATATTGGGCATTGGTAATTTCATACTTGCTCATTTTAAACCCAGTCAATGTTACCTGATGAGGTACCTCAGCAACTTGTCCTTTTGCTTGCTCTAAGGGGCTTCCCATGGTAAAAACGCCCATAGGTAAGTATAGCCAATCTATTTTTATTTTAGACTTGGTTTGTCCACCCGCATTTAAACTAAATGTGATTGCTAATAGAAGAGAGAAAATATATTTATTCATAACTGTTTTTTTTGATGGTTACTATTTAACGAAACGTATCGTACAGTGTTTTTATTTTAAATAATTTTTCTTTTCTTAGAATAAAGAAAGTATTGCTATTTATCAAATGCTGAGTTTTTTCATTTGTAAGGCAAAAATTATTGTTAAATTTACTACTTTTGCATACTTATGTTTTTATTAATATATAGATGGTTAATTTAATTGTACTTTCAATCACCGTACTGATTTCTATTATTGCATTTAATCGAAAAGATGTTTTTTATGCATTGTCTTTCAATGCTTATGCTGTTGCACACAGGCGACAATGGTATAGGGTATTATCCTATGGTTTTATTCATGCTAATTGGGTACACTTGCTTGTCAATATGTTTGTTTTATGGATGTTTGGTGGGTTATTAGAGAAAACCTATGTTTATTTGTTTGCTACCAAAGGATATTTTATGTATTTGTTATTGTATCTTTCGTCTATTGTAGTAGCAACCATGGGTGATTTAAAACAATACAAAGACGATTATAACTACCATGCTGTGGGTGCTTCGGGAGCTACATCGGCGGTAATTTTTGCAGGTATCTTGCTTTATCCCATGCAGAAAATTTATATTTTCTTTATTCCAATCGGCATACCCGCATTTATTTTTGGAATTCTGTTTTTAATTTATTCAGCTTATATGTCAAGACGAAACATAGATAATATTGGGCATAATGCCCACTTTTACGGAGCAGTTTACGGTTTCTTTTTCACCTTGATGTTCGATTATAAGTTAATCGTTCATTTTTTCTTAAACATAGTAGATGCTTTGTCTTAGTTTTAGATAGAAAATAAACAGCAATAAAAACACTTATATTTCGTTTTTTTTAAAATTATTTATATGAAGAATAGAAGAAAGATTGGCATTATAGTAGCCCTTAGTATTGCGTTAGTAATATCCGTTTCAGTAGGTTTTGTTCGTAATGATTTCGAAATAGCTAAAAATTTAGATATTTACGCTACGCTTTTAAAACAGTTGAATGAAAATTATGTGGATGATATTAATCCCAACATCTTGGTCGAAGAATCGATTAATGCGATGCTTAACAAATTAGACCCTTATACGGTTTATTATCCCGAATCGCAAATGGAGGAATTCAAATTGTTAACGACAGGTCATTATGGTGGAATAGGGGCTATTGTTCAGCAAGCAGACGATTATGTGATGATAGCCGAACCGTATGAAGGTTCGCCGGCTTTTAAAGCAGGTTTGCAAGCGGGAGATAAAATAATGAGTGTAAACGGTCAAAGTGCAAAAGGAAAAACGGTTGCCGATGTCAGTTCTATTTTGAAAGGACAGCCCGGCACATCGGTCAAATTAGAAATTATGCCTTACGGAAAACAAACGACCGTTACGAAAAATATTGTCAGAGAAGAAATTCAGCTTCCTAATATTTCTTATTCGGGGAAACTTACCGATGATATTGGTTATATTCGCTTATCGCAGTTTTTGGAAAAAGCGGCGATGGATGTGAAAAATGAATTTATACAGCTCAAATCGCAAAACATAACGGCTTTAGTACTTGACTTGCGGGGTAACGGAGGAGGATTGTTAAACGAAGCCGTTGATTTGGTCGGTTTGTTTGTCCCTAAAAACGAACTTGTTGTGAGTACAAAAGGAAAGCTGCAAGATAGAAATCAATTTTATTATACGCGTAATGAGCCTGTTGATGTGAAAATACCACTGGTTATTCTTGTTGACGAAATGAGTGCTTCGGCATCGGAAATTGTTGCAGGGGCTATTCAGGATTTAGACAGAGGATTGGTAATCGGAAGACGTACTTTCGGAAAGGGTTTGGTGCAAAACATTGTTCCTCTTAGCTATAATACAAAGCTAAAAGTAACAGTATCAAAATACTATATTCCTTCGGGGCGTTGTATTCAAAAATACGATTATGCGGATAGAGACGACAAAGGACAGTCGAAATCAAAGGCGGATTCGAGTGCGGTAGCATTCAAGACGAAAAAAGGAAGAATAGTGTATGATTACGGAGGAGTAGAACCCGATATTTTAATAGAATCGGATATTTACAGCACTATTTTATTGACGATGATAGAAAATAGAATCTTATTTAATTATGCCAATGAATTCAAGTTTAAAAACAATAGCATTCCGGCTGTGAAAGACTTTGTATTTACAGATGCTATGTACGATGACTTTTTAAAATATTTTGCTACTCAAGACGTAAAATATGAAACATATAGCGAAAAACAATTGGCGATTTTAGAAAAGAGCATAGAAGACGATAAATTTTCGTCCGATGTTGTAAAAGAAATCGAAAAATTGAAAGAAATGATAAAGAAAGATAAAACAAACGATTTACAGCGATTTAAAAAAGAAATCAAGGAGCTGTTAACCTTAGAGATAGTGTCGCGTTACTACTATCAAAAAGGGCGAGCGGAAGCATCTCTATTGATGGACCCTGAGATTAAAAAAGCAAAAGCAATCATAGAAGATAAAGCACAATACGAGCAAGTATTAAAAGGAAATGTCGGAAAATAAGCATTTTAAAACTTCATTTTTATACTACAAAGCGATATTTCATCGCTTTGTGTTTTTTGTAGCAATTATGCTTTTGCTTTTAGGCATTCCTTTTTGTCGCCCTTTGATGACCATTGGCGGGATAGTCTTAGTGGCAAATTGGTTTTTGGAAGGCAAGTTTATAGAAAAATGGAACCGACTGAAAAATAACCGTATTTTATTTGCAAGTCTTTGTTTATTTGCTGTTTATTTTATTTGGTTTTTCCTTACCGACAATTATCAGGAGGCGTGGAAAGATATTTGGATGAAAACACCCTTCTTGTTTATGCCGATTATTTTTGCTTCTTCTCAGCCTTTGAGCCGTATCGAAATCAACCATTTATTAAAAGTATATCTTATTGGTTTGCTTATTAGTTCTGTTTATGGAATGTTGGTTTTTCAACTTGACAGCCATTTAATCGACAAACGCGAAATAGCCGTATTTATCTCTTATATTCGCTTTGAGATGAATCTTTGTTTTGCAATAGCCGTAGCCGTTTATTTGATTTTTCAAAAAGAGGAAAAAAAATATGTCAAGTGTTTACTCTCATTCTATTTAATGTGGTTGTTCTTTCTTGTTTTTTATATAGGAGCGTTAACTGCAATTATCTTATTGGTATCGATAGGAGTGTTGTTGATATTGAAAAAAGTAGTTGAAACTAAAAATAGATTTTATAGGATAACGTTGCCTCTTGTGTTTTTTGCTTTTATCGCTACTTTTGTTGTTTATACTACAGTCTTGATAAAGCAGTATTATACGGTAGATTTTGTAGTAGCTAAAGCGGATAAATACACAGCCGAAGGAAATCTTTACACCCACAACATAGAACATAGCTTAATTGAAAATGGGAGTTATGTTTTAGCTTATGTTTGTGAAGATGAATTAAGAAGCGAATGGAACAAACGAAGCACTATTGATTTTGAAGATAGAAAGAAAACGTTAATCAGGTACTTAAATTCAAAGGGTTTGCGTAAGGATAAAGCAGGGGTTCTACAGTTATCGGACGAAGATATTCGTCATATAGAAAAAGGAGTAGCCAATGTGGTTTATCTTGATAATTTTGGATTTAAAGCACGTTTATACGGCTTATTATGGGAACTGAGCGATTATAATAAAAGCAAAAAAGTATCCGGATACACACTGCCGCAACGTTTTGAATTATGGAAAAATGCGTATGCACTTTTTTTGAAACATCCTTGGGTAGGAGTAGGGACAGGTGATGCGAAAGATGCGTTTGCCGAGCAATTGTATTTGAGCAATTCATCGCTGAAAGACACGGAGAAATTAAGTCATAATCAGTATTTTTTCTTTCTGATACAGTTTGGAATTGTCGGCTTTGCAATTATTCTGTTTTCTTTGCTGTATCCTGTTATAGCTTCTCGTAAATGGCAAAACAATCTCTTTTTAGCTTTTTTAATTATTATGTTTATCGCTATGCTGACAGACGATACATTAGAAAGACAAGATGGAGTTACTTTTTTTGCTTTTTTTAATGCTTTTTTCCTGTTTTTATTTCCTTTTATTTCTCGTAAGGAAAAAACAACTATCAACTGAAAAAAGTTGGTAGTATTCCAAAAAGTGTGTAATTTTTTTGCAAAAATAGTAATTTATTAGATGCTGAAATGCAGAAATTTTAGCACTCTTTTGGCAATAAAATATACTACCTATTAGCAATTAGTGTTTCTCGTAAAGCTCATAATTGTTTAGCTCTAAAGGTATAAGAGCGTATTGTGAAGGAATCTCAAAATCACTATGTTTATATACCAATAAATATTTTTCATTTGCTGAAACATTATGATTTAAACTAATAGAATAATATCTGGCAAAATAACCATGCAATGACCAATCTGTTCTTATTTTCGGTTCTATTGCTATTATTGTATTTTTAGAAACAATATCTCCGACAGAGTGAACGTCTTCTATTTTATCTTTATCTCTACCTATTTTATTTGAATTATATAGAACAAGAGAGACACCTATTGCAAAAATTAATATACTTGCATATTTGTATATTTTAAATTTAACTCCTTTTGTATTAATTTTTTTCATTAGATAATCAACTCGTTCTACTATCAACAATGCAAATGCAATGCTAAATAATGGAAATGTAGCCAAAATATAAAATCCTCTTTGTTTCATACTAATCATGATGGGTATAACGCCTGATAAACCAAGTAATAGGAAAACCCAAAACCATTTAATATTGGAGTTTGAAAATTTCACTTTAAATGTAAATGCAACTAGCAATATAATAAGTAAGAACATTGGTATAAGTTCAAGAAATAATCGTATCAAAATAAAAAAACGAGTTTCAACGGTTTGAACATTCTGAACACTACCGACAACTTGCTTGTTGATATATGCTAAAATGTTGTCAATACTTTCAGGAACAGCGAAGTATAAAACTATCAGGGGTAGCAATGCTGAAAAAAACAATACGGAAGTGTCTATAAAAAATCTCTTAAAGTTAATGTTTCGTTTGATTATAAATATCCAAAAAATAAATGAGAATGTAAATAAACCAACAAAACCTTTGCATAAAAAAGCTCCAAACAATGATAATCCAGCTAGAAATAAATAAAGAAAACGTCTGTTTTCGAAGCTTTTTAAGATAAATAAAACGGATAAACTTGTAAAAATCATCATTGTGTTTTCGAGCATATTATTGGGTATTGCCCAAAAAACAAGAGGTATTGTTATCCATAACAGAAGTGGTAGCCAAGCTGTTTGATTTGAGTTGTTTACAATCAGTTTTTTCCATATTTTAACAATAATAATTCCTGTTACAACGTAAGTTAAAAAGGAATATAGCTTTTCAACAAAAATACTGTCGCCTAAAATTTTAAAAAACAAACTCTGCAAACCAAAAGCTAACGGAGGATGTTCAAAAAAAATAGGGGATAATGTTTTGGTGAGGTGTAGGTGCCAAAAATCTCCAATACCATTTGCAAGATTCTTTGATATTACAGCATATAAAAGACCATCTAAAAACATTCCGTCAGACAGCAGAGAGGGACTAATAATGATTAAGATTATCCCAAAAACACTTAAATAAAAAGGATATAAATTGTTTTTCATCATTTAAATATTATATAATAATTAGCAAGAAAATAAAATGAAGATATTTTAAATTTATGCGACATTAAGCTATTTATGTTAATCGTAATTTTTTTCATTTGTTAAGCAGAGGATTATACATCATGATTGCATTATTTTCAGTAACAAGTTCTTCGCTTGTAGTGTTGTCAGTAAGATTCGTAATTTTTTTCCATATTCTATTATGTCTTGTATAGCCTCCCCACCATTGTTGTTTTAAGGTGTGGTCTGTCTCGTAAATTTTGTATTCTGTTTTCAGGTCTGTGTTGCAAGTAATTTCTCCATTCAAATATTCGTTATCAAGCCATAAATTAATTTGAAAATACTTATCTGTATTATTTTGCAGTTGCAGGTCAATATAGTTGTAAGCCAAAGTTGCTCCGCAACCAAAAGGAATGGTTCTGTTGATGTCGGGAAACACATCGTAGCTATGTCGCCAACGTTCCTTAATTGTCAGAGGTGTATGAAGAGCCATCCAATATAATAAGTTGCCTAATTGGCAAAGTCCGCCGCCTATGTCTTTAGAGATTTTTCCGTTATGTAGGGTCATACCTTCAAGATAACCTTTTGATTTAGTAGGTCTGCCTACAACTTGCCAAACTGAAAATGTTTGTCCGGGTTGAATAACCACTTTGTCAATATGGCTAATTGCAATTTTTAGATTTGTTACTTTATTGTGTTGTAAGTACATTTCAACATCTTTTAAGGGTCGTAATAGAAAAGATTTGTGCTTAATGAGTGAATTATCGTAGTTGATTGTAGCGTCGATTTTTGCAAAATTATTGCCAGCCAATAACCAGTTGATTTTTCGTTTTATAATAAAGAATTCTTTGCCTAAGAATTTTCTTAGTCGACTTCTGTTTTGTGGTTTTTCTACACGCTGTTGGTTTATCATAAAATTATCGCTAACATTAATAACTGGCATTCTGTACTTCCGCCCATATTTCTATTCTTTTATTCCGTGCTTTTATAAAGTTTATTACTCTTTCTTTATAGATTAAATATTCGTTAATATCCGCAAATGATGGTTTTGTTTTGAAGTTATCAAATGGCAAGTAAAATTTAATTTTATCGTTTTCTTTAACAAGGTCGTTGAGTAAAAAGAAGTTGATGTAGCCCGTAAAGTTTTCAAACAAATCGAAGAAGTTTTTATATATTAAAAAAGTATCGTAAAGCGGACTTTTTTTTCCTATGTAAAAAAGTCGTATACACTCTAAAGTCAAATCAAATCTGTCATCAATAAAACTATTTACACCACGAGCTTGATTTATAGTGTGTTTTCCGTTAACTCTATTGTTTGGAAAAATAGTAAATGCTCCAATAGTTGAACCCATGTCAAAGAGTTCTTTTACTTCGTTCTGTATTTGTTGTGTTAACCAAGTTTTACGCTTGTGATTTCTATACGAATGTGTAATTGCATCGCTTCCTAAAAAATATTCTCCAAGTTCTGATTGATGATATAAATACGTTCCACTTTTATTATCAATTAATTTAAATTGTTTTCCGTTAGGTAAAGATTTACTCCACAGAAATTTATGGTATGTACGAAGTGTCGGGCTGGTGCTGTCTGGGTCTCCGCCATTTGCGTCAGAGTGAACATTAAATTTTGTGTCAACAATCATTTCTATTGTTTTAATATTCTTTTTTAGTTTAATTTGGTTTCGGTGTTATTCGTCTACTGCTTGGTTCAATTTTTTTTATTATAATTTCTTTTATGTCGTCTTTTAGTTTTTTGTAGTCAATGTCTTCCTTGTAAGTATATTGATAATAAGAACCGCTTATTCTTGCGTCCTCAGTATCTATTTGCCTTTCTAATAAGTAGTCAAACTTAGTATTTTTAGCGCTTTGATGAAACATTAAAACGTGAAATCTATAAAGCTGTTCTTTGTCTGTTCCGTCAGCGTTTGTGCTGTAAACATAATATACAATTTTAGTGAAACTACATGAAAATCTGTTTTTTGGTAATTTATGATACCATTCATAGCCCCAAATGTTTTTATCATTTAGTTTAAAAAAGTCAAAATTAAAACAGTCTTCAATTCCTTCCGGTAATTTCTTTTTTTTGTATGCTTTATAAAGAATGTCTTTGTGTTTTTTTGCTTTTTCAAATTGTTCAAGTCCGAAATACGAAACAATTATGTTTTTATTCATCCAGTATTCCATTGAAGCAAATTGTTTGTTAAAACGGCTTTTTTCTTTCTGTATTAGTTCAAGAGCTTCAAGTCCGTATTTTAGAGATGTTTCAAATTGTTCTTCCATTCTGTTTTGACTTTCAAGTTTCAAAGTCGCACCTATATAATACCAAAGTATATAGTCGTAAAGTGTGTCTTTTTTGTCGCACTTTTGTTCAATTTCTTTTAGTATTGTATATGCTTCTAAGTAATTATTAGCTTTCAATAAACTGTCAGCAGTCTGATAATTTTTTAAAATTTCAGTTTGTCCAAACGCTACTATCGAAATGCTCAGTAACAAAATTGTTAAATATTTTTTCATTCTCTGTCGTTTTTTTTATTTATTGGGACTAATGTTTGAGGT
>FZPS01000170.1_pt26 | contig 14631 bp, 9 predicted proteins | sample 1817821 | NCBI WGS metagenome assembly FZPS01 (sample SAMEA104158645, study PRJEB21678) | metagenome | place: Germany | collected 2015-04-21 | reverse complement strand
ATTTCCTAATTCCCGCAGGGTTGACTTGCAGAAACCCTTATCCCACAGCATCCCCATGGGGTAAAATATTTTTACCCCTTGCGCAAAGCCTTATCTATCAATTGTTTTCAAAGAACGCAAATGGCTCGGTGTTATCAGGAAGGAGAATTACAGAAAATTGAGATACGAAGGTAAGGTATTTCGTCCCATTAATGAAGCCAACAGTTATATACTGCAGTGTACCATTGGTTGTTCCCATAATCGTTGCACCTTTTGTCCGATGTACAAAGATGAAAAATTTCGTATTCGCAGCCTGCAGGAAATCAAAGCTGATATCAGGATGGCTAAAAGCCATTATGGAGATCTAAAAAATGTATTCCTGGCTGATGGAGATGCTATTTCTATGGATACTGGCCTGCTTTTAGAGATTCTGGCAGAGCTTTATGCCGCTTTCCCGTCCCTAAAATACGTAGCCAGTTATGCTGGTCCAGACAGCACACTAAATAAGAGTATGTCTGAGCTGACTTCTCTTCGTGCAGCTGGCCTCAACCGAGCATACCTGGGGGTGGAAAGTGGAGACGATAAAGTTCTGAGCGCAGTCCAAAAAGGGGTTACGGCAGAAGAAATGTTTCAGGCCGGACGCAGCCTGGTTAACAGTGGTTTTGACTTATTTTGTATCGTCCAGCTAGGACTGGGGGGCAGGGATCGATCCCAGGAACATGCTGCTTCGATAGTAGATATCATAAATCGAATTCAACCTGGTAATCTTAATATCCTTACCTATACCCCTGTTCCTGGTACCATCCTTTATCAACAGGTCCAGAAAGGTCAATTTCAGGTTCTCGATCCTTTTGAAACTTTGGAAGAGATGAAAATGATCCTGGCCGGGATTACTATCGATGATGTAATCGTTACCAGCTATCATATATCTAATTATTATCCTATTAAAGGCGTGCTGCCAAAAGATCGCGAACGGATGATTAACACAAGTCTAACAAGGAAACCGTAAGTGTACACTTGTCCTTATAATTCGCGCTACTGGTGTGGGTATTAACAAAAGTGTCCAATTTGACAATATATAAAATATGACAAACTGGCGGAATGGCTACAAAGCCTGATGCCACAAGGGATTGCGTGATTTAAAGTCAAGGTCTTTTTATTTTATTAGTTTTGGGTTTGTCTTAATGTGTAGTATAATAATAATTAGTAAATCTGGTTAACATAGGTGTAGGGGGACGGTTTTATGCATTGTGTTGATCCAATTCGTGATCCAAAAAAGATAAACGCCATGAAAAATTACCTAAAAGGTAAGAACAAAAGGGACCACGCCCTGTTCGCAGTAGGGATAAATGTTGCTTTAAGGATTTCGGATCTTCTTAGTTTAACCTGGGGCGATGTTCTGGAGGGCAAAAGGTTTAAGCCCATTCAGCTTAAGGAAGGCAAAACTCTAAAACCAAGAAGCATTAAGCTAAATAAGGTCGCCCAGAAGGCCCTAGAAGGGCTTCTGGAAGGTTTGGACTCCTTTGGTATGGAAGACTATATATTCAAGTCCAGAGAAGGCGTGAATAGCCCTATAACGCGCCAACAGGCATTGAATGTCCTTAAAGATGCCGCTAAAGCTGTTGGTGTAAAAGAAAATGTGGGGACCCACACTTTAAGGAAAACCTGGGGATATCATGCTTGGAAAAATGGATTTAGCCCGGCTTTGATTATGGAGACATTGAATCACAGTAATTTGAATGTTACCAAAAGGTACCTAGGGATAAGACAGGATGAGATTAATGATTTGTACGATAGCTTGAATTTATAGCAGGAGAAGAAATAGTGAATAGAAGGTTACAGATAATAATACCGCCCGTTTCAATAGGCGGTCGCAGTAATTTGGGGGAAAGCGTAAATCGATTATAGCGGGATTAAAACGGAACAATAGATGGGTAAAGGAATCTCAGAAATAAAGAAGAAAATATACAGAAGTGATTGTGAAGCTAAAAAACCAAAAAGCCGAATTCAGCGGTAACTTCCGAAGTATACAAAATTGTCATATTTGCGCTCACTAAAATCTTAGAATTATGTTCCATATAGGGAGGGAAAAGGTAAGTGGGAACCCTGTTCAACCTCTGCCAGCCGCGTGAAAGTGTGTTTGATGAAACAAAACGGGATGATGTTTTAGATTTAACCGATCTGATTGAAAATCGCATTAACCCGGCAAGCTTTTTTGAGGAAAACTACTTGACGCAAGGGATGGAAGTATTGTTTGATACTGCTTTCAAGCGTTTCCATCGCCAGGGGGCAACCGGTCTTGTTAAGCTAACGCAGTCAATGGGTGGTGGGAAAACCCATAATATGATTGCCTTAGGTTTAGTCGCCAAACACCCGGAATATAGGGAAAAAGTAATTGGAGATAAATTCAAAAATAGCTATGTGGGCAAAGTAAAAGTAATTGCTTTTACCGGCAGGGAAAGCGATGCGCCGTATGGTATCTGGGGTGCAATTGCAGATCAACTGGGTAAGAAAGAATTATTTAGAGACTATTACACGCCTCTTCGGGCTCCAGGACAAAAAGCATGGATAAACCTTTTAAAAGGCGAGCCCCTATTGATTTTACTGGACGAACTTCCTCCATACCTGGAAAATGCAAAATCAGTTTCTGTTGGCGATTCAAATTTAGCGGTGGTAACCACTAACGCATTGGCGAACCTCTTTAATGCTTTGGGTAAAGAAGAGCTCTCCAATGTTTGTCTGGTTATTTCAGATCTAAAAGCTACTTATGAAAGTGGAAGCGAGCTGCTACAATCAACCTTTAAAGAATTAGAGGATGAGATTACTCGTTTTGCTCTTAATCTGGAACCGGTGGCTAGTGCTTCTGATGAAGTGTACCATATACTAAAAAAGCGACTATTTAAAGAGCTGCCCCCTGAAACTGAAATCAATGAAATTGCCAAAGGCTATCAACAAGCTGTGTTGGAAGCAAAGCAGATGGGCTATACAAATATGTCACCCGACCAAATTTATCTAGGTGTGAAAGACTCATATCCTTTTCATCCCTCGATTAAAGATCTCTATGCTAGATTTAAGGAAAATCTGGGCTTCCAACAAACACGGGGATTAATACGCTTGATGAGGCTGATCGTAACACAGCTGTACCAGGGCGAAGAGCCTAAAGCGAAAAATAAGTATTTAATAAATGTGCATGATTTTGATCTGAATGATTCAGAGATGCTTACCGCTATTACCCACATCAAACCTTCTCTAACCAATGCCATTGCTCACGATATTTCATCGAATGGTAAGGCTATAGCGGAAGTTGTTGATGCGCAGATGAATGAGACTACCATGCAAGAGCTGAGCAAGCTTATCCTGGTTGCTTCTTTAGCCGATGTGCCCAATGCTCTACTCGGGCTATCATTATCGGAGACAATCGGCTATTTATGCGAGCCTGGTAAAGATATTAGCAGTGTCAAGAGAGCATTGGATGAATTTGTAATGCAGGCCTGGTATCTCTACACAGATCGCGATGGCCGGTTATTCTTTAAGAACACCAAAAACATGATAGCCGAGCTTAATTCTTTGGTAGATTCGTACGATAACGAGAATGCAAAAATAGAGTTGAGAGAATTTCTTGATCAGAAGTTCAAGCCCTCAGTACTTGATTGTTATCAAAGTATTACCGTGTTCCCAGCTATAGACGAAATTACTCTTACCGAAGATAAGGTATTACTGGTTTTATTTGAACCGTATAAAAGAGGATCAGAATTTCAACCGGCGCTTCTGGAATTCTATGAGAATGCCGTGTACAAGAATAGGGTGATGTTTCTTTCAGGCCAGAAAGATACCATGGATAAGCTATACCAGTCTGCCAAGCAGCATAAAGCCATCAATGTAATTATTGACCGGATGAAAGAAGAAAATGTGGCGCCAAGCAATCCACAATTTCAAAAGGCTGAACAGAAATTAAGCAAGGTTAAACTTGAGCTGCTCCAGGCTGCCAGGGAGACTTTTTCCACTCTTTATTACCCTTCCAGGGATGAGCTGGCAAAAGCTGACTTTTTTATGGAGTTTAGTGACAATAACTATAATGGTGAAAACCAAATCAGGGAGCTCCTGCTGCAAAGACAGAAATTCACAATGGATATCACCAGCGATATATTTAGAAAAAAATGCGAGGACCGCCTTTTCACCCAAAAAGAGATGCGCTGGATCGATGTTAAAAGGCGAGCTGCGACCAATCCGGTGTGGCAGTGGCATATTCCAAGAGCTCTGGATGACTTAAAAGATGAAATGCTGAAAAACGATATCTGGAGAGAGAGCGGGGGGTATATTGAAAAACCGCCATTTCCCAAACCAAAAACAGGGGTACTGGTTCAAGAGCTACGATGGGATGACAATACCGGTGAAGCGATTTTAAAGCTAACCCCCAAATTCGGTGACCGGATCTATTATGAAGTTGGGGCGCCTGCAACCGCCGCGTCAACTTTAGTTGAAAATGTTAATGAGTTTAGGACAAAGGAGCTAAAACTCTCTTTCTTATGTGTCGACAGTACAGGCGAACATGAAACAGGAGAGCCGTATAAGTGGCAGAACAAGATTTCACTTAAATACCAAGTTTATGACCAGGGTGAGAATAAAGTTGTCGTTTTGGAAGCTTTTCCTGCAGCCCAGATTAAATATACTACAGATGGTTCAAACCCCAAGGAGCATGGTGGAATATACCACTCAGAGTTTGTCGTCCCAAAAGATACCACCTATGTCCTTGCTGTTGCTGAAGCAGATGGTATTTTTTCTGATGTGTTGACTTTTAAAATTGACCAGGCAAAGGATTTTACAGTTGACAAGAGTAAGCCCTTAAAGCTATATAAAAAACAAAAAACCAATGACACTTCTGAGACTTACAAAGAGCTGGCATTACTTAAAAAACACCAGGTCCAGATCTCAGATGTTTTTATCACCTTTTACAAAATTCAAGAAGGCAATACAGATAAGGGCTGGATCGAGCTTACCCTCGACTCATCTACCAGGGTAGAGATAGAGAGACTAGAGGACAGCATGGACAATATCCGGAACAACTTCATGAGTGAGGGTCGGATTAATATCAGCGTTGAATACAATGTGGCTGTATTTGCATCCGGTCAAAACTTTCTCGACTGGGTGGCAGAGAAAAAGATGGAGCTGAAAGAATTCGCAGAACAGGAGATTGTTCAATAATGGCAATCCGCAATCATGCACTTGGTTTTGGGTTTATTCCAAGGGAATCTCAACACCATTTTCTAGTCATGATTCCGAGAAAACAAAATGAGCATGTGATTGTCTATGAACGGTTTCATTGGTTGGAGGATGCCAGGGTGCAGGAAATAGATATGCTGACTGATAAGCCTAAAGTGCAAATTTCCAACTATAAGTGGAAACAGATTGAAAATGATTTAAGGGCTGAGTTTAATGAAAGGCTCAAGAAAGATGGTCTCTCTACGGGAAAATGGAGAATGCCTCAGGTTCCGGTTAACCGGCTTTTTGGCAAAGAAATGGTCCTGTTGATGTGGGCGATTGAAGACTGTGATCCGTCAGTAATCCCAACGGCCATTAAAAACTGGAAAGGATTAAGCCCCGAGGAGCGCTGGTGGCTTTTTACCATGACCAACGCAGCTACAGGCTATATCGATGATAAACGCGGCTGGCGGAAAGCTATCCGCTATGCTCTTACCGAGAACCCGATCGAAGAAACCAATAAGCAGATCAGCCTTTTTGATCTGGCTGTAAGAAGTGAATTAATGAGAGGCAAAGGTGATTCCAAATGAGCCGTAAAGATCAATCATTTATTGAGGTACAGTTCCCGGTATCAAAGGTATCAAAAGAGAGCTATAAAGAGAGGAAAGCAAACCTGGGCCAGACACTGACCGGGTTAGGCAAGTGGTGGGGCCGCAAGCCGCTTATTATGGTGCGGGCAGCCATTCTGGGGTTGTTAATGCCGGCGAGTAAAGATCCCCGAAAGGATAGGGAGATATTTTTAAAGATACTCACTATGGATGAAGAAGGTCTCTGGCATAGAAAAAAGCGATCAATCCCCGCACAGGATATTTATCAGAACCTGACCGCAGGTGAAAGAGACAGGTACTTTACAGAGAGCGGCCGCAAAGTAACCTTTAAAAAAAGCGTAACCAGAGAAGAAAAACTTGATCTTCAAAAAGTTGTCTTTAACCGGTTATCTTATGATGAAAAACTTAAGTACTGTATAAGACCTGAAGAGGTAGATAACCTTCCTGAAGAGGAATGGCAGAAAATAAATGATTACCTGGGGACAGGCGCTTCGTCCCTTCAGGAACTTGTGCGGGAACTTGGGAAGAGAAGCTTTGGCGAGGTGCCGGTGGTGGGGGATTGTTTTTGCGGGGGCGGCAGCATCCCTTTTGAGGCCGCCAGGATGGGCTGTGATGTCTATGCATCTGAATTAAATCCCGTTGCCATGCTTTTAACCTGGGCGTCATTGAACATTAACGGGGCGACAGATGAAAAAGTAAAAAAGCTAAGGGAATTCCAACAGAAAATATTTGATCTTGCCGATAAACAGATCACAGAATGGGGTATTGAACATAATGAAGCCGGGGATCGGGCCAATTCATACCTTTACTGCCATGAAACCATTTGTCCCGATTGCGGTTTCAAGATACCTTTAGCTCCTTCGTGGATTATTGGCAGGGGGACAAAAACTGTGGCTATTCTAAAGGAAAATGGCACCAAAGGGTTTGATATAGAGATTGTTTCCGGTGCCTCACAAAATCAGATCCGGTTAGCCGAACAGCTTGCCACCATTCAGAACAGCAACTTGGTATGTCCCCATTGTAAAAGAACTAATTCTATTATAGCGATACGGAAAGACAGAACCAATGAAGATGGCTCTATAGAATATGGCCTGAGGAAATGGGGAAAGACAGAGTTCCTTCCTTCTCCTGATGATGTTTTCCAGGAGAGGCTCTACTGCATCCGCTATGAAAGAGAGTATATTGACGAAGATGGAAGGGTTAAAACAGAGAGATATTACCAGGCTCCTAACGAGCAGGATTTAAAAAGAGAGGAGAGGGTGGTTGCCCTTCTTCAGGAACGCTTTGCGGATTGGCAAAGAAAAGGATATATTCCTGATAGTGCTATTGAAGAGGGCTATAACACAAGTCAAGTTATACGCGAGAGAGGCTGGGCTTACTGGCACCAGCTTTTTAATCCAAGGCAGTTATTAATAAATGGCTTGTTTATGGAACTTATGGATAAGCATGCTAAGAATAGAGAGGAAAAAGCAACAGGGTTGCTAGGTTTAAACAAGTGTACTGATTGGAATTCAAAATTGTGTCACTGGATAAACGCGGGGGTTAATGAAAATATCGGGCACACTTTTTATAACCAAGCATTAAACACATTGTATAACTATGGAACCAAAGGATTAAACAATTTAAGATCATATTGGTTTTATGTAATAAACAATTATCAAAATGCATCTGACTCAATTATAAAGCTATGTGATGCACGTTCTGTAAAAATCTTTTGTCATATTTGGGTTACAGATCCACCCTATGCTGATGCAATAAACTATCACGAATTGTCCGAGTTTTTCCTTTCATGGGACAGGAAAATGCTGATGGATATTTTCCCCGATTGGTATGTCGATAGCAAAAGAGCCCTTGCAGTGAAAGGAACAGGGGCCAATTTTAATCAGAGCATGGTCCAAATCTATAAAAATTTAGCCGAACAAATGCCTGATCACGGTATGCAAGTGGTTATGTTCACCCATCAGGATGTCAGCGTGTGGGCGGATTTAACCTTAATTTTATGGGAGGCTGGTCTCCGGGTTGCTGCGGCCTGGAACATAGCTACTGAAACTGATTCTGGCGGGTTAAAAGATGGTAATTACGTTAAAGGGACGGTACTGCTTGTACTGCGTAAGCAGACTTCTAATGAGACCCCTTATCTCGATGAGCTCTACCCGGAAATAGAGCAAGAAGTAAAAAAGCAGATTGATAGTATGCGGGAGCTTGATGATTTAGATGATCCCAACTTTAACGATGCCGATTACTTGTTGGCGGCTTATGCCGCTTCGCTTAAAGTTCTTACCACATATCGAAAAATTGAGGATATTGATATACAATATGAGCTTTCCAAAGAAAGAATGCCCGGGGAGAAGACTCCTATTGAAAGAATCATCAACGCAGCAGTTAAAGTTGCCTATGACTACCTAATACCGGGTGGGTTTGATCGTTTTATATGGAAGATGCTCATTTCTGAAGAAAGGTTTTATATTAAGGGCCTTGATCTTGAAAAGAATGGGGTTTCAAAAATAGGAGCCTACCAGGAATTAGCCAGGGGGTTTGGGGTTACAGAATACCGGAATTTGCTTGCCAGCACAAGGGCCAATCAGGCCAGGCTTAAAACAGCTACAGAGCTTGGGATGAGCGGAATGGGCGAAAGCGACAGTTTTAGCTCATCTCTGTTGCGAAATGTGCTTGCCGCTCTGCATCAGTCAATTAAAAGTGGAAATACAGTAAGCGGTAAAAACTGGCTTAGAAATGAAGTCCCGAATTATTGGGACCAGAGAAACACCATTGTCGAGCTGTTAGATTATATTGCCTCATTTAGCCATCTAGAGAATATGCCTCATTGGGAAGAGGAGGCCAAATATGCTCGGCTTCTCCGTGAACTTGTGAAAAACGACGGCGTATGATTAGGAGGCAGTAATGATTTATCGCTATTCAACTCGAAAAAAAAAGCTGGGGCGCTCATTCTTATATGATAAATTAGTGGGTGCAAAAAGCTATGATCGGATTGCCGGCTATTTTAGTTCATCAATCATAGAAGCTGCCGGCGAGGCTATTGAACAGATGGAAGGCTGCTGCCGGATAGTATGCAATTCGGAGATGAATGCAGCAGATGTTAAAACCGCCAGCGCCGCGCTTAACGCCATGCGCAGGGAATGGTGCAGCGTCAAGCCGGAAGATATTTACGCCAATGCACCGGACAGGCTTAAAAAATTATATGAGTTGATTAAGGGCAAAAAACTTCAGGTTAGAGTTATGCCTAACGACATATTCGGTCTCATTCATGGAAAAGCCGGGGTTATAACTTTAAAGGATGGTAAAAAAACTTCTTTTATCGGCAGCGTGAATGAAACATATGCCGCCTGGGAGCTTAATTACGAGATTCTTTGGGAAGATGATTCTCAAGAGGCCATAGATTGGGTTCAAGAAGAATTCGATTATTTCTGGCACAACCCTCATGCTATACCTTTGTCAGAATTTGTAATTGAAGACATTAAGAGAATATCGAACAGAAAAGTAATTCATACAGTCGGCCATTGGCGGGAGACAGCAGAACCTGCCTCTTCCGTGATTGAGTCGCCGGTATACCGGCAGGAATTTGGGTTATGGGAACACCAAAAGTATTTTGTTAAGCTCGCTTTTACAAACCACCAAAAGAATGGTGCCAGGTATGTGTTGGCTGACGAGGTCGGTTTGGGCAAGACGGTACAGCTGGCCTTATCTGCGCAACTGATGGCTTTATATGGCGATAAACCTATCTTAATCATTGTTCCTAAAACACTTCTTTGGCAATGGCAGGATGAGATGAGCTATCTGTTAGATATGCCTTCTGCTGTTTGGACAGGGAAGGAATGGGTAGATGAAAATGGCGTTAGATATCCCGGCAATGAAGAAGCAGCCATCAAAAGATGTCCTCGGAGAGTGGGGCTTATCTCCCAGGGCTTGATTACAGCCAAATCAGATGTTGTGCAGCATCTTCTAAACATGGAATATGAGTGTGTCATAGTTGATGAAGCTCATCGGGCTAGAAGAAAAAACTTCGGTTCTGGGAAAGAAGATGAGAGACCTGTTCCAAATAATCTGTTAAAGTTCCTCTTGGAAATATCTAATAGAACCAAGAGTATGTTACTTGCTACGGCTACGCCCGTACAGCTCTATCCTATTGAAGCATGGGATTTGCTGAATATTTTGTCTCAGGGTAGCAATAGCGTGCTGGGTAGTAAATTTAGCATGTGGCGAAAATCACCTGGCCGTGCGCTTGATTTGATTATGAATAAAGAGACTTTGGATCGGTTTGATTCTGAAAACTGGGAGTGGTTGAGGAATCCTTTTCCACCAGCCGTAGAGGGCGAGACCACTTTTGGCCGGATCAGGAAACAGTTAGGTATGGATGACCATGGTTTTGTAATCAAGCCCGAAGCAATTGAAAAGCTAAGTAAACCTGATCAAAAAAGAATAGAAAGAATTATTGATAGTAATTTTATGACTGAATTCAACCCGTTTGTCAGGCATATTGTCATAAGAACCAGAGATTTTTTGGAGAAAACAATAAATCCGGAAACCGGCGAGCCTTATCTTAAAAAAATAGAAGTTAAACTATCTGGCGAGTCCGATGATGAAGCGATTGTATTGCCTCCATATTTACAAGAAGCATACAGTCACGCGGAAAATTTTTGTGAGTTGCTTCAGCAAAGAGTAAGAGGGGGAGGCTTCTTCAAAACCCTTCTTTTAAAGAGAGTCGGTAGCACCATGATTGCCGGTAAAAACACTGCCGAAAAAATGCTTCGTGATTGGATGGGCATAGTGGATGATGAGGATTACGAAGATGAATATAGCGGCGACGAAACTGTAGATAGAGGCGAATTTAAAAACATGTCGGTCGAAGAGAGAGATTGCCTGATCAGGTTTGTTGATACTATTAATACTAATCAGGATAGAGATCCGAAATACAATTTGGTTCGAAAAATATTAATGGAAGATAACTGGATAGAGCGTGGTTGTGTTATTTTCTCTCAATATTATGATTCGGCTTACTGGGTTGCAAAAAATCTGTCAATCGATCTCCCTGATGAGAAAATAGGTATTTATGCCGGCGGGAATAAATCCGGTTTGTTCAAAGGGGGAGTATATGAGCGGAAGAGTAAAGAAGAAATTAAGCGTATGGTCAAAAATAGAGAATTAAGGGTGTTGGTAGGTACAGATGCGGCAAGCGAAGGTTTAAACCTGCAGACGCTCGGCACCCTGATAAATCTTGACCTTCCATGGAATCCGACCAGGCTGGAACAGAGGAAAGGACGCATCCAGCGTATCGGTCAGGCATATGATGAGGTTTTCATATACAACATGAGATATAAAGGATCTGTTGAAGATAGAGTTCACGAATTATTATCAGAGCGCTTAGAGAACATTCATAACCTATTTGGCCAAATCCCTGATGTACTGGAAGATGTCTGGATTGACGTTGCCTTGAACGATATTGAGGAAGCAAAAAAGAAGATTGATGCGGTTCCCAAAAAGCATCCCTTCGAGCTGCGCTATCACGTAAATGTTGGCAAAGTCGATTGGGAAAGCTGCGCCAAAGTTCTAGACAACTATGAAAAGAAAAAACACCTTATGATGGGCTGGTAAGTAAGAAAGACATAGTTAAATGGGGATAATCCCTTTGGTTTCGCCAGCAATTATAAATATTGATAATGAAGGTTGTGGGTTTCAAATAGGTGTGTTGGGAGGAAGGCGCAATGCTTTTTGAGATAAAAGACAAAGGTTTGTTTATTAATGACATAGAATTTCGTCTTCCCAATCTGTGTTTTATTAAAGAAATCGGAGAGGGCGCAAACGCGATAGTTTTTCTTGCATACAATATTCTTTTGAATAGACAAGAGGCTGTTAAAATATGGAAGCCAAAAAAATACCGCAAAACTGTTGATAGAAACCGATTTTGTAAGGAAGTGGTAAAAAATGCAAATGTGAAATCTCCTAATATCGCTAGTTTTTATGATGCTAACATTGAAAACGGTTTCTTTTATGCCAGAATAGAGTACATACCAGGAATAAGTCTTAAAAAATACTTGCAGGAAGCGCAAGAGTTAGTATTTAGATTTAAAATTATGGAAACTATACTAGAGACTATGATGTCAGTATATGAGGCTGGTTTTAAACATGGGGATCTACATTCAGGGAACGTCATAGTTGACAAGCACGAGCCATATATTATTGATTTTGGGACAAGTGCTTTTTCAGGAATTGTGGCGTCTCAAAAAAGAGATTGTCGAATGCTATTAGACCTCTGTTTCGAAGTATTGCCAGAACTTCATAAGCTGAAATTCTTTGATAAAACCAAAGTGATTGAGCAGGGTTCAGAAATAGCAGTAGATTTTTTATTGTACTGCTTGCGAATAATCTGGGATTTCGAGAGTGCTTCAACTACTAATCTAGATGGTTACGGGTATCGAGCATGGCATTCTCGTTTTAAACTTTTATCTGAGAGTTATCCATTTGTTGACACGGTCGCCGTGGATAAATTTTTCTCAGAAAACTATTCGAGAAACCCAAGCAAGTTTTAAGGTGTGAAATGAGCGCAAGTAATGATTTTGCGAAGATAGTGAACCACGCCCACTTCTGGGATGTGTTTTGCAAGTACTTTTCCCCAGTTTCAGTTCTACATTGGGTCGGTGCTATAATTTCGGATAGTCTGGTAAGATAAAAACAAAGTGACAAAGGAGTAGTTTGCCATGTCAAAAACCAGACACCGATATGACGACGAGTTTAAAAAGAATGTGGTTAAGCTGAGTTATGCGAGCAACAAAACAGTTAAAGAGATAGCGGGTGATCTCGGGATCAGTGTGAGCCTTCTGTACCGTTGGAGGAAAAAGTACACCCCAGAAGGAGAAAAAACGCAATTTGCAACGATGGAAGAGGAAAACTGTTTTCGGTAAAATAAAAATACACAAAACGGCAGTCAAAAGTGCAGTACTCGGCAATTAAGAAGGCATTGCCATCACCGTCCTGAATAATACCCTCTAAGTCGCTCAAGACAAGGAGGGAAGATTGAAGAGGTGATAACAATGCCACAACAAGAGTATATCAAATATCTTTATGAGACGGAGGAACTAAGTATCAACGAAATCAGTGCCAAAGTTGGCGTCAACTGGAGAACTGCAGCCAAATATGCAAAAAGGGATGACTGGAACCCTGTACAGGCCACTGGGAGACGCCGTAGACCGATTTTGGAGCCATTTATTGATACGATAGATGTTTGGCTTTTAGAAGACCGATTGTTGCCTCGTAAAGACCGCCGTACAGCTAAGGCAATCTGGAAACAGCTAAGAAAAGACCATGGTTTTACCGGATCGGAGAGAACTGTTAGAGCCTATGTTTCTGAACGGAAAAAAGCGCTCAAATATGAGCAGCAAGAAAAATACATAGAACTTGAACATTCGATCGGTGATGCCCAGGTCGATTTCGGCACAGTTAGGACCATCTTGGACGGCGAGCTTAAAGAATTTAGATCTTTGACAACAGCTTTCCCCTGGGGTAATGCTGGTTTTGGCGTACCGGTGCCTTCAGAAAACTCACTTTCTTTTCTCTATGCTCTACGCCTAAGTTTTGAGATGGCCGGCGGGGTGCCCAGAAATATCCGCTTTGATAACCTGCCGGCGGTGGTAACCTGTATCGTTAAAAATGGTGAAAGAGTTTTGAGCGAGATGTTTATCTGTTTCATGCTCCACTACCGCTTCCATGCTGAATTTTGCAATATAGGTAAAGGCAATGAAAAAGGTGCGGTTGAAAACAAGGTTGGCTATTCCCGCCGCAACTGGTATGTTCCCTTCCTTCAAACAACCGGGTTCGAAGAGTTAACCGCAGAGATATACAAAGAGGCTCTAGAAGACTTAGAGCGGCCTCATTACAAAAAAGGGGTTCTAATATCCGAACTATGGGCTGAAGAAAAAACAAATCTTCTGCCGCTGCCCGCAGAGCCTTTTGAACCGGTTGAATTTCAAACGGTCAAAGTGAACAAGTATGGTAAAGTTACTGTTGACAAGGAAAGCTACGCGCTTCCCGGTGCGTGTATCGGTGAAACCATTCTGGCGAAACTGTGGTGGGACAAGATCGAAATGCTGGATCAAAACCAAAAGTGTCTGGCCATCTTTCCTCGACCGTATACATTAAAACGCAAACCCATTGATTGGCTAGGCCATTTCGCCATCTTTGTCCGCAAGCCCAAAGGGGCCAGAAACTCAATTCTCTATCGTTTTTTACCCCCTGCGGTAAAAAGTTACCTCGAAGTTGAACGGAAGCCTTCCGGGAAAGAATTAACTTTAGCCATACCCTGCTGCAGGAAGGCTATGAGATGTCATTCATTGACGAGGCGTTAGAGAAAGCAGGTGCCTCCAGGATAAATGACCAGGCGATGATCTGGCACTTGCTTTACAGCTTAAGCAACCGGGACAAAACTAACAGCGGGCTTGACGACGACTACAGTCCGCCGAGCGTTAAAAATTACCTGCCTCTAATTGAAGAATATGATCAACTAATGCCGTCAGGTAAAGGGGGTAATCCCAATGGCTCAATCGTTGGTTGAGCAGTGTAAAGCCTTAAAATTGGCTAACGTGCCCCACATCTACCGAGACCTGCCCTTTAACGAACCGGAGCAGTATCTAACAGCACTTTTTGACGAAGAACTTAAAGCCAGGCGGAACAAACGAATTGATAGGTTAATCAAGACAGCTGGTTTTACTAACTTCAAATCACTTGAGGATTTCGACTGGTCACCGGTTACCCTGCCGGATACGAGCAGCAAAACCGACCTGGTGGAGCTAAAATTTATTGAACGTTGTGAAAACATCATAGCCGTCGGCGCCGT
>FZPS01000190.1_pt57 | contig 14639 bp, 16 predicted proteins | sample 1817821 | NCBI WGS metagenome assembly FZPS01 (sample SAMEA104158645, study PRJEB21678) | metagenome | place: Germany | collected 2015-04-21 | reverse complement strand
CAACATAAGGACTTTTTAAGCCAATAGCTTCGACACCAAATTGGTAAAACTCTCTAAATCTTCCTTTTTGAGGGCGTTCATAACGATAATTCGGTCCAATATAAAAATATTTTAAAATATCATTTTGAGCGTAGTTTTTAGTTTCAATAACTGATCTCATAATTCCCGCTGTCGCCTCTGGACGCAGAGTAATATTTCTATTTCCTTTATCAACGAAGTTATATGTTTCTTTTTGAACCATATCAGAAAATTCACCTTCACGGTGAAAAACTTCTGAATATTCCATAATCGGAGTACGAATTTCTTTATAGTTATATTTTTTAAATATTTCTTTTAATTTATTTTGGACATATTCCCATTTAATTGAATCTTCAGGAAGTAAGTCATAAGTTCCTTTTACTTTATAATTCATTATAAATCCTCCGTATCATAAATAATTGTTACTGGGCCATCATTAATTGAATGTATTTTCATATCAGCACCAAATACTCCAGCTTCAACATGATGATTTTCTCTTAACAACAAGATAAATAACTCATATAAAGGAATTGCATGTTCTGGACGTGCCGCTTTAATAAATGAAGGCCTGTTGCCCCTTTTCATATCAGCATATAATGTAAATTGTGAAATAACTAAAATTTCACCCTCTACTTTGGTGATATCCAGGTTCATTTTACCTTCACTATCTTCAAATATTCTTATTGTTGAGATTTTTTTAGCTAGTTTTTCAACTTCTAATTCTGTATCAGTATCGGTAATTCCAACGTAGATTAAAAAACCTTTATTAATTTTACCAACGACATTATTATCAATTGTGACACTTGCTTCTTTTACTCTTTGAACTACTAAACGCATTAATTAACCCCTCTTTTAACTGAGTAAACAGCCTCTACTTTTTTTATGTTAGTCATTAGTGAGACTAATGAATGCAAATCATCAACTAAAACTTTAATACTAACTTGGAAATCAAATTGAGTTGGAGTTTTAGCGTTAATTTCAGCAATTGACACACCTTGGGCGTTAATTACTGAAATAATATCAGTTAAAATATTAGGGCGTCCCGCACCTAATACTTTTAACCATGTCGCATATTTTCTATTAACATTATCAGCCCATTTAACTTCAATTAAGCGGTTAGGATCTAAACCATCACGATTTGGGCATTCGTTTGTGTGAACGATAATTCCACTATTTTTAGAAACAAAGCCAACAATTAAATCACGATATACTGGATTACAACAATTAGCTAGTTTAATTTGTGGACTAGTTAAGCCCTCAACAAAAATACCAGTATCACTTTGAGTTGTGATTTGTTGAGTGGCTTTTTTCATTTGACGTTCTAATAACTTTTCTCTATCTATTTCTTTACCAGAAAGTTTAGCCACGACAGTTTTTGGTGAAATAATTCCTTTACCAACTTCTAAATATAATGCCGTTAAGTCATTTAGGCCTTGTTTTTGAAAATTTTCTTTAACAAAATCATCAGTTGGATAATCGATAGGAATTTTATTACATTCACGCTCAATTGCATCTTGACCTTGTTCAATTAACCGGTCGCGGTTAATTGTATTTAAATACGCTCTAATTTTGTTTCTAGCTGAGTTAGATTTAACAATCTTTAACCAGTCTTCACTAGGTTTAGAGTTTTTATTAGTTTTAATACTAACAATATCTCCGGTTTGTAACTCTCGATCAATTGGAGCGATTTTATTATTGATGGTTGCCCCAACCATTGTATGACCGACATCGGTATGAATTGAATATGCAAAATCAATCGGAGTTGATCCTCTTGGCAACTCTTTAACTTCACCGCGCGGAGTAAATACGTAAACGTTTGATGACAATATATCAGTTTTAACTGTTTCAACAAATGTAGTGGCATCTGCTGAATCAGCAGAGTCTGCAGTCATTTTCAATAAATCTGCATACCAACGCATTTTTTGAGCCATTTCAAATTGTTCTTTTTCATGAGAATATTGTTTGCTTTCTTTATATGCCCAGTGAGCGGCAATTCCTAATTCAGCAGTCTCATCCATTTCATGAGTTCTAATTTGAACTTCAAATAAAGCACCATCAGTTCCTAGTACAGTAGTATGAAGTGATTGGTACATGTTTGGTTTAGGCATAGCGATATAGTCTTTAAATCGTTTTGGAATTGGTGTAAAACTAGCATGAATTAACCCTAATGCATGGTAGCATTGCTCAACTCTGTCAACGATAATTCTAATGGCTAATAAGTCATATATATCTTCAAAATCTCGTCTTTGAAAAACCATCTTTTTATAGATGGAATGAATATTTTTAATTCGACCTTTAATATCAAAGTTAGTCATTCCGTTTTCAGCAAGAAGTCTTGAAATTTCTTCAATAATTTCATTAATCGCTTCTTCACGTTCAGACTTTTTTTCTTGAACTAATCCCGAAACGTAATAATACATTTCCGGATTGATTTGTTTTAACGATGTATCTTCAAGTTCGGCCTTAATTCTAAACATCCCTAGCCTATGGGCTAGCGGTGCATAAATTTCAAGTGTTTCTTCAGCCATTGCTTGTCGTCTATCTGGTCTTAGATATTCAAAAGTTCTTAAATTATGGAGACGGTCAGCAATTTTTATTAAAACAACTCTAATGTCATTTGCCATCGCAAGTAACATTTTTTGTTGGTTTTCAGCTTGACTTACATTAGTTTTAAATTGAAGTTTACTTAATTTAGTAACTCCGTCAACTAAAGTTGATACTTCTTTAGAAAATTCTTTAGTAATATCATCAAGCGTTAACTCTGTATCTTCAACAGTATCATGCAGCAAAGCTGCCGATAAAGTTACTGGTCCTGAATGCAGGTCAGCTAAAATGGTTGCTACTGCAACTGGATGAGTAATATATGGGTCTCCACCTTTTCTTAGTTGTCCTTCATGATATTTTTCAGCCCAAAAATAAGCCTTGCGAATCATTTCCACATCTTCTGGCCTTTTAATATAGGTTGTAAAAATTTTTTCTAATGCTTTTAATAGTGGTGGACTTTGGGTCATCAAATCACCCCTTTTAATATGACATCAGTGTAAGTACAGGGATATCTTTTAGTAAATCTCTACCTTTTAATTCTTCAAGTTCAATTAAAAATGCTGCACCAACAATACGGCCACCTAATTTTCTAACTAAATCAACTGTCGCTTTAACAGTTCCTCCAGTAGCTAATAAGTCATCAATAATTAAAACTCTTTGTCCTGGTTTTACTGCATCACTGTGAAGTGATAATTCATTTGAACCATACTCTAAATCGTAAGCTACTGTAATTGTTTCTCTAGGTAATTTACCTGGTTTTCTAACTGGAGCAAAGCCAATTTCAAGTTCGCTTGCCACTGGGCAACCGAAAATGAAGCCCCTTGCCTCTGGTCCAACAATAACTTCAGCGCCAACAATTTTAGCAAATTCTACCATTTCTAAAACTGCTCTTTTAAAAGCAACTCCGTCTAACATTAATGGTGTAATATCACGAAATAAAATTCCTTCTTTTGGGAAACCCGGAATGGTTGCGATATATTTTTTGAAATCAAATGGTTTTTTCATGTTTTTATCCCCCTTGTAAATAATAAAAATACACCTTATATTTTACCCTATTTGCTGATTATATTCAAGTTATAGAGGTGTATTATAATTTCTATCACTAATATTATTAGTGCATTCATCATTATATTTATAACTAAATTTATTATATCCTTGGGGGTTGGTGATTTATTTTTCAATCATAAATCCCCTCATATTACACCCTTATTTTATAAAACTATATAGCCTTATTCAATGATTTTTTTGTAAATTATGTTAATTCAAATATAATTCATCCGTTATAGTCAAATTAATAAATGATATAATAAATATGGGTGATAACGATGAAACCATTAGCATATCGATTAAGACCAACTGAATTTAATGAGGTTGTTGGTCAAGATCATTTAGTTGGTAAAAATGGAATTTTACCAAAAATGTTAGAAACCGGTAAGTATCTATCTTTTATTCTGTATGGAAATCCTGGCACTGGAAAAACAACAATTGCGACTATTTTCAGTGAAAAATCAAAGCTTGATACGTACTTTTTTAACGCTTCAACAGATAATAAAGCCAAACTGATGGATATTTGTGATACTACTCTTTATCACGATATTTTACTAATTATCGATGAGATTCATAGGATGAAATCAGATGTTCAAGACTATCTTCTTCCGTTTATTGAATCCGGAAAAGTAACGATTATTGGACTTACAGCTCTTAATCCATATCAAAATATTAACCCAGCAATTCGCTCAAGATGTCATTTATATCAAGTAAGAGATTTAGAAGATGAAGATTTAAAAAAAGTTATTGAACGTGGTAAAAATGAATTAGATATTAGGTTTTCAATATCTGATGAAGCCCTTGATTTAATTATCAGATTTTCTAATCATGAAGTAAGATCAGCTCTTAACTTATTAGAAGCGACTAGCTTAGTTTTAAAAGATGGCGATCACTTAACACCAAATATTGTAAGAATGGTTATGGGTATGCCAAATTTAGCACTTGACGGTGGTGAAGATAATTTTTATGAACTTCTATCAGCTTTGCAAAAATCAATTAGAGGAAGCGATGTTCATGCAGCAATTCATTATCTAGGTAAACTAATTGTTTTAGGAGATTTAGAGTCAATTGCAAGACGCTTAATGGTTATTGTCTACGAAGATATTGGACTTGCAAATCCCAATTTAGCACCTAAAGTTTTTACGGCTTGTGAGGTAGCTAAAAAAGTAGGAATTCCTGAAGCGAAAATCTCACTAGCAAATGCGGTTATTGAAATGGCTTTAAGTCCAAAATCTAATACTGCTTATCTAGCAATCGATGCCGCAATAAATGATATTCAAACGATTGATACAGGTGTTATTCCACCACATGCAGATAATAAGGCTATTCGTAAAAACCCAGCGATTTATAAATACCCTCATGATGATATCGGATCAATTAATGAACAAAATTATATGCCACAAAAAATTAAAAATAAAAAATATTATAATCCAAAAGATGAATCACCATATGAAAAGGCTTTAAAGACACGTTATCTTGAAATTGAAAAGATTAAAAAACTAGGATAATTTAAGAAAAAAACACCACATATTCTAATTATGAATAGTGGTGTTTTTTTATGTGATAGATGTTTAGATTATAATTATACTAGTTTTTGATTAACTAGGCATAAATACCTAAGATGATTTCTGTTACCATTAAAGAATTTATACATTTGAGTAAATCTTTCTTTATTTTCTTTTTTAAACCCGTTTTTTAAGATTCTATTTGCCATTTTTAAAAAAACCATATTATTTTAATTCTTCTTCAAGGAATTGGTCTAGGAATTGAAGTTATGGTAATGGCAGATTATTTAACTTTATCTAAAAATACAGTTGGACATCATTTATATTGGGCTAAAGCTAATATAGATTATGATTATGTTTTCGCGTGGACTATTATTATAGTTATATTATCACTACTATTAGATAATCTTCTTAGATTATTTGTGAAAATGTATAATAAGTAATATCATGTAAAAGGCGACATTCAATGTCGCCTTTTTTCATACGTTTTATTTTTTATAATTATTTAAAAACTCTTGTAAAGTATCTTTAGCGTCACCTAAGAATAAGTGAACATCGCTTGTGTATAATGGGTTATCTACACCACTATATCCAGGCTTTGTATCATAGTTGAAAATAAAGATATTTTTAGCATCACTGACATTTAATATTGGCATACCATAAATTGGTGTTCCTTCTTCAGTTTTAGCACTCGGGTTAACAACGTCATTTGCCCCAATTACGATTGCTAGATCAGTTGATTTGAAATCATCATTAATTGACTCCATATCATATAAATCATCGTAATCAATATCTACCTCAGCTAGTAATACGTTCATATGTCCTGGCATTCTACCAGCAACTGGGTGAATTGCAAAACGGACATGTCCTCCCTTTGATTTAATGAAATCACTTAGTTCTTTAACTAAAAATTGAGCTTGGGCTACTGCCATACCGTAACCAGGGACAATAATTACTTCTTTTGATTCATCAAATATTTGATATGGATCTTTCGTTTGAATAAACGCTTCTTTTGGTTTTTCTTCTTTTGGTGCTTGTTTATGAGTCGTGGTTGTTTTACCCATAATAATATGAAGTACTGGTTTATTCATCGCTTTTGCCATTATTTTGGTTAGAATTAATCCACTAGCACCGACAATTGCTCCAACTGCAACTAATAGTGGGTCTCCAATCGCAAGTCCTGAAATTGACGCTGCGACACCAGATAAACTATTTAATAAACTAATAGTAATTGGCATATCGGCTCCACCAATAGATAGTGAAAAGATTAATCCAAATATTGTAGAAATCACTAATGAACTAAGTAAAATAATTAGATTAATATCTTTAACAAATACTCCTACAAATATTAATGCAACCATCAGTAATATATTTAAAATGATAAAAAATCCGTAAAATTTAATTTTAACTGGCTTTTGAGAAATAACGCGGTGTAATTTTAATGCGGCGATTATACTTCCAACAAAAGTAATATTTCCAATTAAAATAGCTAAAATACTTGAAATAATTGAAAATGTATCAGCGCCAGCTCCAATTTGATAAAGAGCAAACCCACCTACTATCGTACTTGCTAAACCGCCTAAACCATTAAGAAGAGCAATCATTTGTGGCATATTAATCATTTTAACTTTAAATGCCAAAATTAAACCTACAACAATTCCGATTTGAAAATAAATATGAAGTTGCCAAACTTCAATAATGTCATGTTTTAATAAAATCGTAATTGTTGCCGAAAGGATGGCAAATGCGCTTAAGGCATTTCCAAGTCGTGCCGTTTTAACTCGGCTCATTAAAAATATACCAGTAAGTATTACTACAATTATTACTGCGGAGATAATATAATATGCTAAATTACTTATCATCTTTTTTACCCTCCGCATTAAACATTCCTAACATCCGATCAGTTACTGCAAATCCAGCAAAAACGTTAATTACTGCGGCAATTACTGCAATTCCACCTAAGTATTGTGAAACTATTCCACCTTTAGTGGCGTTTGCTGTGGCAATAATCGCTCCCAATATGGTAATTCCTGATAAAGCATTCATTCCACTCATTAATGGTGTATGAAGTAAGCTTGGAACGTTATTAATTAATAAATATCCAATAATAGTTGATACAAAGAAAACCACAACTAAAATAATTTGTAATGTCGTCATCCTCTCATTGCCTCCTTCGTGCCCTCATGAAGAATTTTATTATCATGAGTTACGATAGTTGATGAAATGATTTCATCACTATAATCTAAGTTTAATTTGTCGTCTTTAACTAAATATTTAAAGAAGTTATATACATTTTCCGAAAACATATATGTTGAACTTGCTGGAATCATACCAGGAAGGTTTTTAGTTCCGTCAATTTTAACTCCGTCAATTTCAATTACTTCAGCTGGTTTAGTTAACTCACAGTTACCACCTTGATCAATTGAAATATCAACAATATAACTTCCTGGTTTCATCGTTTTAACCATTTCCTCAGTTACTAAAATTTGAGCTTCTTTTCCAAAAATTAAAGCTGAAAGAATAATTATATCGGCATTTTTAACGGCATCTTTAATTTGTTCACGCTCTTTAATTAGATATTCTTTTGGCAAACTATTAGCATGTTTCCCGTCTTTTGATAATGCTACTTCTCTTGGAATATCTAATTCAACAATTCTTGCCCCTAATGATTTAGCTTGTTCAACTGCATCAGGTCTAATATCACAAGCATATACTTGTGCTCCCAATCCTTTAGCAGTTGCAATCGCTCTTAGGCCAGCAACACCGCATCCAACAACAAAGATGTTACTTGGTCTAATCATTCCTATTGCCGAGCCAATCATTGGCATAAATTTAGGCAAATTATTTGCCGCGATCATCACACTTTTATAACCAGCACAAGTTGACATTGAACTTAACGCATCCATTGCTTGAGCTCTAGAAATACGAGGGATGCCATCTAAAGTAAATGAAGTAATCCCTTTATCTTTTAACATTAAAACCATTTCATGGTTAGCATGATTAGCTGGATGTAAAAACGTGATTAGTATCGCGTTTTTACGCATCATATCAATTTCATGTTTACCCAATTTCGAATTGAGTTGTGGTTCTTTAACTTTTAATACGACTTCCGCTTTTTCAAATAATTCAGAGACATCATCTAAAATAGCCGCGCCTGCCTCAACGTATTCATTATCCAAATAAAAAGAGTCAACTCCCGCATTTTTTTCAACATAAACTTTATGTCCATCTTGAACCATTTTCTTAACGGTTTGTGGGGTAGCAGCAACTCTTTTTTCGCCTTTAAGTATTTCTTTTGGGATACCAATAATCATATACTATACCTCCTTGGTTTCATATAAAATATATCATATTTTATTATGGTTATGCAAGCGCTTACATACTTTTACATTATTTAAAATAAAAACCCCCATGATAGGGGGTTAACGAAAAATCTTATATCTTAAAATAATTATTTTTTATTGTTTTTTTTAGATACATCTTCTATTAATTTAGAAAAATTTATCGCATTCTTTTTAATAATTACCGGTTTTCCTGTTCTAGACTTAATATCCTTTCTCGCATTACCAGGGACAGTTCCACCTTCTTTTAGAACATCTTTATTTTCTTATAGTTTTATATTTCTGTTGAAATTATTACCGGAATAATAATTGGGTTTCTTCTTGTTTTTTGGTAAATATATTTACTAGCTTCATTTCTAAAGTTTCGTTTATAACTATTCCAGTCAACATAGTTAGCAATTAATTCTTTTTTACTAACATCTAAAAAGATTTCTTTTACTTGATCTAAGATATTAATTGATTCATGATAATATGAAAATCCTTTAGTTATAATTTCTATATTATCATCAAGAATTTGTCTAGTTTTCGGATTTACATTGGCGATAACCATGACGACTCCGTCTTCAGCTAATAACTCTCTATCTCTTAAGATAACATCATTATTATCATCAAGTGGTGTACCATCAATTAAAATATCACCAGTTCTAATATCTTTTTTACTAACAAAGTGACCCTTTTCTTTAAATGTAGCGACATCACCATTATCTAATAGTAAAATCTTATCATCGGCATAACCGATTTGGCTTGCTAGATTTTTAACTCTAATTTGATGTTGATACTCTCCAATTACCGGAATTACAAATTCTGGTCTTAATAAATTAATCATCATTTTAACTTCTTCTTGCGAAGCATGAGAAGTTGAAAGTAAACTTTTGTCAATTACTTTAATTTGAGAATCACCGCGATATAAAATATCTAAGGTTCTGGCTGCCATTGTTTCTGTACCAGGAATTGGCGGAGTTAGTAATACTACTGTATCTTTTGATTCAATATTGATTAATCTATCAATTCTTCTTGCCATTCTTTGAAGCATATAAAATGGTTCGTGGCGTTTACCAATTACGATTGCGACTAAATCATCTTGATTATTTTTATTTTTATAATCGATATATCTTAAATTAACTAAAGCATCTTCTGGTATATCTAAATATCCATTTTTTAATGCTATATCAACAATTCTTTGAGCTTTTCTACCGACAACGGCAATCTTTTTCTTGTGTGCTAGCGAGATATTAATAACCCACTGTATCTTTTGTAAATCACTTGAAAATAGTGAGACGATAATACGACTTTTTGCGTTAGTAAAGATATTTTCAATTTGATGACGCAATAGATCAATATTTCTAAATCCAGTGTGATATGAACCTGCTGATTCAACTAAAACTGCTAGTACACCGCGATTGGCAATTTCATTAATTTGATGAAAGTCAGTTCTATACTTTGGATCTTTAATTTGATTAAAGGTGTACTCACTTGTATAAACAACGCTACCTAATTCAGTTTCTACGGCAATTCCAACCGCTTCTGGAATCGAGTGGGTTGTTTCAAAAAAAGTTACCTTAGCATTATTAAATGGTAAGGTAGTATTTGTGTTTACAGTATTAAAAATATAATCATCTAGATTATGTTCTGCTTCTAGTAAACTATCTTTAATTAATTCTATAGCTAAAGGAGTTCCATAAATTGGAACATTTAATTCTTTAATTAAATAAGGTAATGCGCCAATGTGGTCTTCATGAGCATGCGAGATAAAAATCCCAACTATTCTTCTTTTTGCAGCAACTAACATTTTATAATCAGGAATAATTTCATCTACTCCGTATAATTCATTAGTTGGATATTTCAATCCAGCGTCTAAAATAAATAGTTCATTATTGACATCTACTGCATACATGTTTTTACCGTTTTCGCCTAGTCCTCCTAACGCAAAAAACTTTACTTCTGTCATATACATTCACTTCCTTTGAATCGCTTCTTCGTTACATATATTATATCACATGTAAATATTTCATATTTAATATTTGCTATCTAAGTATATATTTAATTAAATAAGTTTTTTAATTAATTAAAATGATTAAAAATATGTGATAAACTAAATATGGTGGTAAAGATCATGGTTAAATATCCAAACTTGAAAAAAGTTAATAAAGAAAAACAGCAAATCAAGAGTTATACCTCTAATTTAGGTATGACTTTAGAATCTGATTTAGATTCAACCAATGAATATTATTTAGTAAATAATATCGCTGTTATCCATAAAAAACCGACACCAATTCAAATCGTAGATGTTTCTTACCCATCAAGAAATAAAGCTAAAATAGTTGAAGCTTATTATAAAACACCTTCTACTACTGACTATAACGGAATATATCAAGGTAGATATATTGATTTTGATGCGAAAGAAACTAAATCAAAAACCGCAATCCCTTTAAGTAATATTCACCCTCATCAAGTTAATCATTTACGTCAAGTTCATGAACACGGAGGAATTTCTTTTTTAATTGTTCACTGGAAACATTATGATGAATATTACTATTTACCTTGTGAAGTATTATTTGAATATTGGGATAATAAAGAAAAGGGGAGAAAATCCATCCCCTATGAAACTTTTAAAGAGCGTGCTCATTTAATTAAATTTAAATATAATCCAAGAATTGATTACTTAGAAATTATACGACTCTACTATTTATAGTTATGAGTCTTTTTTGTACTAATAATAAAATTACTAAATTCAGTGCGGTATTAATTAACATATATGGCGCATTATAAACGATAAATGAATAATAAAAAGCGGTCATTCCTTCAGGTACATAATCAGAAAAGAAAATAACACCACTAAATGAATGGCATAAATATCTTGCTAGCCCTGAAACTAAAGCGGCAAGTATGGTATACCATATTAAGCCCTCTTGGGCTTTTTTTGAAAATAATCCTGATAAAAATCCTACTAAAGTAAAGGGAATCACATAATCAAAGAAGATTGATCCCCAATGATAAAAACCGTCTATTAGTAAATTTATTATTCCGTAGGTTAGCCCGACTAACGCTCCAGAAAGAGATCCCCTACGTAAGGCAAATATTACAATTGGTAATGTTGAAAGTGATACGCTACCACTTTGCGGCATTTTAAGTCCAATTAAATCGCTAACTACTGATAAAACTACAGCAAGCGCAACCATCATTGCTCCTTCAGTTAGAATTTGCACATTTTGATTATTTTTCATAACTATTCTCCTTTATTATTAAAAAAACCGTGGAATACACCACGGTTAAATAAAAGTAGTTATTAATAACTAAATATCCCTCCGTTGGCATTATCCAAATCAGGTTTTCGGGTCGAACTCTAAGTTCCTCTCAGCGATATGCTCCCCGTATTTATTTAATTTAATTTTAACAAATTATTTTTAAAATGTAAAGATTAGCGAATAACTTTCGCAATTAATTCAGCCGGCTTTTGTGTCTTTCCAATTTTAATGGCACTATTTAAAACTTCAGTCGCTTGTTTTAAGCCCTTATCATTATGATAAATAGTTGCTAGTAAGTCGCCTTTTTCAACTTTATCACCAATCTTTTTATGGATATCAACACCAACATCTAAATCTAAAACATCTTCTTTAGTTAATCTGCCCGCGCCAAGTAATCTTGCGGCAGTTCCAATATCTGTTGTTTTAAAAGATTCGATAAATCCAGCTTTATCAGCATAAATCTTATGAGTTTTGGCAGTTAAGAATTTCTCAGGGTGATCAATCATTGAAACATCACCTTTTTGAGCAACAACCATTTCTCTTAATTTACCAAAAGCTCTACCATCAGTTAAAGTTTTTCTTAATTCTTTTCTAGCTTCTTCTAATGTCTTAAAGATTTTAGCATCTACTGTTAAGTAAGCACCAATTTCAGTTACAACAGTAACTAAATCTTCTGGTCCATTTCCCTTTAATGTTTCAATTGCTTCATAAACTTCTAGACCGTTTCCTATCTTATGCCCTAATGGTTCATCCATACTAGTAATCATTGCCGTCATTTTCTTTCCAGCTAACTTACCAATTTTAACCATAACGTTAGCTAAGTTTTCAGCATCAGCTACTGTATGCATGAAAGCTCCGCTTCCATATTTAACGTCTAAACAAATAACGTCGCTACCACTGGCTAATTTTTTAGACATAATTGATGATGCCATTAACGGAACGCTATCTACTGTACCAGTAACATCTCTTAGAGCATATAATAATTTATCCGCAGGAGTAACATCATCAGATTGTCCGATTACAGCTAATCCGTGTTTAGATACCAATTCAATAAAATCTTCTTCGCTTTGTTCTAACTGGAATCCTTTAATTGCTTCTAATTTATCAAGTGTTCCTCCAGTATGACCCAGTCCACGTCCACTCATCTTAGCAAATTTAGCGCCAACAGCCGCAACCATTGGTCCTAATACTAATGTAACTTTGTCACCAACTCCCCCAGTTGAGTGTTTATCTACTTTAATCCCTTTAATTTTTGATAAATCATAAACTTTACCTGAATCACGCATTGCCATTGCCAGTGCTGTTGATTCATGTTCGTTCATTCCTTGGAAACAAACTGCCATTAAAAAAGCTGACATTTGATAGTCAGGAATATTACTCTTAACATACTCATTAATAATAAAATTAATTTCTTGATCAGTTAATACCTGGCCAGTTCGCTTTTTCAAAATTAAATCAACCATTAACATAATAATATCGCTCCTTCCAATATATCTCTATTTTACCATATATAACCTTAGTTATCATAATAATTTTAAAAATATGGTATATTAAAGAGGGAGCGATATTATGAAATTAATTATGGTACGTCACGGCCAAACAGAAATTAACAAAGAAGGCAGAATTCAAGGTCGTAGTGACTATCCTTTAAACCACCGCGGAATTAAGGATGCCCAAAAGGCAGCGGAAGTTTTAATTAAAAATGTCAAAAATATTGACATTTTCATCTCAAGTCCTTCAAAAAGAGCTTATGAAACTACTCAAATTATTTTAGATAAATATGGATATAATAAAACGATTACTAAAGACCCTAATTTCTATGAAAGACATTTCGGTCCATATGAAGGTAAATTAGTAGCCGATACCTTTCCAATTACGAAAAATTTACCTGGATATGAAATAAATCAAGAAATTCAAAAAAGAGTTTATGATGGAGTCATGAATTTATACAACAAATATAAAGGAAATACCGTATTAGTTGGATGTCATTCACATACAATTAAAGCGATACTTACGGTATTTGCTGCTGATAAATATAATTATAATTCGATATTATTAAATGGCGCTATTTTGATTTTAGATGTTCAGGAAGACAATATAAAATTAATACAAGTTTTAAATAATACAATTGAACCACAATATTAGAATCGTTAATTATTATAATGAAAAGACCGCTTAGTAAAGCGGTCTTTTTTCTTGCAATTATTTATTTTACTCCCGAGTTAATAACTTCAATAACTTTATCAGCGATTTCATTTGTTGATAAATCTTTATAATCTTCGTATTTAATTACTGGATGGAAAATAACTTTTACTTTAATTGGTTTTAAATAAAATTTTCTTGTTGCCCATTTATTAGTATTTAACATGGTAAATGGCATAATATCTGTTTCAGCTTTTTGAGCTAACTTAAATGCCCCCACTCTTACTTCACGAACATCTTCATGATCACGATACATCGTCCCGCCTTCAGGATACATGGCAAATACATGCCCTTCTTTAGCTTTTTCGATACCTACAAGTAATTCTTTTAGGCTTGCACGATTATCATCGCGATAAACATAAAATGAATTCATAACTTTTAATAATGTACTGACAAAAGGAATTCTAATTAGTTCACTTTTAGCTGCATATCCGTGCGCTCTAGTAACTCCTGGTGTTAAATATAGTGGATCTAGTTTTGATTTATGATTACCATATAATGTTAATTTTCCTTCTTTTGGAATATTTTCTTTTCCAATATATTTAACATGAACATTTAGTAAAAATGTATTAATCCACCATCCCATTTCATGTAGATATTTATATTTAATTTTAGATTTTTCTGATAATCTAGGTAAAATAACTTCAATAAGAAATAATATAGAGGAAATACTTAATATATAAAATATTATAATTCCAGTAATTACCCATAAAATAATAAAATACCAAGTACTATTT
>FZPS01000068.1_pt36 | contig 14640 bp, 16 predicted proteins | sample 1817821 | NCBI WGS metagenome assembly FZPS01 (sample SAMEA104158645, study PRJEB21678) | metagenome | place: Germany | collected 2015-04-21 | reverse complement strand
AAACATTGGAAGACTTTGATAAAGGTCTATAAAATAATTTAAAAGATAAATAAAAAATGCAAGAGTGGTTATCTCTTGCATTTTTTTAATAAAATTTTTCTATATATTCAGTAATTGTGTTACGATTGCCTCTATAAGGCCCTATGTTCTCCATCTTGTGACTTACCGTCGCCGTTGCCCAAAGCAATGCGTCATTTACATTTTTTTGCAGCCTTTCGGTAATATAGGAGGCAAAAGTGGTGTCGCCCCGTCCGCTTCGACCTGACAAATTCCTTGCTTTTATAGGATATGAAGCCATTGTATTGCCGTCATAGGCAATAACTTCGGTGTTGTGAGTAATTACAATTTCTTTAGCTCCCCAGCTATGCAAAATCTTTGCTGCTTGGTATCTATCTGTTTGTCCAGTCAAAATTTCTGCTTCCACAGCGTCAGTTTTTAAGTAAGTAATGTAAGGCAGAAGCTCTTTTTTCTCTTTCCAATCTTGAAGCTCCATTGTAGAGTTATCGCCGTTAGCGTGTCGCAAAAAAGCTTGGACATCTACTGCAATGGCGCCTTTATTGGCAAGACTAGGTATGAGATTGTTGTCAAAATCACCATAAATTAGTCCGGCTAAATGATATATAGAGCTATTAACATCGGGAATATCATCTAATGTAAAAGCGTCTGCTTGAGATAGACAAACGCATAGCCTTCTTTCTTTATCCTTTGTAAAGTACTTATTTCTTATGGAAGTGGATTTTTGCGACGGCACAAAATAAATATCTTCTTTATCAATGACAAATTCTTGCAGCCTGCCTATATCGCTCTTTGCAAGTTTTGTCACAACACCTACCTTGTTGCCGCCAGCGTAAGCAGCTGCGCTTGAATACATTACCGCTCCGCCAAGCTCCACTACTAAATTATCTTTATAATCTATATTGTAATCTAAAGACAAATGACCAATTATCAATGTGTCATAATGCTTTCTCATAAAATTCCCTACCTAGTAATAATCCTCTTTGCTTTTTCTAGCAGTTTACTTGCATTGTCTGTAGTTATGTTAACAACAATTTCATGCTGCAACAGCCTGTCCATTTCTTTTTCAGAGTTTACCACAAAGGTAGAGACATTTACTTGATGCTTTTTGCATTCGGCTAAAAATTCATCAGACAAATAAGTATGCTTAAAGTTAATTCCGCTAATTCTTTGACAGTTAAGAGTTTTTATATATCTTGCTATCGTTTTAACATCTCTAGGTCTTGGAGAAAGCAACCTAAAAAAGCTTTTATTTAGGTAAACTTCGCCATGCTCTAAATGTTTTAAATCACCAGGCCATACGCTTCCTGTAAATATAATTTTATCTAGCACATCGTGTTTTTGCGCAAGATAAAGGACATCTTTAACAATACCTATTTGTTTAACATCGCAATTAATCTTAAAATTATGTTGTTTTATAAAATCAAATGCAAAAGTTAAAGGAAGCCTTAAGCTTGGAAAACTTGGCATATGTGATAAATAAAGGGTTTTGCCAAATTTATAAATATCCACTTCAATAGCATCTACATTGTATTTTGCAATGTCATCAAAATATTTTTTACTGTTGCGTCGCGTTTTGTGCGCCCCGCTGTGCGCTGTTATGAGCATATTTTTCTCCTTAAATATTATCTTTACTAGATTAATGGTAACACAAGCTAGCTATTTAATACAAGGCAAGTCGTTAAAAAATAAAGGCAAAATTTTATACGCTATTGAACTTCTTTATAAGTTATGATAAAATATTTAGAGTATATATAATATACATAAAGCGTCAAAAATGCTGTAAATCGGAGGCAGAGCTATGCAAAAGTCCAAGGCTTATGATAATGTAAAAAGCGTTATTCCTAAAAAAGAGTTTTGGATCTATGCAGTAGGCGCGCTTGGACAAGGAATGATATACTCTATAATGTCTAGTTACATATCCGATTTTTACATAAATGTTTTACAAGTTCCGCTATTATTTGTGCTGTTACTAATGCTTATAGCTAGGTTTTTTGATGCCATTTATGACCCTTTTATGGGTGCTATTGTAGATAGGTATACTACAAAATGGGGCAAAATGAAGCCATATATGCTCTTTACGGCAATTCCAATAGCTGTGCTTACCTTTTTTATGTTTTTTGCGCCGTCAGGACTTAGCGTTAGTGAAAAAATGGTATATGCCGCTGTCATTTATGTGCTTTGGGGCATAACTTATTCTGTATCCGATGTCCCTTTTTGGAGCTTGCCAAACGCAATGACACCCAATCCTAGCGAACGGGCAAAAACTCTTTCAGTGGGCCGCACGCTAAATGGCGTAGGTGCGGCAGTGCCCATGGGACTATTTTTATTGCTTGGGTTTATAATGCCAAGAGTATCAAGCGCAAAAGGCATAGAGATGGACAAAAAAATATATATGGCTATGGCAATAGTTTGCTCTGTTATAGGCATTATGCTTTTTGTTAATTCTTACTTCCACATAAGAGAAAGAGTGGTCTTGCCCCACAAAAAGCGGCAAAAAGGAGAGCCAAGCGCACTATCAAGAATTATAAAATGCAAGCCCCTTGTGCTAGTTGTTATAATGGGATTATTAAGCAGCGGCAGATATATGATGCAGGCAGCTGCCGTTCATGTGGCAAGATATGCTTTTTATATAGGTCCGTCGCTAGATGGACTAACGCAAGCCGCGCGCACAGCGGCAATTAAGGGCAGCGTTTCTACTGTAAGCACGCTGTTTTCTGTATGCTCTGCTGTCGGTATGTTTGGCGCAATGCTCTTTATGCCCTCGCTATATAAAAGATATAACTATAAACAAATTGTGCTTTTTACTTGCATAGCTGGGTTTTTAGCAAGCGTAGCTACTTCAGTTATTGGCGCGCTTGCCATATTTACGAAGGCAAGCTACCTTGTCTATGTGTGCATACCGTTTATTATTATCCAGTGCATACCGCTAGGCGCGCTTAACATAACATCGTATGCTATGATAGGCGACAGCTTAGATTATTTAGAATTAAAAACAGGATATAGAGATAACGGCCTTTGCTCTGCTTGCCAATCTTTTGTAAACCAATTTGGCAACGCCATAGCCACCACATTTATTGTGCTTATGTACATTATTATAAATATAAGTCCAAGCCAAATGTTAAACGCAGAAGTGGTAAAAGCCGCCACAGAATTATTGCCCATGCAAAGATTTGCGATGTTTTCTTTGGTATCTATCGTCCCTGGCATAAGTTTACTCCTCTGCGCAGTACCGATATTTTTCTATGACCTTACGGGCGCAAAAAAAGAACAAATAACTTTAGAGCTAGAAAAGATACGCAAAGAAAGGGGTATCAATATAGATTAGTTTTTAGGAGGCAAAAATGAAATATATACAATTTGACCAAAATAGACCGCTAGACCTTGTGCCTATGGGAAGAATTGCTATTGATTTTAATCCAGTAGATTACTTTAAGACGCTTGCAAAGAGCGATACCTACAAAAAATATGTGGGCGGTTCGCCTGCAAATATTGCAGTTGGTTTGCAAAGACTTGGAAAAAAAGTGGGGTTTATAGGCAAGGTGTCCGATGACCGTTTTGGCGAATATGTAATTGATTTTTTTAAGGAAGAAGGCATTGACTGTTCACACATAACCAAAGCTAAAAATGGAGAAAAACTAGGACTTACCTTTACTGAAATATTAAGCCCGACTGAAAGCAGTATTTTGATGTATCGTGATGGTGTCGCTGATCTAATGCTAGAAACTAACGATGTGGATAAAGAATATATTGCTAAGGCAAAAGCTATTTTAATTAGTGGTACAGCTTTGGCGTCCTCACCGTCAAGGGAAGCGTGCATAAAAGCCATGATGCTGGCAAAAGAAATGAATACTAAAATTATTTTTGATATAGATTATAGGCCATATACTTGGAAAAACAATGACGAAGTGGCAATTTATTATTCTTTAATAGCTGAAAACAGCGATATAGTTATGGGCTCTAGAGAAGAATATGACCTTACGCAAGCTATTACGAAAACTGGCGCAACGGACGCTCAAACAGCTGACTATTTTATTAGCAAAGGAAATAAAATTGTAGTTATAAAACATGGAAAGAAAGGCTCTACCGCTTATACTAACGACGGACAAAGCTATTCTATAAAACCTTTTCCTATTTCAGCTCTAAAGTCTTTTGGAGGGGGAGATGGGTACGCATCGGCGTTTATATATGGGCTTTTGGAAGGTTGGGACATAATAGATTGTTTAGAGATGGGCAGTGCGTCGGCGTCAATGCTGGTGGCGGCGCATGGCTGTTCGCTATTTATGCCAACCTTAGAAGAAGTTAAGGATTTTATAGCGCAGAGCAAAGCAAAACACGGCGAAATGGTGGCAAGGGAGTAAACTTATGTTTGGATATCCTGAATTTGATAAAAATGGAGAAAAAATCCTATCTAAGATAGATGGCATAAATAAAAATATGCTTATGGATATATCAGTTTATAAGCTAAAGAAAGGACAGAGCAAAACCTTTTATCAAGCCCATAAAGAAATTGCTATCTTGCTTGTGTTAGGCGATATAAAGTTTTGCGCAAAAAGCATTTGCGAAAAAGCCAAAAGAGATAGCTTGTTTGACGACTTGCCCACTTGTTTGCATGTGTGTAAAGATACTTTAATAACTATAGAAGCTAATTTAGATAGTGAAATTATTTATCAAGCAACCGATAATGACGCTAATTTTGATGAAAAGCTATATAGAAAAGAAGATATTATTCGTACAGTTGCGTGTGAAGGAATGTGGGAAAATACAGCCGTTAGAGATGTCAATACTATTTTTGATAAAGACAATGCACCTTATTCTAATATGGTTATTGGCGAAGTGTTAGCGCGGCAAGGTAGATGGTGGAGCTATGTTCCCCACAGCCACCCCCAGCCTGAAGTGTATTATTATAAGTTTGAAAGGCCAGAGGGTTTTGGCGCATGCTTTATTGGCGATAAAGCCTACACTATAAAAGATGGCAGTTATGGCTGCTTTGAGGGGGGCAAAACCCATGCGCAAGTGACAGCTCCTGGCTACCCTATGTATAATGTGTGGATGATAAGACACTTAGACGGCAATCCTTGGCTAAAAACAAGGAATGTTGACACTAGATATGCACATCTAGAATCAGAATGCAAATTTGTCCCGAAGGAGAGTTAATGATGACAAGAAAAACCATTAGACTTACAGTAGGTCAAGCAATAATTAAGTTTTTGGATAACCAATATGTCGCTATGGAGATAGATGGCAAAATACAGCAAAATAAATTTGTAGAATATATATACACTGTGTTTGGTCACGGCTGTGTGCTAGGTGTGGGGGAAGCCTTGTCGCATTCTAAGCATTCTATTAAGGTTATGCAAGGTAAAAATGAGCAAGGCATGGCGCAAGCTAGCATATCTTACGCTAAGATGACAAACCGTCTAAAAATTATACCGTGTATATCGTCTATTGGGCCAGGTTCGGCAAATATGGTAACAGCGGCGGCCACAGCTACTGTAAACAACTTACCTTTGCTACTTTTACTTGGCGACACTTTTGCAAGCAGGCAGCCAGACCCTGTTTTACAGCAAATAGAGCAGACAAATGACCTTACCATTACAACAAATGACGCATTTAAACCAGTATGCAGATTTTTTGATAGAATAACAAGACCAGAAATGATAATGTCGTCATTAGTAAACGCAATGAGAGTGCTTTTAGACCCGGCGCATACAGGCGCTGTTGCAATATCGTTATGTCAAGATGTGCAAGGTGAAAGCTATGATTTTGAGCAAGAATTTTTTGATAAGAGAGTGCATTTTATCCCAAGGCAAATTCCAAGCAATTATGAAGTAGAAAAAGCAGCTTTAGCTATAAGAGAAAGCAAAAAACCTATGGTTATTGTAGGTGGCGGAGTTAGGTATAGTCAAGCAGGTAAAGCTGTGGACGAATTTTGCAAAAAATATAATATTCCATTTGCTGAAACGCAAAGCGGCAAGAGCGCAATTTTAAGCAGTCATTCCCTTAATTTAGGCGGCATTGGCGTTACGGGCAATGCTTGCGCCAACGAAATTGCAAATGACGCGGACCTTATTATTGGGCTTGGCACACGCTTTACTGATTTTACCACTTCTTCTAAATGGCTGTATTCTAAAGCTAAAGTTGTTACCATAAACGCAAGTTCATTTCATGCAAACAAGCTAAACAGCATAGCTATGGTTGCTGATGTTTTGGAAGGGATAAAGGCGCTTGATAAAGTTTTAGGGGGTTATACTACTTCTTACTTAAATGAAATTGCCCACGCTAAAGAGGCTTGGCAAAAAGAAATGCAAAGATTAAGCTCAATAAGTTATGATAATGCTAATTTTGAGCCTGAAAATAAAGCAAGAATGCCAGATAGCTTAGCAGAGTTTTATAAGGCAACAGGGGGCAATATTTGTCAAACTACAGCCATTAGCGTTATAAGAAAGCTAATTGATGATGATGCAATAATTGTGGGCGCGTCTGGCTCATTGCCTGGGTGCTTGCAAAGAATGTGGACAACGGACAGTATAAATAGCTATAACATGGAGTATGGATATTCCTGCATGGGCTATGAAATTGCTGGCGCTTTTGGTGCAAAGCTTGCTTGCCCCAGTAAAGAAGTTTATGCCTTTGCAGGCGATGGAAGTTATAATATGATGCATTCAGAAATGCTTACTGCCATACAAGAGGGCAAAAAGATAAATGTTCTTTTGTTTGATAACGCCTCCTTTGGCTGTATCAACAATTTACAAATGGGACAAGGCGTAGATGCGCTTTGCACAGAGTTTAGATACCGCAGTGGCGATAAGGCAATAAGAGAGGGTGAGTTTATTTGTATAGATTATGCTTTAAGCGCGCGCGGATATGGTTTTGTCACTTACACAGCGAGGACAATTGAACAGTTAAAAGAAGCGATTGTAGATAGCAAAAAACAGTCAAAGCCTACCTTAATAGATATAAAGGTGCTGCCAAAAACTATGACGGACGGCTATAACAGCTGGTGGAATGTAGGGTGTATAGATAACCCTGTAACTGATAGCGGAAAGGCTGCTTTGCAAACAAGAAAAACCAACTTAAATAGCGCAAGGAAGTACTAAAAAAGGAGTTTTATGAATAAAGAAAAAATTAAATTAGGAATTGCTCCTATTGGTTGGACTAATGACGATATGCCAGACCTTGGCGGAGAAATCACTTTTGAGCAATGTATTAGTGAAATGGCGCTAGCTGGCTTTGAAGGATGCGAAATAGGCAATAAGTTTCCAAAAGATATAGAAAAGCTAAAAAAAGCGCTTAAACTTAGAAATTTACAGATAGCAAACCGCTGGTTTTCATCTTACATACTGACAAAGCAATTTGATGAAGTGGAAAAGGATTTTAGACAAAACTGCAAGTTTTTAACTACATTAGGCGCTGAAATAATTGGCGTTTCTGAACAGAGTTATAGCATTCAAGGGCAAATAAATACACCTGTTTTTGAAAATAAATATGAGCTAAATGATGAGCAGTGGAAAGCGCTTTGTCAAGGTTTGTGCAAGCTGGGTAAAATAGCTAAAGAGTATGGGATTACCCTTACTTATCATCACCATATGGGCACAGTTGTGCAAACGGTTGAAGAAATAGATAAGTTGATGGAAGGCACAGACAGTGAGCTTATTTTTTTGCTGTATGATAGCGGTCACCTTGCTTACTGTCAAGAAGATTATATTGGCGTACTTAAAAAATACGCAAACAGGATTAAGCATGTTCACCTTAAGGATATAAGAGATAGTGTTGTTGAAAAAGTAAGAGCGGAGCGGCTTAGCTTTTTACAAGGTGTAAGACTGGGGACTTTTACTGTGCCTGGCGACGGAACAGTAGATTTTGAGAGCATATTTAATATACTTGACAAAACAAATTATACAGGCTGGTTGATTGTGGAAGCTGAACAAGACCCATCGATTGCCAACCCTTTAGAATACGCCCTAAAAACAAGAGCGTATATAAAAGAAAAAACTAAAATATAAAGGAGGATACAATGGAAGTATTAAAATATTTTACAAATAATCAATTTTTAGCATCGGGAAGCAATAATTTTTATAAAGTTTATGACCCAAGCTTAGGAGAGCATATAGCAAATATGCCCAAGCTTACCGTAAAAGAAGTTAGGCAAGTTATAGATAATGCCCATAAAGGTTATTTAGAGTGGTCAAAAACCCCAATAATGAAAAGAGTGCAAGTTTTGTACAAAGTAAGAGAGTTGCTTGTAGAAAAAATGGAAGAACTTACTTATATTTGTGCTAGAGAGCATGGTAAAAACTGGAATGAAGCTGAAGGCGATGTGCTAAAGGCAAAAGAAGGTCTAGAGCTTGCAATAAGCATGCCGTCACTAATTACTGGCGAATCGCTAATGGACGCATCAGTTGGCTATGATACCGTTTCTTATAGAGAACCGCTTGGCGTGTTTGCTGGCATTGCGCCTTTTAATTTTCCCGCTATGATTCCTATGGGCTGGATGGCGCCTGTATGTATAGCTTGCGGCAACAGCATTGTTATAAAGGTGTCGGGAGCAACGCCAATGACTTCACTAAAGATAGCAGAGCTTTATCGCCAAGTAGGATTGCCTGACGGCGTGCTAAACATAGTTTGCTGTGATAGAAATGATACGCAAGAACTGCTAAGCAACGATAAAATAAAAGGCGTTACATTTGTAGGTTCAACTAAGGTAGGACGAATTGTATATGAAAAAGCAGCTAAGCACGGCAAGAGAGTGCAGTGCTTATGCGAAGCTAAAAATCATGCTCTTGTGTTAAATGACGCTGCCCTAGATAGAACGGCGGCAGGCATCATTAATTCAGCTTTTGGTTGCGCTGGGCAAAGGTGCATGGCTCTGCCTGTTGTAGTTGCAGAAGAGCAAATAGCAGACGCGCTTGTTGCAAAAATTAAGGAGCTTGCAAGTAAAATTAAGATAGGCAAAGCATACGATAGAGACACGCAATTAGGGCCTGTTTATTCCAAAGAGCATAAGCAAAAGGTGCTAGAGTGGATATCCAAAGGCCTAGATGAAGGTGCCGAAATGGTGTTGGACGGGCGTGATGTCGTTGTTAAAGGCAGTGAAAACGGCTTTTATATTGGACCTACAATTTTAGATAAAGTTACTCCTGAAATGACGGTGGGACAAAAAGAAATTTTTGGGCCTGTGCTGTGCATAAAAAGAGTTAAGAACTTTGATGAAGGCTTAAAGGTTATGAATAGCAGTCCGTATGCAAACGGCTCAGTAATTTTTACTCAAAGCGGATATTTTGCTAGAGAGTTTGCGCGTAATACTCATGGCGGCATGGTGGGGATAAATGTAGGTATTCCTGTACCTATTGGAGTATTTTCTTTTACTGGACACAAGCAAAGCTTTTTTGGAGATTTGCATTGTCTTGGCAAAGATAGCTACCGCTTCTTTACAGAACAAAAAACGGTAACTACAAGGTGGTTTGACGAAGAAGAGAAAAAGATGACAACTGTATCGACTTGGGACGGCACAATTTAATAACTTAAGGAGAAAGTTTTTATGGTTAAGGTAGGTATAATAGGAGTAGGGCGCATAGGCAAAGTGCATTGCCAGTCTATAACAAGGTATGTTAAAAATGCTAAGGTAAAGGCAATTGCCGACCCGTACATAAACGACGATACAATAAAATGGGCGCAAGACCTAGGTATTTTTGAAATCTATACAGATTATAACAAAATTTTAGATGATAGCGACATTGATGCAGTATTAATTTGTTCATCGACAGATACTCATTCTCAAATATGCTTAGAGGCTATCAAAAAAGGCAAGCATATTTTTTGTGAAAAGCCAATAGACCATGATGTTGCAAAGATACTGGAAGTAAAAAGTGCGCTTAGAAACAGCAATGTAAAGTTTCAAGTGGGGTTTAACCGCCGCTTTGACAGCAATTTTAAAGCTGTAAGGCAAGCTGTAAAAGAGGGCAAGATAGGCCAGCTTAATATACTCAAGATTTGTTCGCGCGACCCTGGCGCGCCGCCAATTGATTATATAAAAGTTTCTGGCGGAATTTTCCTTGATATGACAATTCATGACTTTGATATGGTGCGGTTTATTTCTGGAGATGAAGTAGATGAAGTATTTGCCTATGGCGGAGTGCTTACAGATAAAAAAATAGGTGAAGCAGGCGACATAGATACCGCTATAATCTCTATGAAACTAAAGGGAGGAAGTTTAGCTGTTATTGACAATAGCCGACGCGCAACTTATGGCTATGACCAAAGAGCAGAAGCCTTTGGCAGTTTGGGACAGGTTGCTATTTCTAATAATATGCAAAGCACTGCTATAATTTCTGACGCTGACGGTGTGCACCAAGAAAAACCGTTATTGTTTTTCTTGGAAAGGTATATGCAAGCCTATGTTGAAGAGATAACAGAGTTTGTGGACTGTATTGTAAACGATAAAGAAGTTAGCGTTGGTGTAGATTGCGGCTTGCAGCCTGTGCTAATTGGGCTTGCCGCAAAAAAATCGCTTAGCCAAAATAGACCTGTCAAAATTGCAGAGATTGAAAGTGAGTTTGGTATTTGACGAAAAAATAAAAAAATTTATTCTTATGCAATAAGAGCGGGGTAAAACCGCTCTTTTTGCTATTGAAAAATAAAAGAAAATTTGGTATACTAATCTAGGTTGTAAAATAAGGTGTTAAATTTATGAATATTGCAAAATTAGTTATTGAAAAAGTTAATTGGATAAAAAAAGTGCTTAAAGAAGCCAACGCAAATGGCGTTGTGCTTGGTATGAGCGGGGGAAAGGACAGCGCGCTAGTAGGCATTTTGGCAAAAATGGCAACAGATAATGTCACAGGCATTATTATGCCTTGCCAAGCTAAAAGAAATTTTTATGAAGATAGAGAACATGCAATTTTATTAAACGATAAATATGGCATAAAAACGCTTGAAGTTGATTTAACAAGTATAAAAGAAGCGTTTTCCAACCTTTTAGAGCCGCTTGACTTTAGCCAACTGCCTATGGCGTATGCAAACATTAATCCGAGACTAAGAATGATAACTTTGTATAACTATGCCCAGCGCAAAGGATATCTTGTGGCAGGAACGGGAAATTTGAGTGAAATGACAATGGGGTATTTTACAAAATGGGGAGATGGCGCATTTGACTTCAACCCAATTGCGGACATGACAGCTACCGAAGTATTAGAGATGCTAAGGTATCTAGATTGTCCTAAAGAAATAATAGACAAACCGCCATCTGCCGCCTTATTTGAAGGGCAGACCGATGAAGAAGATATGGGCATTAAGTATGTGGATTTAGATAGATATATAAAGACAGGACAGGGAAGTTTAGAGACAAAAGAAAAGGTAGAAAGAGCAAAAAGATTAACAGAACATAAAAGAAAAATGGGAAGAATTTATCCCGATTAAGGAGAGAATATGAAAATCAGAGAAATTGTTGAACTGTTAGAAGCAAAGATATACTACGGCGAAGATATGCTTGATGTTGATATCAAGTCAGCTTGCGCTGCTGATATGATGAGCGATGTGCTGGCGTTTTTAAAAGACCAAGCGCTGCTTATCTCAGGGCTATGCAATCCCCAAGTTGTGCGCACCGCGGACATGATGGATATTAAGTGCATTGCGTTAGTTAGGGGCAAAACGCCAACAGAAGATATGCTTGAGCTTGCTAAACAAAGAGAAATTGCAATAATATCTAGCAAAGCAAGAATGTATGCAGCTTGCGGCAAGCTGTATGAAGCTGGTCTTAAGCCTGGAGATTTTGAAGTATGAGTTCGCTGCATCTTGAGTTTGATGTGGCGGGGAATAACTTTGTATCTGCAGGCAGCGCGTCAAACGAAGTAAAATTGACGCTAAAAAAATTAGGCGTTGAGCCAGCTATTATAAGAAAGGTTGCCGTTGCTATGTATGAAGGCGAAATAAATATGGTCATTCACGCTGGCGGCGGTAAGGCAATTGTTGATATTTTTGGCGATAAGATAGACATAGAGTTAAAAGACTCAGGACCTGGCATTGCCGATATATCGCTTGCCATGAAAGAAGGCTATTCCACAGCGACAGATACTATTAGAGAACAAGGTTTTGGCGCAGGAATGGGATTGCCTAATATGAAAAGATATACCGATGAGTTTGAAATTGAAAGTACAGTTGGCGTAGGCACTACTGTTAGGCTAGCTGTTTACTTTTAATTAAGATAGGAGAAAAAATGGACAAAAGCTTAAATACGGTTATGCTGGACTCTAGCAAGTGCAAAGGTTGTGTTTCTTGTATGAAGAGATGTCCAACTGAAGCAATCCGTGTAAGAGATGGCAAAGCAAAGGTCATTTATGACCGCTGTATAGGTTGCGCTGAATGCGTAAGGGTGTGTCCGCACCAAGCAAAACTGCCAGCGTATGATAGTTTTGACATAATACATAACTACAAATACAAAATAGCTTTGCCAGCGCCGTCGCTTTATGGACAATTCCAAAACCTAGACAGCATAGACAGAGTGCTAAATGGTCTGCTTGCAATTGGCTTTGATGATGTATATGAAGTTTCATCGGCAGCTGAACTAGTAACTGAAGCGTCACATAAAATAATTGCCGAAGGCAAAATTGAAAAACCTATTATAAGTTCAGCGTGTCCTGCCGTTTTAGAGCTTATAATTATGGCGTATCACGGATTAAAAGACCACATTATAGACACTTTAGCTCCCGTAGATGTCGCAGCGCGGCTAGCAAGGGAAAGAGCCATAGCTAAAGGCATTCCAAGCAAAGACATAGGCGTATTTTTTATTTCACCTTGCCCTGCTAAAGTTTTTGCGTTAAAAATGGGGCTTGGACTAAAAGAGCCAAGCGTTGATGGCGTTCTTGCAACTAGTGAAATTTACTTTAAGCTAGCAAATGCCATGAGTACGCTAGATGAGATAAAACCAATAGCAAAGAGCGGATATTCAGGTGTTTATTGGGCAAGCAGCGGCGGAGAAGCAATAGGCACAGGGTTTAAAAACTACCTTGCGGCAGACGGCATGGAAAATGTTGTTACCGTGCTTAAAGATATGGAAGACGGCAAATTAAATTACATAGACTTTGTAGAGCTCAATGCCTGTCCAAGCGGTTGCGTCGGCGGAGTGCTAAATATAGAAAATCCCTTTGTTGCAAGGGCAAGGCTGCGTTTGCTTAGACAAAATTTGCCCAAAAGCGAAAACAGCTTAGCTAGCGTTGGCAAAGATATTGATTTTTACAGATGGGAAGAAATGCCCAAGACAAAAGATGTCTTTAAGCTGGACGAAAACCGCTTGCTTGCGTTGCAAAAACTAGATGAGATTGAAAAGCTGTTAGCTACATTGCCGCTTCTTGATTGCGGCAGTTGCGGCGCGCCATCTTGCCGCGCTTTTGCCGAAGATGTCATAAACGGCGTCATAGATAAAGACGGATGTGTAAGAAAAAATGAAAATCACTGAACTTATTAAGATTTTAGATGCTAAAGTTATATCCATGCCACAGCAAGATATAGAGATATCAGGAGGATATTGCGGGGATTTGCTTAGTTTTGTTATGGGCAGAGCTCCTGAAAAATGCGCTTGGTTTACCATTATGAATAATGCAAATGTGGCCGCTGTGGCCGCGCTTGCTGACATTGGCGTTGTAGTGCTTTGTGAAAATGTGCAGCCAGATGGACACCTTTTAAAAGCTGTAAAAAATAAAGAAATTGCGCTAATTGTAACGGCATTGCCCATTTTTGAGGCAGCAAGAAAGATATAAAAAATGAAATATTTGTACGACTTGCATATTCATAGCGGTTTGTCGCCTTGCGCCGACAATGATATGTCGCCAGAAAACATTGTGGCAATGGCTAGCTTAAAGGGGTTAAACATTATAGCTGTATCCGACCACAACAGCATAAAAAATGTCAAACTCACTATGGAACTTGGCAAGCTTATGGATATTTTGGTAGTGCCAGCTATAGAGCTGCAAACCAATGAAGATATACATATTTTGTGTCTGTTTGAAACATTTCAGGGGCTGCAAGATTTTTACAATTCTATTACTTTTACCAAACTAGAAAATAAAATAAAAGTATTTGGTAATCAGTATATTTATCACGCTGACGATAGCATTACTGAAGAAAAAACTTTGCTCTTTGCAAGCTGTGACATCAGCGAAAGTCAAGTAGCTAAAAGAGCGGCTTTTTATAATGGCATTGCAATACCTGCCCACATAGATAGAGATTCTTACGGCATACTTGCTGTGCTTGGCGGTGTGCCCAAAGGCTATCGCTGTTTGGAAATGACAAGAAATGCCCCTAAAGAAATGATAGAAAAATATCAAGATAATCACAAGCTTATTTTTAATAGCGACGCGCACAATTTACATGATATTGGCAAGGCGCAAGGCAGCATAGAATTAAATGAGCTGACTACAACTCACTTAATAAGTGAATTATATAATTTTTAATATACTTTTCCAAGAAAACTGTTTCCAAAATTTAAAAGATATGGTATAATGCTTTTGTGCGTCTTTAAGCGCGCGTAAAACTAGTACAAGAAATACATTTATTGGAGGAATAGATGGCTAAAATTAAACAAACAACTATACCGTTTGCAGGCACAAAAGAGCAAGAAGAAGCTCTTTA
>FZPS01000144.1_pt104 | contig 14642 bp, 13 predicted proteins | sample 1817821 | NCBI WGS metagenome assembly FZPS01 (sample SAMEA104158645, study PRJEB21678) | metagenome | place: Germany | collected 2015-04-21 | reverse complement strand
TATCAGGAAATTGCGAATTTTACCGCCGGAAAAGATTTTGCAACGCACGAAATGGCAGTAGAAATCCTCAACGATGAGTTGGAACACGAGGAAGACATTGAATCCTGGCTAACCGATCTAGATCGGGTAAAAGAGGAATTCAAGAAACTCAAAATGTAAACGAATTTTTGAGACAAATACAAGCCCGGCAACATGAAACCAAGACCGGGGAGATATGTCCGGCGAAACGGAGATCCGGGAAAAAACATTACCCGGGTGAACACCGAAGCCGAAAAAATAACCGGTCGTGTTACTGATTACATTACGATAGAAGAAAATTTATCCTAAGCCGGAAAATCGAAAAAATCCCGAATGATGATTCTCCATTCGGGATTTTTTTTGACTATATCTGAAGAGTTTCCGTTAATCCGCATCGAAGAGAAATCTACGCCGAAAAAAATCGTTTCGGTAGTTTTCGATATGCGATACCTTTTCGGCACCGTCTGCGTGATAACACGCACAAACGTTGCCCGGTGGCCGGTGCCGCAACCCGGTTCCAACATATCGCCACGAAGAAATTCATCGGATATGGCAAAGATGCTATTTTTGTATTTACAAGGAAAGAAAAAGAAGGACGGTGGAGTAAGGTAAAAGCCTTGCAACATCTTCTGGTTACCTCTTTCCAGGCTAAGGCTTTAGCCGTGAAAAGGGTAACATCCAATAAAGGTACGCCGATGACTTTGTAGTTACGGCAGAAAGTAAAGAATTACTCGAAGAGATAAAACCCCTTATAACAGACTTTTGATGCCAATTGGTATGAATATTTTGAAAAAAGGCAGTCCGCAAGACTGCGGTTGGCTCTCACGTAACGTGTAACTTTATCGGACAGAGGCTTGTAAAAGTCAACGAACCGGTTTAATTTTGTGAGAATTAAATTTTGTAACACTTGAGCCGCATGCGGGGAAACTCGCACGTACGGTTCTTAAAGGGGAAAGCGGGGGTAACCCCGCTGACCTACTTAATTAAAAGTCCAAATTTTCATAAACAACCTTGTGAAACTTAACGGATACGTAAAACAATTTTTTAAATGAGAAAACTTTTGATTGGAGTTGCCGTGCTTCTTATATCCTGTGGACCAAAAATTATGGTGACCAAGAACAGCGCGAGCAGTTGGGACGACTTCGAATATCCCGAAGTCAACTTTGTAAATAACGCAGAGGGCACCCGAGGATGGGAAATTTACAACCGGATTATTCCCAACCCGGAAGAGCTAATAAGGGAGAGTATCTTGGGAGTAGTAAAGACGCTCTACTGGAGCACGGGCGACAGCATTCCCGCAGTGAAAAAAATCAACTACTTGTTCGACGACAGAGAAGGCATATCGGCCAAAAACGGCAGTGTGCCCGAGATCAGTATATTCTATAGCAGCCGATGGGTTGAGCATAGTTTCCAGAACGGAAACGACGATAAGGTGATGTACGAAACCAAAGGAGTATTGTATCACGAGCTGGTGCATGGCTACCAGCTGGAGCCACAAGGGATAGGGAGCTACGGTACTGACCGAGCCTTCTTTGCCTTTATCGAGGGAATGGCCGATGCGGTCCGGGCCTACAACGGTTACTTCCCACCCGAGAACAGGAGGCCGGGGGGACACTGGTTGGATGGATACCAAACCACCGGTTTCTTTTTGGAGTGGTTAACAACAAAAGATGCCGATTTTCTCAGGAAGTTCAACCGGTCGGCCTTGGAAGTTATCCCATGGAGCTTTGATGGTGCCATAAAGCACGTGTTGGGCCAAGAGTACTCCATCGATGAACTATGGGAGGAATACCAACTCTTCTTGAATTCTTGACGCAGCCGCTTCTACTGAACGCTTAACACTTTCGACGGTAGCTTCCTGGACCTGCTCACTTTATATGCTTTATAGAAGACATGGCAAAGTAAGAAAAGAGTTGGACGTAAAAATTCCTTTTCAGACTGTAGAAAAACGGTTTTGTTTAAAAAACCCCTGTAAAACTATCCGGGAAATTCGCACTTCCAAGTTGAACTTACGGTAAAAAACAAAAACCGCCATCCTGAACAATTCCTAAATATTCTTTTAAAAATCATCCGGTTCGGTTTTCATGGCAGTTGCGGTTACTTGAAAAAAATCCATATCGAAATTCGCCAACAGCATCTCAATGAATTTGGCATGATACACAGTGTATAATTTTGAAGAAACGTGCTTGCGATCTTTCCGCTTTATCAGTCCAAACCTCAATTCATTTTCATCTACCCATATCTGAGGTTTAAAAAAAGCCTCGTTTTTCCATAATAAAGGAGAATGCGTAAGTCGACCATCGTTGGTACGTACCCATTTATCGACTTTTTTATTGTCAATAGCATCGTAAATCTTATCGAACAAAAGATGAGGGTTATCTGTTTTGATAATAATAGCCATAAGCAAACAATATTATTGCGGATTGTTCCGATAACTGTCGATAGCCGCTTTTACCGACCCGTGAAGCAACAAGAGGTTTTTGGCCTGATCGTAACCAATCCCCAGTTCCTCTATCAACATGCGCGTACCTCTATCGATCAGCTTTTGATTGGTAAGCTGCATATTTACCATACGGTTTCCTTTCACCCGACCCAATTTGATCATCGTCGTTGTACTAATCATATTCAGCACCAGTTTCTGCGCCGTACCCGCTTTCATTCGCGTGCTCCCCGTCACATATTCCGGCCCTACGATAGGTTCAATCTTGATTTCGGCTTCTGCTGCCACGGGCGAATCGGGATTGCAGCAGATGGCTGCCGTAAGAATGCCGTTTTCACGTGCTTTTCGCAAAGCACCAATTACGTAAGGAGTCGTCCCGGATGCAGCAATGCCTACCACTGTATCGGTTTTATTCACATTATATGCCTGTAAATCTTCCCACCCTTTTTCCATATCATCTTCGGCGGCTTCCACCGGATTGCGCAAAGCAACATCGCCACCGGCTATGATGCCGATTACAAAAGTATTGGGTATGCCATACGTAGGCGGAATTTCCGATGCATCCAATACGCCAAGCCTTCCACTTGTACCTGCACCAATGTAGAACAATCGACCGCCACGTTTCATACGCTCCACAACGGACGTCACGAGCTTTTCGATTTCGGGAATGATCTCTTTTACTGCCGGTGGCACTTTGTGATCCTCCCGATTAATTTCCATAAGAATCTCGCGTATCGATTTCTTTTCCAAATTATCGTACAACGAAGATTGTTCCGTTATTTTAATAAAAGCCATATTTCTTTTTTTAAATTTCTCATAATCTATATTTTTCTCGTCGACCGAAACAGTATTTCACCCTTATTTTACTTCGGATGAAAAGTCAACGTGAGGCATAATACGCTACCAACCCTTCCATTGGGGAAGCAAAGATGGTTCCAATACAGATTGCATTTCTCTCGGCTGTCTCTTTTAAATAATCGGCATAATGAAAAGCGATTGATCCCACAAAATTAACCTTATTTTCCCGATAATGATACTGCATGACGTTTCTTTCAAAAAAATCGGAAAAACTTTTATCGACAATACGCCGTATAGTAGGATCGTCGATATTTTCCAAAATAAACGGAGAAAGACTTGCCAAAAATCGGCTTGGAAAAGGCTGTTTATATACTCTATCGATGATGATGACCTGCGTAAGCCCGTATTGCTCGAGCAACTTATCTTTTAAACCTGGAGAGAGTTGATTTTTGAGCGCATCGCTTACCAGCAATTTACCCAATACGGCTCCACTCCCCTCATCGCCAAGAATAAAACCCAGTGGAGGAACGTGTTTCACAATCTTTTCTCCATCCCATTCACAAGAATTACTCCCTGTACCAAGAATACACGCTATCCCCGCCTCACGCCCACAAAGTGCATGAGCAGCCGCAATAAGATCACTATATACCTCAATAGTTTCAACCGGCAACGATTGATAAATCGCATTACGCACAACGGCTGTTTTTTCGGGGATGCAGCCACTGCCATAAAAATACACGGCATCAATCGGCCAGTTTTTCAATAGAGGATATACATTTTTTTGTATTTCTTCGGTAATTTCATCCTCCGACTGATAAACCGGACTGATACCCTTACCCGTAAATCGAAAAAGTATTTCCCCGTTTTTTGCTACACACCAGTCGGTTTTTGTTGCCCCACTATCGGCAATCAAAATCTCTTTCATACTATTATCTTTTAAATACCGATAAATACCGAATCCTTTCCAAAAAGTAGATTCACTCCATTTCGCAATTTATAACGAATTGCATATCGACAGCCTGTTTTCGCCAAAATTACCTCCACCGATTTTCGAAGCGGACTCGATGCCGCAACCGATCATCAAATTTTTATGTAGATATTCTTCTTATACAAAATATACCCGAATGCCCAGCAAAGCGTCACAAACAACAACGCATAGAGCAACGAGCCAAAATAATTGCCCGCCCACGGCTGAAGCAAAACGGTGTAAATATATCCTTTCAACGAAACAGTTTCTCCAAGATGTGAAACTTTGATATTGCCGACAATATTTGCAAGCACTCCCGACAAGACATAAATAAACAGCGGATTTATCCCAAAAGCATGGAAAAAGCGACACCATTTATCTTTCTTTTCGATATCGATAATCCAGATGAGCAACCCCAACAGCTGAGCGGCAAAACCTGTCGTAGTGAGAACAAATGTCGGACTCCATATCTTTTTGTTGATCGGACATCCATACTGAAGGAGCAACCCGGAAAAAGCAAGGACGGTTCCCCATATCAAAGTTTTCTCTACCCTGATGTGATTGTCTTTGTTCTCCACAATCAGTTTTCCGAACAAAAATCCGATAAGAACATGAGCAATGGAAGGAAGGGTGCTCAACAGCCCTTCCGGATCGAAAGCAATGGGATTGCCTGCCGGATCTACATCTTTATACATATGATTTACACCAAGAACCGCCTTGTCGACAATGGCAATGATGTTGTTTTCCGATTTCTCGAAACCGTTCCCCAACAGCAACATCAGGAAATATCCTGCCAACAGGATCACAATCACCCAAATCAGCTTTTTATGATCGAACAGCACTGCAGCCAATGCCGCAAAGCCATAAGCAAGAGCCAAGCGTTGCAGAACACCCAGAATACGCAATGTATCGAAATGGGCGACGGCCGCTACCTCAATATTTTCACCGGAAGTCAAACCGTGGCAGAACGAACCAAACCAATTTAAAACTAGTCCAATGAGAAAAATCAGTACTGTTCGGCGAACAATTTTCAAAACACATGCCTTGGTGGGACGAAAATCGAATTTCCGCAGCGAAAAAAACGTGGATACACCCATAATAAACATAAAAAACGGGAACACCAAATCGGTAGGCGTTAATCCGTGCCATGAAGCATGACGCAAAGGAGCATACACATATTCCCACGAACCGGAATTATTTACCAGTATCATACCTGCTATGGTAATCCCCCGCAGAATATCGAGCGAGAGCAGGCGCTTGTTTTGTTGAGAAGCTACAACCGTGTTCATAAGTTCATTGTTAAGTTGTTTTAGATAATCGATAAAGATAATATTTCTTGCCCGGTTTGCCGAATGATTTTCCGTGCTTTTATACAATACGATTGAATATCATACACCAACGCATCCACCACCTTTCAACATTTCAGGGGTAAGTTTGCGTGTACTTCCATAAAGCGAATATAGCTGTTTTTATCGATTTATTTATTGATTATCTATTGGTTTCACTGCCTCTTCTTCTTCTTCTTCTTCTTCTTTTCCCTTTTTTCTTTCCTTTCCCGAAATCGGGGTCGATTTTCATGAAAAGAATAACGAACAATATCGGGATGGAACGAAAATAATTTTATTGTGCGAGCTTGGAAATACCTCGATTTTCATATACTTTTGCGATTTGACATTTGCATTTACCGACTACGAGCTTAATTTAACAACATTTTTCGAGAAAACAAGTGCGGGTACGATCAATTTGACTCTGAACTACTAAAATACAACAAAGAAAATTAAATTTTATGGAAGAAATCAAATTTTATTACGGAGAGAATATTCCTTTAGAGTTACACAAAGTAAAGGTGGTACAAAAATTACATTTGGTACCCATCGAGAGAAGGCTTAAAGCCCTAGAAGAGGGGGGATTCAACACATTCCGGCTCACCACCAAAGATGTTTTTCTGGACATGTTGACCGACAGTGGAACCAATGCCATGAGCGATAACCAGATGGCTGCAATGATGCAGGCTGACGATGCTTACGCGGGGTCGCAAAGTTTTTTCAAGCTGCAAAAGGCCGTTGAAGATGTTCTTGGCAAAAAATATTTTCTGCCGGTTCACCAAGGCAGGGCTGCCGAGAATATTCTCTGTCATGCATACATTCGTAAAGGAAGCCTTATCCCGATGAATTACCATTTTACAACAACGATGGCACACATTACTCAATACGGGGGAAAGGTTGCCGAATTGTTGTACGACGAAGGCTTCAAAGTAGACTCAGATTACCCTTTTAAGGGAAATATGCATATAGAAAAGTTGGAGGAGACCATAAAAACCCACGGAGCCGAAAATATCCCTTTCATTCGTGTGGAGGCTTCTACCAACCTGATTGGAGGCCAACCGTTCTCCATCCAAAATTTAAGAGATGTAAGGGCTATTGCCGATAAATACAATATCCGGGTTGTTCTTGACGCAAGTTTGTTGGGTGAAAATGCCTATCTGGTACATCTTCGTGAAGAGGAGTTTAAAGATTGTTCTCTAGGGGAGATTATCAAAACAATGACAGATTTGGCGGATATCGTTTACTTTTCTGCCCGAAAATTAAGCTCTTCGCGAGGTGGAGGAATATGTACAAACGAGCATGAGATCTACCGTGAACTGGAACCACTTATACCGCTTTACGAGGGATTCCTAACCTATGGAGGAATTTCTGTACGCGAGATCGAAGCCATGGCCGTGGGGTTATATGAAACACTTGACGAAACAATAATTCGTCAAAGTCCCGATTTCATTGCTTATCTTGTTAAATCCCTTGATGCCCATGGTGTGCCTACGGTTAAACCTGCGGGAGTGCTGGGAGCACATGTTAATGCGATGGAGGTATGCAAACATATTCCGCAGAACGAATACCCCGCCGGTGCGCTTGCCGCTGCCCTGTTCCTGATTTCGGGAATAAGGGGAATGGAAAGAGGTACGCTCTCAAACCAAAGAGATGAGGATGGCAACGAAACGCTTGCCGATATGGAACTTGTTCGCCTGGCTGTTCCGAGACGTGTATTTACGCTTTCGCAAATCAAATATGTGGTCGACCGAATGGCTTGGCTATATGAAAACCGGGAGCTTATTGGCGGATTACGATTTGTATACGAACCACCGGTTCTTCGTTTCTTTATGGGTGGACTGGAGCCTGTGAGCGATTGGCCCCAAAAGCTTATGGCAAAATTTAAAGCGGATTTCGGGGATAGCTTATAAATTTCATCGGGGAAAATGGCAATTATTATTGGGGTGATGCCGCAATGACAAAATGCATTGCGGATAATACTTTATTAAATAAAAATAACAACCTTGTATGCGTAAATATTGCAAAATATTTATAGCTTTGTTTATCGACAAAAGAGAAAATCAAAAATAATCCCATCAAAACGTATTTCTATGGAAACGACAAAACTTTATTCGCTTAACCTCGGCAATATAAAGGCCTATTTGTTTGCGGGGCTCTTTATATTGGGAAATTTGCTTCTACCCCAATTGGTGCACCTTATTCCCAACGGCGGATTGATCTTCCTCCCCATCTATTTCTTTACGCTGATTGCCGCGTATAAATACGGTATGTATGTTGGACTGCTTACAGCCGTTTTTTCTCCGCTGGCCAACAGTTTGCTTTTCGGCATGCCTGTAGCGGCCATGCTCCCGGCTATCATGACGAAATCGGTTATCCTGGCAATTGCAGCCGCACTGGCAGCAAAACATTTCGGCAAAGTATCGATATGGGGAATCCTGTTGGCCATTCTTGCTTACCAGTTTATCGGAACCGGAATAGAATGGGTAATGACGCAGAATTTTTTTGTTGCCGTACAAGATTTCCGCATGGGTATCCCCGGAATGTTGATCCAACTCTTTGGCGGCTATTTCGTATTGAAGGCATTGGCCAAAGCATAAGCTTGCAACATGCCAACGGAAAAGTCATTTGAAGAAATATTGCAGCGGTTTCGCGAAATCGAATTTCACGAAACGTTTGATATGATTGTTGCCATAGCCAATGGGGGAATCATCCCGGCCACTATCCTCAATCAGCGATTGAACATCGACATTCAACTGTTGAAAATCAACCTCCGCGATCCGGACCAAAAGCCGAAATACGACCGGCCAAAACTTGTTTCGCCTATCGATTTCGAATACAAAAGCAAAAAAATTCTTTTGGTGGAAGATCGCATCAAAACAGGGGCGACTGTACAATTCGCCATCGATCTTTTACATGATGCCGGGCAAATAAAGACCTTTGCGGTAAACGGAAAGGCCGATTATTCACTTTACGACGAACCCTGTTTCAGATTTCCATGGTTGTTGTAAAAAAAATAGCTCTGTGCTTAGGTATTTGCTTGGGAGCGGTTGTTCCTCTTTTTGCCGAAGAAAAAAATGTAAATGACACAATTCATTTGGAAGAAGTAGTTGTGACGGCAACCATGAACAAGGTGAACCTGCGAAATGTTCCCATGAGCGTTTCCATTGTATCGGCGGCAGAAATCGAAAGCCGGCTGCAACCCTCTCTCCTGCCCTTGCTTGCCGAGGAAGTTCCCGGCCTCTTCATCACACAACGTGGCGTGATGGGGTATGGCGTGGCCGAGGGTGCGGCAGGAAACATGAACATCCGGGGAATCGGCGGAACACCCACCTCCGGCGTGTTGATCCTGATCGACGGAAATCCACAATACATGGGATTGATGGGACATCCGCTAGCCGATAGCTATCAATCGATGATGACCGAACGTGTGGAAGTGGTGCGCGGTCCCGCTTCGGTACTCTACGGTTCCAATGCAATGGGAGGTGTGATCAACATCATTACCAAAAAACAGCGGGAAGACGGTTGGCATAATTCCGTTCAAGCCATGTGCGGAAGTTATCGGACGCTTTCGACCGAACTGTCGAGCGGATGGAAAAAGAACCGATTTCACGCCAATGCCAATGTCGGGTACAATCGTTCCGATGGTCATCGCAAAAACATGGATGTTGAACAATGGAACGGTTATGGAAAAGCGGGATACGACTTTTCCAACAACTGGACGGCTTTTATTGATTTGAATCTCTCAAATACCGATGCATCGAATCCCGGAACGGTTTCTTCGCCCATCAACGACAACGATGCCGATATAACACGAGGGATGACATCGCTAGTCATTGAGAACGAATATCACCGCACATCGGGTGCCGTGAAATTTTTCTACAATTTCGGTTCACATAAAATCAACGACGGCTATGCCAGTGGGGCACAGCCAAAGCCGTATCGATTTCGCTCAAACGATCACATGCTAGGATTTACGGCAACACAATCGTACGTCTTCTTTTCGGGTAACACAACAACAGCCGGGTTCGACTTCAAACGATTTGGAGGGAACGCATGGAACCGGTATCTTGACGAGACCCCCGATGTGCCGCTGGCCGATATCCGCCTAAACACGGTTGCCGGTTATGTGAATGTTCAGCAACAGGTTTTAGACGATCGACTGACACTAAACGCCGGCATCCGCCGGGATCATCATGAAATCAACGGTTCGGAATGGATTCCGCAAGCCGGCGTAAGTTTCAAGGCTTCGGCTACCACGGTGTTGAAAGCTATCGTCGGCAAGGGATACCGAAATCCTACCATACGCGAAATGTATATATTCCCGCCGCAGAACCCCGATCTGAAACCGGAACGATTGCTCAACTATGAGCTATCGATATTGCAAGCTCTGTTGAACAACAAAATGAAGATAGAATTGAATGTGTATTACATCAAAGGAGATAACCTGATACAAGTTGCAATGGTAGACGGGAAGCCGCGGAATGTAAATACCGGAAAAATCGAAAATAAAGGGATGGAAGTCACCGCAAAGTATCAGGCGACAAATCATTTGCGGTTCTCGGCAAATTACAGTTTGCTGGACATGACGTACAAAATACGCACGGTGCCCGAACATAAATTGTACTTCAGTGTAAACTATATCAAAGACCGATGGAGCGTTGCCTCAGGAATTCAGGGTGTAGGAAATCTGTATACGCAAACGTCACCTCAACCGGTAAAAGAAAGTTTCGCCTTGTGGAATGCCCGCATCAATTATCAAGCTTTAAAAGGAATGGATATATTTTTGAGAGGCGAAAATTTGCTAGGACAATCCTATGAAATCATGACGGGATACCCCATGCCCGGAACAACCGTATTTGGAGGTATCCGAATACATTATTAAATAAATAATACCAACTTATTCGTAAACCATTAATTTAATCGATACAACTATGGATAGACGAAATTTTCTAAAAACAATAGCACTTAGCGGTGCAACCTTAACCACCATTAAGGATGCGGAAGCAATGAGCATCCTTAAGCAATCTTTTCAGACAACCCACACAGCCGGTAAATACGATTTGGTGGCTGTGATGGGGAGCGAACCGGAAATCATGTTCCGCCAAGCCATCACCGAAATGGGAGGAATGGGAAACTTTATAAAAAGAGGCGACAAAGTATGCGTAAAACCCAACATCGGTTGGGATCAACCCCCCGAAATGGGCGCCGATACCAACCCCAAGCTCGTAGCCGAAATCATCAAACAATGCTTCGATGCCGGAGCAAAAGAGGTTGTCGTTTTTGATCATCCGTGCGACGAGTGGCGTAAATGTTATGCCAACAGCGGCATCGAAGCAGCAGCCAAAGCTGCAGGGGCAAAAGTGATGCCCGCCCATCAGGAATCGTATTACAAGGAAGTATCTGTTCCGAAAGGGAAAAAACTAAAGTCGGCAAAAATTCACGAAGCCATTGTGGATAGCGACAAATGGATCAATGTTCCCTGTCTAAAGAATCACGGCGGAACACAACTCACCATTTCCATGAAAAATTATATGGGAATTGTTTGGGATAGAGGTTATTTTCATGCCAATGATCTTCAACAATGTATTGCCGACATCTGCACGTACGAAAAACGCCCGGTTCTGAATGTGGTAGATGCCTATCGAATAATGAAGACCAACGGCCCGAGGGGAAAATCGCCATCGGATGTGGTTCTTGCCAAGGGGCTTTTCATCTCGCAAGATATCGTGGCCGTCGATACGGCTGCCGCCAATTTCTTTAATCAGGTACGCAAAATACCGGTTGAAAGCGTCAAACATATTGTCAATGCACAAGCGCTGGGGCTGGGAACGATGGATCTCGACAGCCTGAAAATCAAAAGAATCAAGATATAAATAAAAAGGCATGATGCTGAAAAAAATCCGGGTTGTCGTATCCCTTGTGTTGGTTTCGCTGATCACCCTTTATTTTCTCGATTTCAGAGGATTTCTGCCTCAGCATTTCAATTTTTTGGCCGAAATACAATTTATCCCTGCTTTATTGGCCCTCAATGTGGGCATCATCGTTGCACTGGTGATGCTCACGCTGATATTTGGACGGATATATTGTTCCTCTGTTTGTCCGATGGGAATATACCAAGACGTGGTGGCATGGCTGTCGAAAAAATTCACAAAAAAGAAACGATACACGTATAGCAAAGCCAAAACCGTGCTTCGTTGGAGCATATTGGCTGCCGTAGTAATTGCTTTTCTTTTCGGATTTACCTTCCTACTTGGCTTACTCGACCCTTACGGAGCCTACGGAAGAATGGTTACCCACCTCTTTCGTCCGGCTTATCTGGCAGGGAATAATGTACTCGAGGCTATATTTACCTCTTTCGGCAACTATACCTTCTATAAAGTTGCGATATACGGATTGGGCTTGTTTTCCACAATCATTGCACTCGTCACCTTGCTTGGAATTGGTCTTTTGGCATGGCGCAACGGCCGAACCTACTGCAACACCCTCTGTCCGGTGGGAACCGTACTCGGTTTCCTGAGCAAGTTCTCGATTTTCAAAATACAAGTTGACAACGACAACTGCAATTCGTGCGGCCTGTGCACCATGAAATGCAAAGCATCGTGTTTAGATGCCAAAAACAAAAAAATCGATTACAGTCGCTGCGTCACCTGTTTCAACTGCATAGAAAGCTGCAATCGCAACGCCATAAAGTATGCACCCCTTCTTCCGCGCAGGAAAAGAATCGTCGATCCTATGCCGGCATATTCGTGCGACAAACCCGGCAAATCGGTCGATTCATCCAAAAGGCGGTTTCTTTCGGCAACAGTGTTAACCGCCATTGCCGCAGGTAATCTGATTGCTCAGGAAACCGTAGACAAGCTGCTTTCGAAAAAAGAACCCAAACGGCAAACGCCCATTGCTCCGCCGGGTGCAATCGATTTCGATCACTTACGGGAAAAATGCATATCCTGCCATTTGTGCGTAAGCAAATGTCCCTCGCACGTCATAAAACCGGCATTTCTGGAATACGGTTTAGGCGGGATGATGCAGCCGCATTTGTATTTCGATCACGGCTTCTGCAACTACGATTGCACGGTTTGCGGCGATGTATGCCCTACCGGCGCACTCAAACCGTTGACTGTTGAGGAGAAACGACAAACCCAAATGGGTCAGGTGCATTTCATTCTCGAAAACTGCATTGTTTACTGCGATGAAACAAGTTGCGGTGCTTGTTCCGAACATTGTCCAACGCAAGCCGTGAGTATGGTGCCCTACAAAGGCGCACTCACCATTCCGCAAATCGACCCCTCTATTTGCGTGGGTTGCGGCGGATGCGAATCCATCTGCCCGGCTATTCCATATAAGGCTATTTACGTGGAAGGACTGGAAACGCAAAACCGGATCGAGATCGAAGAAGAAAAAGCGGAAGAAATCGAAATCGAAGACTTCGGCTTCTGATCCGGAATTCGTCGAAAGAAGGATTCATAGAGACCAATTGAACCCATTTGAGGCATAAAGCACAAAAGAGGTGTATCACAATGTGATGAGGCAAAAGACACAAAAAGCCGCTCCTTAAAAACAATAGTTCGGTAAATATTCAATTAACTAATTAATAATCAATGTTTTATATAACATAGTTTAGCATAAAAAAGAAGGTTAAGTAGCTGATATTCAGTATCTTTATAGTAATATCAAAACGCTGTAAAGATGGATAAAACCAGCATACTTAACCAATATAGGAGTATCTGTAGTGATGTTTTAAATAAACTGACTACGAAGTTAAACAAAAGTTTCAAATCGTTCCTTATGGAGACATTAGTTTTATACATAATCATACCCGGCAGGATTAATTTCCTCCAGATGGGAAGATATGGCTCTTCGTGTGAACAGCGTTTTCGCCAGAACTTCTCGAAGGATTTTGATTGGCTTGCGTTTAACCTTTCCTTGTCTGAAAGGATATTAACCGGAGATCGTAAGGCAATAGCCATTGATCCCAGTTTTATATCCAAAACAGGAAAGGATACTCCCTGGATTGGTTACTTCTGGTCGGGTACAGCGGGACAGGCAAAAAGAGGATTAGAGATTCTGGGAATCGGTCTCATTGACATTGATAATAAAGATTGCATCAGTCTTCAGGCAGTTCAAACGCCGGACAATCAAACTCTGGAAAGCAATGATGTCAACCTGATTGATTGGTACCTTCAGGTACTTAAATCAATGAAGAATAAGCTCCAAAGTGTAAGTCGGTACGTGGTAGCTGATGCCTATTTCTCCAAAACCAATTTCGCTGCCGGTTTAGAAGAACTGGACTTCCATCTTATTAGCCGTTTCCGAGATGATGCCGTTTTATTTTACCCTACACTGGAGAAACCAACGGGCAAAAGAGGCAGACCTAAACTCTACGACGGTAAGATTGATATGGCAAATCTTGATAAATCTAGAGCTGAGAAAATCGCCATCGACAATGGAGAGCTTTATACTCTGATTGCCTACGCTAAATCACTGAAGCAGAGGGTACGACTTACCATTTGGTATTCAAAAGACGGGAAAAAACCCAAGCTGTTTTTCTCTACCGATCCTGCTATGAGCGGTAAAGATGTAATAGAATACTATCGTACCCGTTTTCAAATTGAATTTTGTTTCCGTGATGCCAAGTCTTTTACAGGACTTATGCAATCTCAGGCAAGGGATGTTTCAAAGCTTTCTTTCAACTTTAATGTATCTCTAGCTACAGTAAACCTAGCTAAGGTTTTAGCGAAAGAAAGAGGTATTCCTTTTTCAATGGCATCGTGTAAAACGATGTTACACAATGCCTTTCTGCTTGAGCGATTTATTTGCGTGTCCGGAATAAAGCCGAACAGAAGATTAAATGATAAACTTGTTAAAGAACTCGTGGAGTTTGCTGCAATTGCTGCATGACTCGTATATTAAATAATTAACGAACTATTGTAAAAAAGAAACGGCTTTTAAAATCGTTTAACGACCCTATGTGAAATCATTCCAATTTCTTCTCAAGGTTGACTTTCAGCGTATTCAAAAATTCCTCGGTATTCAGATAATTGTCGCGAGTCATCTTATCTCCGTAAACCAGCAGGGCAAGATCCTTGGTCATTTT
>FZPS01000229.1_pt53 | contig 14664 bp, 13 predicted proteins | sample 1817821 | NCBI WGS metagenome assembly FZPS01 (sample SAMEA104158645, study PRJEB21678) | metagenome | place: Germany | collected 2015-04-21 | reverse complement strand
AAACCTCGCATGGCGCGGACGCGTAACCATGGCGGCCGTTGGCGCGCTAAATGATGACGAGATCGAAGAATACCTAAAGGCCGACCCGTCAGGCGAAGCTGAAGTGTACGCACTGCGCGCCCGGGCGGCGTCCGCGGATCGCAATGTTCGACACCGCTTCTGGAACTCCGTCCTAAACGAAGAGATGGCCAACGACAAGATGACAGCCATACTCAATGGGTTGGCCGATGGCGCCCTCGCAAATGACGTCCTTGGATTTGCAGGCGACTTCTTCGACCTTGTACAGCCATTTTGGAACGACCACACAATCGGAATAGGGAACCGATTTGTTGCAGGCGCGTACCCTGGTGTTATAGACGCCTCCAATGCGCCCGACGCGGCCGCGTTGCGGTTCATGGCGGCACACTGGCTATCAGAATATGAATATGCGCCCGCAGCCCTGCGCAGGCTCATGCTTGAACAGCAGGACGAACTGGAGCGTAGGTTTAGGATTCAAACCACGTGGCTGAACAGATAGATCCCGGAGACAATCAGGAAACGCCTGGTGGGGGTTCGAAAGACGAAAAGGAATACAATCCGGCCGCTTCGATGTCCCTGCTACAGGCGTTACTGTACGACCCTCTAAACTACGGCTTTTCCGCAGTGGAGAAGCCCAAGAAGGGTCCCCGGAAACCTGTCGAAACCGTGATACTCCTGGTCATGGCCATCATCCTGTCCTTCGGGGCAACGATCGCCGCCAAAGAGCTGATCTCGCAAGAATCTTCGCACGAGGACGCCCTTGGCAACCTGCGTGAACAAATCTTGCGCCAGCGTGACGCAGTCAATCAGCTAGAGGCTGAAAACGATGAGCTTACCGCCTCTATCGCCCTGCTTTCTTCAAGTGAGCGCACACAGGTTCGATCTGGCGACACTGCTATCCAACTTGCTGAACTCGACCAGATTCACGGTCCCGGCGTGACCGTGAAGATGACTGAACAAGATGGCGCGGACGCAGAGTCTCGAGTACTTGATAACGACCTACGCGTCGTCGTCAACGCGCTGTGGAGCGGGGGAGCAGAGGGCATCGAAATAAACGGGCAACGCATCGGGCCTACCACAGCGATACGCACGGCTGGACGCACGATTTTGGTTAACTTCAAGGCCACCGTGTCCCCGTACGAGATTCGCGTAATCGGTGATCCCGAATCTCTGGATCGGGCTCTAAAAACTGGGACTACCGGCGACTACCTTTCGACCCTCTATTCAAAGTACGGCATCGGTGTTGGCATAACGGTCGAAAAGGACGTGGTCCTAGGACCTGCTAGCACCAGACAGGCAACTTCTACAGTTATTGTGGAGTAGGAGGAATCATGATCGCGATTATTGGGCTTATCATTGGCGTAGTTCTGGGCGTTGTGCTTGAACCAACGATCCCTTACACCTGGCAGCCCTACCTACCAATCGCTGTGGTCGCTGCGATCGACGCGCTGTTTGGCGCCGGGCGCGCGTGGCTGGAAGGCAAGTTCTCAGACCGCGTCTTCATCGTGTCGTTCTTCTGGAATGTCCTCGTCGCCGCCCTGCTCGTGTTCCTAGGCGCCCAGTTAGGCGTGGGAGCCGCAATGACCACCGCAATCGTGGTTGTCCTCGGCATCCGCATCTTCTCGAACGCCGCCGCAATCCGCCGCGCCATTTTCGGAGCCTGACATGTTCGAAGCCCGAAATCCTAATCAAAGGCGGCTGCGGGACCTGCTCACCGCACGCTTTCGGCCCATCCACCTGCTGATAGCCCTAATGATGTTTGCGCTGGGATTCGCTTTCGTATCCCAGGTCAAGATCCAAAGTGCCGACCCACTTGACGGCGTTCACGAGGACGAGCTGGTGCTGCTACTAGATCAGCTCACTCAATCTGAAGACCAGCTGCGAGCCGAGCGCTCTGACCTTTCCGAGCAACTCGCAAGGTTGCAGTCTGAACATTCACAGGAGCAGGCCGCGCGAGAATCCGCGGAAAAAGAGCTTCGCCAAGCTCAAATCCTAGGTGGCACGGTGCCCGTTGAAGGCCCCGGACTGATCCTGACGGTTACAGAGGGCGCAACCCCAATCTCTGCCCAAAAATTCGTGACCGTCCTCGGAGAGCTTCGCAACGCAGGAGCCGAAGGCATCGAACTGAATGGACATCGCGTAATTGCGTCCTCGTATATCACCAGAGACGAAAACGGGATGACGATATCTGGGGAGCCGATCGAATCCCCATACGTGTGGAAGATCATTGGTGACGCGGATACTATTCAACCTGCGCTAGAAATCGCTAGGGGAGCGACCTCTCAGCTACGCGCGAGCGAGGCAAATGTTGAGATCGTACGATCCGATCTGGTTACCATTGAGTCAGTAGCGCCCAAACACAGCTATTCATATGCTGAACCAGTCGAGTGACAGGTCCGATTTCTGGATAAGTTGAGCAATCAGACCTAAGCTTGATAGTTAGAAAGCAAAGTACGAACCAAGAGTTAAGGAGCTGGCGATGTCCAACCAAAACGCGCCTGACCCCAATGAAACAGCCGTATTCGGCTCGTTGGGGACGCCGAGCGAACCTGAGGACTCCTTTGTCCGCCAGCCACTGACCGCCCGCGACCAAAGTGCCGTGGACGCACTGCCTTACGGATCCGCACTGCTGATCGTTCAGCGCGGCCCGAACTCCGGCGCACGGTTCCTGCTGGATGCTGAGGTCACGACGGCTGGCCGTAGCCCCAAGGCTGATATCTTCCTAGACGACGTAACCGTTTCGCGTCGTCACTGCGAATTCCGCGCCTCCGAAGGCGGATTCATTGTGCGCGATTCCGGGTCCCTAAACGGAACCTACGTGAACCGCGAACGCACCGAAAGTGCGCGCCTGAATGCCGGTGACGAAGTTCAGATCGGCAAGTACCGTCTGACCTACCATCCTTCACCGCGTAATTCATGAACGCGCGCAAACTACGCGCGGAACAGACACAACCCCTCAGCTGGCCCAGGGACGTGTCCCATGAGCCGCGTATGACTATTGGGCAGGTCACGGAACAGGTTAAAGCCGAGTTTCCGGCGCTCACCGTGTCTAAAATCCGGTTCCTTGAAACGGAGGGCCTAATCTCTCCGTACCGAAACTCAACCGGATACCGCAAGTACTCCGCCGCTGACGTTGAGCGACTGCGCTACATCCTGACCGAGCAACGCGATTCATACCGTCCGCTTCGAGTCATTCGGGATCAACTCCGCGCCCTCGACGCCGGTCATGAAGTGGAGCGCGTCCCAACTGCCCGAGTCGTTACCGACCACGGACACAACAGGCTTCCCTCCAGTGACCACATTTCGGTACGGCAGCTGTGTGATCTTACCGGTACTTCCAAAGAAGATATTGAGGAGTTCACTAAGCTTGGCTTGCTGTCACCTGACCTGGGCGGCTATTTTCCAACGCGGTCAATCCGAGTTGTTCAATACATTCTAGAGTTGCGGTCAAAAGGCATTGATCCGCGCAACTTGAGGGGCGTCAGGCTGGCCGCCGAAAGGCACGCCGATATCGTGGATCACGCGGTTGCCCCAATTCGGGGACGGTCCCGATCCGGTGATGTGGAGAGGGCGCGCGCGAGGAGCCAGGAGTTGGCTGAGGTTACGGCCGATCTTCATCGCGAATTTTTGCGTCTGGCAGTTGATAGGCTGGCAGATAGCTGACTTTGCAGATAACAAAATAGTCTCAAGTTAAGGTTGAAGGTGAGGCGCGCCGGAGTGTTCGTTGACGAAGCGGTCAATAACTTCTAGCGTGATTAACAGTTCAACCCGGAAACACATAAGAGTTCGAGGAGTAACAGGTGGAACAAGAACGGCACACCGCCGAGCAGTCCCGACAGGGCATGCTTTTTGGCGACCACCTAGCTGAAATTGGCCCCGACACCGGTTACCGCGGGCGCGTTGCCTGCCAGGCAGCCGGGATTACGTACCGCCAACTTGACTACTGGGCACGCACCGGCCTGGTAGAACCCTCGATTAGGGGAGCCCACGGCTCCGGCAGCCAACGCCTCTACTCCTTCCGTGACATCCTCGTGCTAAAGGTCGTCAAGCGCCTACTTGACACCGGTGTTTCCCTGCAACAGATCCGCACCGCGGTTGCACACCTCAAGGACAGGGGAGTGGAAGACCTCTCCAGCATCACCCTCATGAGCGATGGCGCCTCGGTCTATGAGTGCCGTTCCCGTGATGAAATGATCGACCTCATCGAAGGCGGTCAGGGCGTCTTCGGTATTGCAGTTGGTCGCGTATGGCGCGAAATCGAAGGTTCCCTTGCCGAACTTCCAAGCGAAGAGGCCGAGCCCGCACCTGTCATGGTTGATGAGCTCGCTGAGCGTCGTCGCCAGCGCCGTAGCGCATCATAACCCTCAACCACAGCTTTAGGGTTTTTACGCGTGACGCAGGCGGATCTGCTCAAGATCCATCTGGCGTGCCTTACCAGCTGCTAGCAGTGTGAACACGTAAGCAACCAGTCCCCACAGGATGAGTGGTACTGCTGTTGCAAAGAAGCTGGTTAGCTTACCACCCACAACCGTGTGTGTAAGGCCTTCCGTTACGTATGACAGCGGAAGGAAGTTGCTAAGCGCCTGGAATGCCGAGGGCGCAGTCTCAATCGGGATCACCCCACCAAGCGAAACCACCTGAACGACCAGGAACAGTAGCGCTAGCACGCGCCCAACTCGAGCTCCAGCAACCGCCAACAGAGCCTGGTTTATAGCGGCAAAGGACAATGCCGCGATGATCATCAAGACCGTAGTCGTAAAGAGGTCGTTGGGCCTTACACCAATGGCCGTGGCCACTACGCCCACACCTATAGCCTGCAGTAGTCCGATTAGGCCGGCCCACTTGTACGAGTTCCACGCAATGCGTGCAGGGCTTGCAGATGAAGCCAACTCACGCTTGCGCAGACCCGGCATCGCTAAATACGTGCCAAAGGCACCGAGCCACAGGACAATGCCTGCCGCCCACGGGAACGTTGCGTTCGCGCCTGAATCGGCCTTGTACATTGCCGCTGATTCAGACAGCACCGGAATCGCGCCCATCTGGACGATCCGAGTCCTCTCAGCATCGTTATAGGTCGGAACCTGATCGGCCCCTGACTTCAGTTCACTTGCAAACAGCGACGTGCCCGCAATCAGTTCTTGAATGCCGTCGTAGAGGTCGTCAATACCGCCAGCTAGCTGATTTGAACCATCCGACAGCGCACCTGCGCCACCCGCTATCTGGTTGGTGCCATCGGCGAGTTCGCTCACACCGTCAACGAGTTTTTGAATCTCAGGCATCGACTGGTTTATGCCGTCAGCAAGCTGTAGCGCACCACCCACGAGTCCCATCTGGTTCGCGGTACCGTCCAAGCCAGCCTGGAGCTCAGCAGCGCCCTGAGAAAGCATCTTCAATCCATCCGCGAGTCCAGGGTTACCGGGCGTGCCGTTCACCCCGTCGCGCAGCTGAGCGGCGCCCTCGTTAAGCTGTGCGACGCCCGCGCGAAGTGTTTCAAGCTCGTCGCTGATTCCTTCAAATCCGCCGGCATCTTCGAGCATGGCGATTAGTTTCTCGACCTCGGCCTGGAACGTCAGCACACGATCGATAAACTCGTTGATTCCAAGGTCCTCGATCATTTGGTTTAGTTCGTCGAGGGCGGCGTCGAGTTGCGGATCTGAATCCGGAATGCTGTCAATAGCTGTTTCTAGGTCAGCGACAGTCTGCGCTAGAACCGCACAGTATTCGGGAGTCTCATCAACCGGGCACTCAGCGACCGACTGCTGCAGGCGGGGGAGTACACCCTCATACCGGTCACTGCCGTAAAGCATTTCCTTGACCGTTGCCAGAAGGGCCTCAGAGTTCTCCAGGGTTGCGCGGATCCGCTCAATCTCAGCCTTTAGTTCATCAGCGTTCGGCAGATTGTCGAGCAGATCGTCGGGAAGTTGCGCCTCAATATCCGCAAGGGGGCCGAGGACAAGCTGAAGCCCATCGACTAGCTGATTAATGCCGTCCTCGAGTTGCGCGGTCCCATCAGCTAGTTGCGTCGTGCCATCAGCGAGGCCACCCGGGCCGTTAACGCCCTCTTCAATTTCATCGAGGCCTTCCTTGAAACCCTGCTGCTTGTCGGTGCCTACGAAGCCGTCGCGGAACTGCTGGAGGCCATCGGCCAGGAAATCAGCACCGGAGCCCATGAGCGCAAAGCCGCCGTAGAGCTGGCCGACGCCCGCATTCAGCTGGTTCGTACCGGAAGCGAGCTGTTGCAAGCCGTCAGCTAGTTCGCCCGTGCCATCTGCGAGCTGGTGGGCACCGTCGCTGAGTTGGCCCACGCCGTCGCCCATCTGTTTTGCTCCATCATCCAGCTGTTGCGCACCGTCCGCCGCCTGAGACAGCTGGTCCTTCATATCGTTGAAGCCCAGGTAGATTCCATCCAGCATCTGCTCCGTTAGCATCGACCCCATCGAGTCGGCCGCAGTAGCAGCGATCTGAGCAGAAATAATTCCCATCAGTTCAGACGAAGCGTCATTGGATGTCACGGTGATCAGGGCGGGCGTGGCGTCGACGGTTCCCATCGATGCAACGTTTTTCGAGAAGTCCTTCGGGATCGTCAAGATGGCCTCAAATTTGCCGTCCTCAAGTCCCTCTTTAGCGGTGTCCTCTAGCACGATCTGCCAGTCAAGATTGACGTCGAACTTCTCCTTTGGGTACATGAGCCCGCTTACCAGTTCACGTCCGAGCGGAACCTGCGTTTCCACGCCATCAATCACCATCGTGGTTCCCTCATCCAGATTCACGATAGCTGCGGGAACCTGATCGAAGTTTCGGCTTCGATCAGAAATCGACCACAGCGTTAGTGCGGCCGCCAAAACTGGAAGGAGCATGACCGCAACAATCGCGCGCCAATCGCGCAGTGTCATCTTCATTTTGCGCTCACCACTTCATCAATCGGGCTGGGCACCACGTAGTTAGTTTCGTCCTCAAAGAAATCATGATTTTCAGGTCCAAGCACGAGGGCGCCGCCAGCTTTCACGTTTTCTAAAATCTTGACCCTCTCAGATTCGCGAAGTGGTCTGTTAACCAGGAAGAGAGTGGGCTTGTCGGTCTTTTCAAGGCTTGTGAATCGGTCATCTAGGTACGCGGTTCGGCGTACCACTCGCGAGGCTTCATCTAGCGCGGAGATGTCAAACACAAAGATTGATCCAGTGGTCGGGCGGATGCGTGCACCCAGTGCGCCTAGCATCGCTTCTTGAGCAATGGGGGAGCCCTCCAACCGGATCACGTCGCCGGGGCGAATGACCATTTCTGCACCGGACACGAGGTCGCCCTCGCGGTCACCGATGGTGATATTGTCTGCCCGAGCAACGACCTCGCCGAATCTACGCTCCCAGTCAAGATGCTTTAGGCGAAGGTCCATTCCGGTTCCTTCAACGTCGAAAACTGGCAGGATACGGTCGAGCCATTTCGGTATGTACCACGCGCGATCGCCCAGGATCTGCATTACCGCGGGCACGAGTGTCATTCGAACCAGGAACGCGTCTACGCCTACGCCGACGAGCAGACCAAACGCGATCGGTTGCACATAGAACGATCCGTCGGGAATGAAGCCGGAGAACACGGACATCATAATCAACGCCGCTGCAACGACAACCGGCGCGGACGCGCAGAAGCCGGTGCGGATGGATTTGCGGGCTTCGCCGGTGTGGACGTAGTCCTCGGACATGCGGGAGACCAGGAACAGTTCATAGTCCATCGCGAGGCCGAACAGCACGCCCATCAAAATGATCGGCATGAACGAAATGACCGGTCCGACCTGGCCGATCAGTAGCAGATCGTTTGCAAACCCATCGATGAAGACGAGCGTCGTCATACCGAACGCAGCGCCAACCGAGAACAGGTAGCCAAGGGTCGCCTTGATCGGCACCCAGATTGACCGGAACACGATCAACAGCAAGACCAGGGAAAGTCCCACAACTACAGAACCAAATGGAATGAGGGCGTCAAACAGCCTCTCTGAAACGTCGATCGCGACGGCTGCGGCACCAGTTACTTTGATATCTGCGATGTCGTATTCAGACTCCCACTGCGGTGCTATGTCGCGGAGTTTATGAACCAGGTTCTCGGTTGCAACTGATTCCGGCCCCTCTTCGGGGATTACAACGATTACGCCCAGGTCAGCGCTTCTGTTGGGGGTGGCGATCTGGACTTCTGAAACGCTGGGGAGTGCCTCGACCTCATGACGGAGGTCATCCATCAACCCCAGTGGGTCTTGAGACGTCACGATGTCGCCAATGATTACCAGAGGTCCATTTGCGCCCGGACCAAACTGTTCTGCGACCAGATCATAGGTTTGGCGAGGCATGGTGTCTTCGTCCTCAACGCCATTATCTGGAAGCGCGATACGAAGGTTTATGGCTGGCACGGTCATGAGCGCAACTAGCGCAGTAACTGCCACGATCGTCAACCACGGGTGGTTGGTCGTGGTTCTTACCCACCAGTCTGATGCTCGACGCGTATTTGCTTTCTTGCCCTCATCGGCCGCGTGCTGTTCAGCGCGAACTGCGTCTTCTTTGCTCTTCTCCCTGGAGAGCTTTCGCTTCTTGGGTCGTAGTCGTTCCCCCATCAAAGCAAGGATTGCCGGAAGGCCCGTTACTGCCATGACTGCGGCGATAGCGACTGCGACCGCCGCCGACATACCCATAACAGTTAGGAAGGGGATACCAGCGACGATCAGCGCGGCCAGTGCAATCACGACGGTGGTGCCCGCAAATAGAACTGCAGCGCCGGAGGTCGCAATTGCGCGGGGGATTGATTCAGCTACCGAGTATCCCTCTGCAAGTTGGTCCCGATGTCGCGAGACGATGAACAGAGCATAGTCAATGCCCACAGCCAGGCCCAGCATGATGGCCAGGGTCGGTGTCGTAGTCGAAATCGGGATGAATGCGGCGACAACCATTACGAGGGCCATCGCGATTCCTACGCCGAGTAGCGCACTGATGATAGGTACCGTTGCGGCACGCAGTGAACGGAATGACACAGCAAGGACGACCAGGGCGAGTAGGACGCCAACAGCTTCCAGCGGGGACAGAGAAACCTCTGTTAGTGACATGATCTGGCCGCCAACATGAACACTTAGTCCGTATTGTTCAGCCTGCATAGCTATGTCGACCAGCTGATTCACGGAGTCATCATCAATGGAGTCCAATCCGAAGCTGAACTGGATCTGCGACATTGCGTACTGTTCGTTGTCTGATACCAGCGGCTTCATGATGGAGTCATCAAATGGATCAGCAACTGTAGTCGCGTAGGGGATTGACTCCGCCTGCTTTAATATCGGGGTGATTTTATCCTGATAGTCCCAGATACTTTCGCCCTCTGGAGCGCCAAATACGACCTGTCCTGCAGTTCCCGACATCTCTGGGAACCGCTCGGCCATAATGTCCAGGCCTTCTTGCCCCTCGGTGCCGGGAATTTGGAAGTCGTTCGTAAGTTTTCCACCGAGCGCGAACATAGCGACTACGACCACAACCAGGAACGCAATCCAGGCAGCCAAGACCTTCTTTGCGTTGTGGACTGTTGCGGTAGCAATCCTAAAAAGTACTGATGACACTTCTTATGTCCCCGAAATCATGCGATACACTTTTGTACTCAATACTATATTGTATTAGAAAAGGTTCAAGAGTTATTCCCAGCAGAACAGTCTATGAAAGCTTCACCAGAAAAACGCAAGCGTAGCCACACGCGCCAAAAACTCGTGTCCGCGGCCGCACAGGTCTTTGCCGACAAGGGTGTCGCCGGCGCAACAGTTGACGACCTCGTAAAAGTAGCCGGCTTCACGAGGGGAGCGTTCTATTCAAATTTCTCTACGAAAGAAGAAGTTTTCGCCGCAGCGCTCACCGAGTTTACCGAAGAACTCGCAGAAGCCATGCAGCGGGGCGTCGAGGAACACGGACCTCTAGAATCACCCAGGGACGCCATGCGCAACGTCTTTTCCTCTGTGCGGCCACTCGGGCGCGTATGGGTACTTTTGGAAGCTGAGGGCGTCCGTCAGGCATTGATTGACGAGGACGTGCGCCGCGTCTACCTGCAGTCAAGGGATTATCTAGCGCACGCCCTTCTGGTATCCATGACTCAAGGAGTGCACGCGCTGTCGTCGGCCTTTGCCCAGTATCCGCAGCCACTGCTGCGTAAACTGGCCGACCTAATACTTAATGCATACTCTGAGTCGATCATTTTGGAGCTACTAGAAGGCACCGACTCAACAGAGCGACTCGTGGAACTACTGCTACAGATGATGGGATTCGACGAGGAACTAGGCGAGCCCATTAACTGATCTAGATTGCAGGTCTGGTCCCCATCGGAGGCAAACGATCCGTTGCTGACCTGATCCTCCGCTACACGCATGCGTAGGTTGCAGGCAAATGCTCCGTTCCTGACCCGATCCTCCGTTACACGCATGCCTAGGTTCCAGGCAAATGCTCCGCTGTAGACACACAGCATGCTTTGCGGACGATCGAGAGCCGCGTGGCGCGCACAGTCTCACGAGGGGGCACGCTTGACTGAGGACACGCATGGCTGAGGGGCGGATACCGAATCGGTATCCGCCCCTCCTTTTCGACTCAGCAACAGATGGCCACGGTGGCTATCTGTTAAACCATGTTCTCCTACTGCTGACGCCTGGTGTAGAACACGACTCCAGATCCGGCCATCAACAAGGCCAATGCGGTTGCTCCAAGGATTGCCGTATTGGTTCCAGTCTTGGGAAGGCCAGGCTCCTCAGGAGTTTCAGACGTTGTCGTCGGCTCGCTCGGCTCCGACGGTGTCGTGGTTGGCTCAGTCGGCTCCGACGGTGTCGTGGTTGGCTCAGTCGGCTCCGACGGTGTCGTGGTTGGCTCAGTCGGCTCCGACGGAGTCGAAGGAGGAGTAAACGTGTTTGTAATCGTGAATCCATCAACCTGATTACCAGTCACTTCAGCCTCATAGTTGGCTACACCAACCTCTTCGACGCTGTAGACGTATTCATCGAATGCCTGTTTCTCGGCATTCCAAGCCCTATAGGGCTGCAGGTCCGTGAACTCAGCCTTCCAACCGTTCTCTGCATTCAGCTCAATAGTCTGACCTGTCGATTTGCCATCGCGCAGAAGCTCCACTGTGACAGATTCGGGACGATCGCCCTCATCGCCGCCTTCCCAGATCTTTTCTACTGGAATGCTTATCAGCTCAAGGGTGTTGGTAACGATGAAAGTCCCGTCACTTTCTAGAGCGGGTTGCACGTCAGCGACGATCTTCTCGCTTGGAAGTCCGTCAACGTCCTCGACAACTGAATATTCAAGAATCTTTCCCTGGTTTGCTGTGGGAAGGTCGGTGAACTTGTAGGTCCAGTTGTTGTTTTCATTCAAGATGATCGGATTGCCGATATTGAACTTCGTATCTTCACCTACAAAGTTGGCTTGGAGCTGTACCTTGACAGGGAATCGCAGATCTTCAGCAAGTTCGTCGCCATCAGATTCCTTCCATTCCTTCGAAACTGAAATTTCAGTGGAACCCGGGGTTCCGAAGACAACTTCGCCATTCGATCCGATACCTGCACCACGGGGTGCTGTGTTACCCGTTATGATCAAACTGGCCCAAGCAGCTGCTTGAGTCTTTGCGTCCTCTGAGCCGACAACGTTTATTAATCCGGCATTTTGCAGGGTCTTTCGGTACTCGACGTTGTTGAGATCCAGGTTCGGGTCTCCCTCGATAGGATCTGCTGGGGGATCCTGGAAAATCTGTTGCTTCCCTGGATTGTCAGGATTGTAGCGAGGGCTACTAGTGCCGCCGTCCTTGAAATAGGCCGTGCTACCACCACCGAGCATCAGCGAATCAAGTTTGAGCTTTGCTGGGTTCACGGTTCCATAGTTATCGTGCGCAAAATCTGCGCCATAGTAGTCTTCACCGTTGCTAGGGGTCGGAGCCTGGTTATCGAAGATCGCGCCACCATCGGTGACGTGCATTGTCAGATCTCCAGTCGGGCACAACCAGATGCCACCACCCTTAGCCACCTTGCCACCTACGGGTTCAGCATAGTTCTCTGTAACAAGTGCGTTCTGCACGTGGGTGGTATATGACCTTGTTGCAACGTATAGACCACCGCCCTGACTGTTGGCCCAGTTACCTTCAATAGTGCCGCCAAGTAGCTTCACACCATTTGACACAACGTTGACCCCACCACCTGTGCGGTAGGCGCCGTTGTCACTAATCGTTCCACCATTCATGGTGAAGCCACCAGGGGAGATCTCGGTCCATTCTTCAGGTGAATAACCGTTTACCTTACCGTCGCCCGGGACCTCTTGCCACGAGTTATCTGCGCCCCAGACATACAGGTCCATAGCGTTTACGCCGCCACCGTTGTTTGCTGTGTTGTTAGTGATGGTTCCATCGTTCATGGTCACGTCGCCGTTACCGAAGATGCTGACACCACCACCGCCAAATTCGGCATAGCCGTCTTTTATTTCGCCACCGTTGATCTCAACGGTAGAGCGAAGCGATTCGGCCGCATCAAACTCATTGTCTGACAGCCAGCTAAAAACACCGATGTTCCCGCTCCAGCCGCGGTTGCCACTGATCGTTCCACCGTTAACAGTTAGGTGAGACCCATTAAATACACCAATTCCGCCAGTTTCACCGTATGAACCAGGGTTACGCTCGGTGAGTCCATCAGATACGTCTCCACCGTTCATCACCATGGTCGCTCCGCGATCCAAGGCAATATTTCCGGCTCCGTATTGAACTGAGCCAGGCTTGCCCGTCATGCGGTGGTTATCCGTTACTGTTCCACCATTGAGGACCAACTTCGCATCTTCACCACGAACGGTGATGGCTCCTTGCCACATCGACTGAAGTTTACGCGCCCCTTCCACGCGTCCCTTCTCCATGACCAGCTCACCCTCGACGTAGATCGATGGCTGGTGGCTTGCACCCTCGACCCATTCGCCACGAGCTCGAACAACTGTCGTGCCCAAGCCTTTTTCGTTGCTGTCTAAGGTGAGTTTTGCGCCCTTCTGGATGTGGATAAGTCTGCCGGTGAACCCATCTTCTCGGGTCAAACCAGTGTCATTCACATAGTTAGGAATGTCTATAGGCGCATTTAGGAGGGTGATGTCGGAGCCCTCTGGTATCACGAGCGTCTCAGTGAGGTATGTGTCGATCAAGCCCAAGACGATGGTCGTGGAGTTGTGCCTGCGTCGTTGATAAGGGTCTGAAGCTCGTCTTGGCTACAGTCCCAATCACATTCAACCGTTACAGGCTCACTAGACAACTCTATTGATTCGTCGGCTACCGCAGGGAGCGCTGTAGCACCAATCATTGATGCAACCAGAGCGCCGCCTGCAGCTAACGCGGTACTGCGGAGTCTGATACTCATTATTTTCTTGACTGCCTAATGTTGTAGGAACAGGTGACACCCGAGTGGAAATCACCGAGAATTCAACCATAACTAGCAGTCCGCAAGAGAGCAATGAAAATAAGGAAAACATAGGCAATTTGCCGGTTTTATTAGAGTTGTTTTACCCCTAATTTACTGCCTGTGCAATTTCGGCCTCGCGCCGTTCGCGACGCGCATCTAAACGAAGCAACAGGGAGGCATACAGGCCACCGGAAATGTTGTGCCACACGGAGAACACAGCGGCAGGCAAAGCGGCCTCGGGGGAGAGGTGCAGAGTTGCCAGACCAGCTGCCAGACCCGAGTTCTGCATACCAACCTCAACGGACGTCGTACGAGCCGCTGCACGGTTCGAGCCCGTCAAGTAAGCGACCAGGTATCCCAGGGCATAGCCCAGACCATTGTGAAGCACTACGACGATCAGGACGATAGCACCGGCCTCGACAATCTTATCTGCGGACCCGGAAACGACTGCCATAACGACGTACGCAATGCCGATAACTGAAATCCACGGCATGGCGGGCAGGAACTTCTTGACGTACTTACCGCCGACGTAGCGAACAACGAGGCCGGCCGCAACCGGGATAATAACAATCTTGATGATGGACAGGGCCATATCTGACGCAGACACGTCCATCCACGACCCCGCAAGCCACAGCGTAAGCAGGGGAGTGAAAATCGGAGCGAGCAGCGTAGACACTGTCGTCATGGTCACCGAAAGCGCCACGTCACCCTTTGCAAGGTAGGAAATGACATTCGAGGACGTTCCTCCGGGCGCGGATCCGACAAGGACCACGCCTGCTGCAAGGGCGGGCGGAAGTCCGAAGGCCCAAGCAAGGGCGACGCCAAGGAGGGGCATAATCACGAACTGAGAAACAACGCCGATGAGGATCGGAAGTGGACGCTTTGCGACCATCTTGAAGTCGGGCGCAGTCAGAGTGAGGCCCATGCCGAACATGATGATGCCAAGTGCTGGCGTGACGTATCCGGCGAACGGCTGGACGGTTTCAGGCGTAATGAATGCGAAAAGGAACGCGACGATAATGATCAGCGGGAAGATGGTGACTGCAATCTTTGCAGACCTTTCCTCAGCGGCTGACGTGTTGGAACCTGCAGATGTGTTACGGGATTCAACCTCAGTGTTGCTAGGGGAGTTGCCCTGCGCTGAGGTGTTGGACTTGCTTTCAGTTGTCTTGGGACTCATGCAAAAAGTGTAGGGAGGCGCCCCACTGTCCCAAGTTTTCGTCCGG
>FZPS01000009.1_pt151 | contig 14674 bp, 16 predicted proteins | sample 1817821 | NCBI WGS metagenome assembly FZPS01 (sample SAMEA104158645, study PRJEB21678) | metagenome | place: Germany | collected 2015-04-21 | reverse complement strand
GCTCTGGACAGCTTAGCAGCTGTGGCTGGTGAAACGAAATGCACCTGCAGCGGGGATAATGTTTCTCTTCCGGGCATGCAGGATTCTTAATTTAAGACGAGAAATCTTATCTGGATAAAAGAGGGGGGTTAGCATGAGCATAAAAGTAGCAGTAGTTGGTTACGGCAATATTGGCAGATTCGCTGTAGAAGCTGTTCAGGCTGCTCCTGACATGGAACTGGCTGGTGTGGTCCGGCGCAGTATCGGGGAAGAACAGCCGCAGGAGTTGGCAGGAGTGCGGGTCGTCACTGCGATCGATCAGCTTCCCGAGGTGGATGCAGCATTAATCTGCACCCCGACCCGCTCAGTTCCGGAGTACGCAGCTCAAATTTTGGCCCGAGGCATCAACACTGTCGACAGCTATGATGTCCACGGCCGCTTGGTAGATGTCCGCACTGAGCTGGAGCAGACAGCAGTTAAGCATAACGCCGTGGCAGTTGTATCTGCCGGCTGGGATCCCGGTACAGATTCGCTGATCCGGGGAATTTTTTCCTTAATGGCACCGAAAGGAGTTACCTACACTAATTTTGGTCCCGGAATGAGTATGGGCCACACCGTAGCGGTTAAAGCGGTTGCAGGGGTTGCTGACGCTTTATCGGTGACGATTCCGCTCGGCACCGGCATTCACCGCCGCCTGGTTTATGTACAGCTGGAAGCAGGAGCTGACTTTCAAGCAGTAAAACAGGCGATCAAAGCGGATCCCTATTTCGTCAATGATGAAACTCACGTTTTCCAGGTGGATGATGTGGAGCAGCTGATCGATAAGGGCCATGGTGTTGTCATTGAGCGCCGCGGTGTTTCTGGCCAAACTTACAATCAGCAGTTTCGGTATGAAATGCGGATCAACAACCCGGCCCTGACTGCTCAGATCATGACGGCGTGCGCCCGCGCCAGTGTAAAACAAAAACCGGGTGCTTATACTATGTTAGAGATTCCCATTATTGACTATCTTTATGGAGATAGAGATACTTTATTACGACAGTTAGTGTAGCAGATTTAGGAGGATGAACATGGATCAGGTAAGAGTTCGGTTTGCTCCCAGTCCTACCGGCTATCTGCACGTAGGATCGGCGCGGACCGCTTTATTTAATTATTTATTTGCTAAACACCATCAAGGAGTATTTGTGCTTAGGATTGAGGATACTGACCTGGCCAGAAGCACAGACGAATCCACCCAGGCAATTCTGGATGCCATGAAGTATCTGGAGCTTTTCTGGGATGAAGGACCGGAAGTAGGCGGCGATTACGGCCCGTACTTCCAATCCCAGCGCCTTGAGCTTTATCGGGAATATGCCGATAAGTTAATCGAATCAGGCCGAGCTTATCAGTGCTTCTGCACTCCGGACGAGCTCGATCAAATCCGGAAGGAAGCGATCGAAAAGAAGCGCGATCCTAAGTATGATGGGCGCTGCTTTCACTTAACCGAGGCTGAGAAGCAGAAATACCTTGATGAAGGCAGAACCCCGGTGCTGAGATTTAAGGCGCAGTACGAAGGAACTACTGTGGTTGATGATTTAATCCGCGGCCAGGTTAAGTTTGACAACCATCAGCTCGATGATTTCGTAATCATGAAATCTGACGGCATGCCCACCTATAACTTCGCAGTAGTGGTTGATGACGCTTTGATGCGAATTACCCACGTAATTCGGGGTGAAGACCATCTTTCCAACACACCAAAGCAGATTCAGCTGTATGAAGCCCTTGGTTTTGCCGTGCCCAAGTTTGCCCACATCCCCATGATTTTAGGACCGGATAAAGCGCTGTTAAGTAAACGCCACGGTGCAACTTCGGTAACCCAATTCCGGGACGAAGGCTATCTGCCCGATGCCATGGTGAACTATCTGGCGCTGTTGGGATGGGCTTATGATGATTCCCAGACCATTTTTAAGCGGGATGACTTAATTACCAAGTTTACGCTGGAAAAAGTTTCCAAAAATCCTGCTGTTTTTGATATTACTAAGCTGCAGTGGATGAATGGAGTTTATATCCGGGATTTAAATCTAGATGAATTCTACGCTTATGCCCTGCCGCTGTTTCAAGCTTGGAGCTTCCTGCCCGAAGAAGTCAATCCGGAGCAGGAACGGAAAGCCAAAGCTGTTTTAGCCAGTCTCCAGGAAAGGGTTAAGCTGTTAACGGAGCTGAAAGAAGCCAGCTACTATTTCTTTGAAGATGAGCTTCAGTACAATGAAAAAGCAGTTAGTAAGTTTCTCCTGAAAGATGGAGCGAGTGAGATCTTGACTGCCCTGTTAACTGAGCTGCTGGCAGTTAAAGAATATACCCAGGTGAATTTAGAGCCGGTGTTCCACAAGATTCAAGAGCAGTTTGATGTCAAACTCGGCGCAGTCATGCAGCCGCTTAGGGTCGCTGTGACCGGTACCAATGTCAGTCCGGGAATGTATGAAGTGCTGGAAACTTTAGGGAGGGCTAAGACCTGCCAGCGGATCAAGGATGCCCTGGCATTAATCAAACAACACCAGGAGGGGAACTAGATGAGAGTAGATGTGCAGTGGAATGGCAAAATGGCTTTTACCGCAGTTTCCGCGCGTAGTCAAAATCAAGTGACCATGGATTCTTCCGCTCAACATGGGGGAGAAGGATCAGGTGTTTCTCCGATGGAAATGGTGCTGGCGGCTCTCGCGGGCTGCTCGGGGATGGATGTAGTGAGCATCCTCAATAAGAAAAGGGTTGCCTACAGCGGTATCAGCATCAGTGTGGAAGGTGAGCGGGCTGATGAGCATCCCCGCGTTTTCACCAAGATTAATGTTGTTTACACTTTTACTGGTGAGAACTTAGAGGACAAGCGTAAAGCGTTAGAAGACAGTGTGCGTCTTTCCATGGAAAAATACTGCTCTGTTGCAGGCATGGTTGATAAAACCGCAGAAATTAACTGGCGGGTTGAAATCGCCGATTAATCTTGCGGAAAATGATTTACAAAATTCACAGGACATGATATAATAACAAATGTGATTCGCTCCCATCGTCTAGTGGCCTAGGACATCGCCCTCTCACGGCGGAGACAGGGGTTCAAATCCCCTTGGGAGTACCAAATTAAAATCAAAACCACCCCTAGTGGGTGGTTTTTTTAGTTAGCAAAGCATATAAATATCATGCTAAACGCTGCGGAGAATCAGGATGAGAAAATCCTGATAGTTCAGGCAGGGATGATTCGGGTAATGCTCCTGATACCATTCCTGGAGTTTTTTATCCTCTGTTACAAATGCGTCCGCGCATTTGGCAGCAGTGTGGGCGATGCGGAGATCGCTGCCGAGATCATCGCCAGGATCATCCAGCGATACCTGGGGCACTACCTGCCGGGGGATGCTTTGAATCAGCTGCAGCTTGCGGGGATTCTGGATCCGGGAAATCTCTTCTTCCTGGATTTCGCAGGTCAGCAGTTTAACCATACCGGAAGAGACAGCCTGCCATATTTCCGGAAAATACTCATCGGCAATCATTTTATCGAAAATATTAGTATCAATCATCAGCTCTTGCATAAATCCAGTACACCATTCCTTTGTTTGGTTTTAGAGCAGGAAGTTCAATGCTGAAACAGAACTATATATTAGTATAGTGGAAAACGAGTAAAGTCGCCAGCTTTTTTACCGCAGGCCAAGCACTGATGTTCTGCGCAGATTGACTTTACCGCGTTAGCAGGGGAGGTTGTCGATCAGATTGACACGTTTTTATCATTGGCTGCGGTTTTGGGTGCTGTGGTGGATCAGCGCGGGCTTGAATTTTGGCATTCTCATGACTATCCGGCGGTTTTATATGACTGATGATGTGCTCTCGGACTATTTTAAGATGGTTGCAGGCCCGATCGATAACTGGGTGGCATTTTTGGGAATTTTTATCTGTCTGTTTCTAGTTTATTTGATCAACGCTTTTTATAAAGAACCGGAACTGATCACAACTCGCTTTATGTTTGTAAGCAGTCTCCAGCTGCCGCTGTTCGGAATCTTGCGGCTGGTAACAGCGCCGTTTGCATTGCGGCTTGATTCCGAATTTGAGCTTACAGTGGCATATGTCCTGATCTCCCTAGCCGCTATTGTCATAGGAGTGCTGATGTTTTGGCGGACTATTAAAAACAAAAATGAGTCGATGCTGCGGATGCTGAAAAGATTTGCGCGGCTGTATCGCGATGATAAGTACTGGTAAAGAAAAAGGCCTCGGTTAAGTCCGAGGTCTTTTTAAACGGCTTGATACTGGGGTAGTGCTAATTCGCGCTTTTTTCTGATACGCTGCCAGCGCCTCCTCATAAACCAGCAGTGTTTTTTCGGCCATTTGGCGGCTGCTGAGGTGATCAACAGCATAAGCGCGGCTGAAGCGCTGTAACCTTCTAATGCGCTTGCGGTTGCCTGCTAAAGTTTCCAAATCTTCCCGGAGCCTGCTGAAACTAAAGCGCCCCTGATTGCCGGAAAAATCGAAATCAGGCTGACGAACCGCTTTTTGGTCGATAATCCCATCGTAGCGGGTGTTCATCAAGAGTACTGCGCAGCCCGCTGCTAAGGCTTCTCGTGCTGTGCGTCCACAGCCCGCTACAATATTAGCCCGGCCTAAAATCTTTTCAATATCAGTCTGCCAGGGCATGAATTCTGCTTCAACCGGAGGCTGCCAGTTGCCAATAATGATCAGATTGAGTTGAGGAATAGCGGCGACAGCATCGGCCAATCTTTTGATGGGCTGAATCTTGGACCAGTCCAAGCGGCCAACATAATAGATATTTAAGTTTTTCTCCTTCTTCGCAGGAGCAAACCGCTCCACATCTACACCGTTGGGAATAATCGTGATTTTGGCCTCGAATTCATCCATAATTTCCTCAGCAGAGTTAGGACCAACTGCGATAATTTTTTCCGCCCCGGTAAGGGATGCCCGGTATTTTGGATGAGAAAAACCGAGTCCGTGGCAGGTAACCACGTATGGCACTCGGTTGAGCCGGGCAATGCTTTTGGTTAGGTCAAAAATGGTTGAACTGTGGGAATGGATGATATCAGGTCGAAATGACTGTACAATTTGATTGATCCGCGCCTGGTAATTTGTGGTATGATAGACAACATCTGCTTTTCTCAGCATGGGTCCATAGTAGGAATGGAACATGCCGGTGTGAATACCGGTGAAAATTAGTTCAGTCGGATGACCAAGCTTTTTGAGCTGAATTGCTAAATCAAGCACATGGGTTGATTGACCGCTTAAAAAAAACTCGGTAGTTAACAGGATTCTCATAATGGACCTCCGTGTTAGAACTACCAATAGTTTATGCGCAAGCGGAAGAAGTTGATATTACCGGCGCTGCAGAATCAGGAATAAACCGACACCGATCAAAGCCAGCGAGACAAAAACAGTCCACGAAATAAAGGGAATAAACTTGGCCAAAAGAATTGCTGCGCCGATAATGATCAGCACGATGCCAAAGCTGCGGGCAGCTGAATTCTGGCCGTCCTGGTGACCAGAGAAGGTGTCCCGCACCCGCTCAATAATCACTTCCGGTTTGGGCTCCCCTGAGTAAGGACTTTCAGGAATTACAAACAAGGCAATCAAATACAGCAGAATGCCGACTCCGTTAGCTAGGGTAAGGAGGATCCACAGCAGACGGACAATCGTGGGATCAATATTAAAGTACTCAGCGATTCCGCCGCAGACTCCGCCTATTTTCTTGTCATCAGATAAATAAAGGCGTTTTTGCTCCATGTTAATAAGCTCCCTTCATGGATCATTCATTGATTTATTCAATAATTGCCGCGGGATTCCTTTTCAAAGGACTAAAAAAGCTGGACCGCAATGCCGAGCCCTAAACGGGTTCCGGTTTGAAACAGATGTTTAATGGTAATCGTAAAATAGTCCATTACTTCGGCTCGCACTGAGGCGATGGGCTTCTGGTGGCCGAAATGGTATCCACCGCCGACTGCAATTTCGGTCATAGGCAGATTGGATTTAAAGCGGCAGCCTAAACCCAATTCCAAGGCCGAAGTAGAAAAATCGAGGCTGCTCTCAACCACAATCCGGTCACCAAGTCCAAGCGCACCGCCGAAATTCAGATTGGATAGGACAATCTGAGCGCTAACGGGGATGCGCTGCAGAGTTGGAACGGGAATTTCGGTATCAACGTACTCATAGAGACTGATGCTGACCGCCTCGAATAGGTCCCTGGTGGAGCGCATGCCGATGCCGTAGCGGTTGTTTTCTGGGTCCCATCTGCCGAATTCGGCCAAGGCCAGGGCGCGGATCTGGGGATGGAGCACTGGTTTGCGGCCAACCTGCTCCAGCGGCAGTCCACTGCGGTGGAGATAGACATGATAGTATTCCGGTCTGATATCAATGCCTTCTTCTTGGGCCACGGTGGCTAAAGCTCTAGCTAAGGTTTGATGATCAGGATGGGTATCCTTGATATGCACAGTGCGGTGAATGCTTCCTGGATAGCGAACCGCAAACAGGCGCATAATGGCTTCCACATCCGCTTGGGGGATGCGGCCATCGGGATAGTCTAAGAAAACCACCTGATCCGGTGCGACTCCCAGCACAGCCAGGGCTGCTAGGGTTTCTGCAGCTCGCGCTCGGCCAAACTCGCTTTTGCTCAGGCGGTAAACGCTGCCGTCCGGTCCCCGTAAATTGAACCGAGCGAGCGAACTAGTACCTTTAGTGAAGTAAATAAAAAAGTTGCTGTTCCCGGCAAGCACCGACTGATAAATGCTGTCGGCCATGCCCAAAGTTTCATCATCTGGGTGGGGTAAATACCAGATGATAACATCCTCGGCTTGAACCGGCGCATTTAAGGCAGCAGCTAAGAGCAGCAGCGCTGTTGCGAGAACAACAAACATGCGGTGCATTAGAATTCCTCCCCACGCAGTCCAATCCGCCAAGACCGCTCCTCTGGATTTCCAATTTCCAGCCCCAGATAGCAGTCAAGAGGATAGAGACCGAAAAGTTTAAACTCTGTTCCCAACCCTACCTGGTATTTGTTCTCCGGCATCCAGCTGTTTACCTCTGTCTGAACATCGAAACGGCCAAAGAAATAGGGTTTTGCCAGGGTGACTTCCATCAGGGGATAGAATTCAGCGCTGGAATAGTATTTGATCAAACCAGTAAGACCAGCTGAGAGGCTCTGCTGATCAGCGGGCATCATCAGGTTAGGAGCAAACCCGAGCTGGAAGTGATCAGAGTGAATGACCGCAGGGTGGGCAAACTGAACTCGCCAGCGATAATCACCGTGGTTTTGGTAAGACGCCGAAAGTTCTCCCATGTCGCCAACAGGAAAAGCTGCTTTGAAGCCGAAATGAAGCTTTTCCCCAGGACTGATGAACAGCTCGGCATTAGCCGTATGCGGCCTGTTCCAGCCGATAAAAAACTCACTGCGGCTTCCATGAAATGGCAGGCCGCGGCGAAAACCAAGGTTAAACCAGCCTAAGGCACCGTTTTGGGCTCGGATTCCCAGCTTAGTTTTCTGTCCCGGCTCTGAGGCAAAAGTGATTTCCGGCAGCAGTGCAAACGGGCGTGGAGTTGCCAAGGCAGCCTGTTCAGCTCTTGCGTGAATCTCAGCTAGTTCTTCTGGCGCATATCCCTGCTGTTTGTACGGAGTAAACTTAAAGTCGGGATCGCTGCTTAAGACCGCAGCTTTTATTGCGTCCATGTGCTTCAGCCCGGCTTGATAGCCCTGTTCAATAAAAAACTCGGCTTTTTGGTAATCCATATAGGAATCATATTTTACTTCCGGCACCACAATCACATCGGCATCTGCGGTGTTAATTTCCACATAGCCGTCAATCATAAACCAGAGTGCCAGCTGGAGGTTGTTCAGCAGCGAATCGTGATCAATGGTTTCCAGTTCCTTTTTGACATCAACACCGATCACTACATCTGCTCCGAGCTCCTTGGCCGTGTTGACCGGTACTGCGTTTTTCATGCCACCGTCGACGTAATAAATTCCATCCCTTTCTACAGGCTGAAATAAAGCGGGTATGGACATGCTGGCCTGCACAGCTTGGGAAACAGGACCTTGGTGAGCGGCAACCTCTTTACCGGATACTAATTCCGTAATCACCGCGTAAAAGGGAATATCCAATTGGTCAAAAGTTTTATGCATTAACAGCGTATCGAGATATCGCTCCAACCTGGCTGTATTGACTAAACCGCCGCGAGGTGGGAAAGAAACATCAATCAGCTTGGCAGTATCAATGGATGCGATGATCTCTTTCATGTTGTCAACAGAATAGCCGGCAGCGTACATTCCGGCAACAATACTTCCCATACTGGTGCCAACCAGCAGGTCGATGGGGACGCCGTGGTCTTCAAAGGCTTGGATTAAACCGATATGGCTGAAACCGCGGGCGGCGCCGCCGCCGAGAACCAGAGCAACTCTTGGTGATTGAGTGGCGCCAGCTGTTTGGGAAACGCATAGGATCAGTATTAACAGTAGGAATTTGGACTTAGATCGGTTCTGCAATTGCTTCAGCTCCTTCTAAACAATATTTTCGGGCAGGATGAGAAGCGATCCTGCTATAGCAAAAGTTGGTTCTAGCTGGGGCAATGATCTGATTATGAGGGGTAATATTATTGTGAGCAGGATAATATTGCATGGAAATTGAAATTATACATGTTAGCATAAACTTGACTGTTTTTGCTAACAGTAGACATACTAAAGGTAAAGGAGGAAGGGTTGTGGAGCGTTCCGATAAAACTCGCATGTTTTCAGCGGTTGACGCTGATAACATTGATATAAAAACGGTTCTTCAGCAGGTTTGCGCTGCTTTGGAAGAGAAGGGCTACCGCCCTTTAGATCAAGTTGTCGGCTATCTTTTAACTGGCGATCCTTCATACATTACCTCTCATAACGATGCAAGAATTAAAATTCAGCAGATCGAGCGCAATGATCTGCTCGAAGAAATTGTCGGTTCGTATTTGAGAAATCTGGAATGAGAGTGGGTGGGTAAAGATGGCTAAGCTAGTAATTCAGGGCGGCAGACGCCTTCAGGGTGAAGTTAAGATCAGCGGTGCAAAAAACAGTGCTCTGCCGGTTATTGTGGCAGCCGCGCTGGCTACTGAGGGAGAATGCGTTTTAGATAATATTCCTAAGGACAGCGATGTGGGAACGATCTGTCTAATCCTCCGCAGCCTGGGTGTGGATCTTTGGTTTGACCAGGAAGGGAAACTGCATGTGGTTGGTTCCACTTTAGACAAATATCAAGCGCCGTACGATTTAGTGCGGAAAATGCGGGCGTCATTTTACACTGCCGGATTGCTCTTGGCGCGGTTAGGTCGGGCGGAAGTACCCCTGCCGGGTGGCTGCGCTATCGGCTCAAGGCCGGTAGATTTTCATATCCGCGGTTTTTCCCAGATGGGAGCAGATGTTACCATTGAGCATGGATTTATGAAAGCACGCTGTGATCGATTGGTAGGTACAAACTATTACATCAACCGCTCCAGCGTGGGAACAACCGTGAATCTGATGATTGCCGCTTCGCTAGCGGAAGGAACGACAGTTTTAGAAAACTGCGCCAAAGAGCCGGAAGTTGTGGATTTAGCAATTTTCTTAAATGGTATGGGCGCCCAGATTCGCGGGGCGGGTACCGATGTGATCCGGATTGAAGGTGTAGAAAAACTGCGGGGAATTGAATATTCAATTATTCCCGATCGAATTGAAGCCGGCACTTATATGTTTGCGGCGGCGATGACCGGCGGCGATGTAGTCATTAAAGATATTGTGATTGAACATCTCCGCTCACCCTTAAGCAAGATTGAGGAAGCGGGAGTGATTGTGGAAAAAGGTGCCACCGAGGTGCGGATCATTGCTCCGGAGAAACTGCGGGCGATTGATTTAGAAACCGCTCCTTATCCCGGGTTTCCCACCGACCTGCAGCAGCCGTTAGTGGCCTGCATGAGTATAGCGGAAGGCACCAGTGTGATTCGGGAAAACATCTTTGACCGCTTCCGCTATGTTGATGAGCTGAGAAGGATGGGCGCCGACATCAGAGTCGAAAGGGAAACCGCCGTTGTTCGAGGCGTGCCGCAGCTTACCGGAGCCCCGGTGGAAGTTACTGATTTGAGAGCCGGTGCGGCACTGGTAATTGCTGGATTGGCTGCTGCCGGGACAACAGAAGTCTATGGTTTGGATATTATCGATCGGGGTTATGAGAAACTGGAAGAGAAACTCCGGAGCTTAGGAGCCGATATTAAGCGGGTGGAAACTCACGAAGGCATTGATGCTTTTGCCCAGATTGAAACTAGAATCTGATAAGAGGGGACAGCCCCTCTTATTTCTTTGCTCAACTTCCTGCTTCCGCAGAGATTTCCAGCACCGCTGTTTCTGCCACCACTAGATATTGCAGATGTAAAGTATAGGGCTCGCCGCTGATATAGATAATCCGCCCATCGATAATGCTGCGGATTAAGCCCGGATCGAGACCAGCGATTTCCTGGCCAATTAGGTCGCTTAAGATCTGCCGCACCGCATCAGAAATCTTAAGGTTGAGATGGGGATCTTTGATAGTTACCACAACCTTCAGGTCCTTAATGATGCGGGAGCGCTGATCCGCCAGACTTTCTTCCAGTTTTTCAATTCGGCGGGTGCGCTCGCTCAACTCGCTGTAGAGGGTGTCCAGCTCGATCACTTTCTCATCAATCACAGCGCCGGAATAAAAAATGCTCGCAGCAGTTCCGATTGCGAAACCTAAGATAAAGCAGGCTGCACCGAACTGGAGCTTGCGTTTATTAATTAACCACAGGTTCATTTCATTCGCCTCCAGTTAGGGTGATTACCAGCCAGTACCCGGCGTAGGCGCCAAACAGAGCGCTGATTATGATCACCGCTTGGCGGACCAGCGCCATCAGCTGTCCGTTAAACAGGCTGCTTTCAATCACGCGAATCATGGGGAAGGTGCCACCGATCGCTGTTACAATTGCCCAGATGCGATAAACTTTTACCAGTTCCCGCATCATAGCAAATGGTGAAGTCTGCGTAAAAAAGGCGGCAAAGGATCCGATCACTGAACCGCCTACTAAAACACCGAATGCGGAAAAGAAGGCTAACAGGATTTCACGGGAAACTCGCAGAAACATACAAAGGATCACCTCATGCAACTATATGCCCGGGGTGATTTAAAAATGTGAGGGGATACTCATGTTCGTGCCGCTGAATATTCACAGCGAATACTCTTTGCTGGAATCATGCATTAAAATCGAGGATTTAGTTAAAAAGGCCTATAAGCTCGGCTATAAGGCGTTAGGCTTAACAGATCATAATACCATGGGCGGTCTGGTGGAGTTTTACCGCCACTGTAACCAAACTGGTATCAAACCGATTTTAGGTATTGAGCTTGATCTTTCCGGTCTGCCGGGGTGCAGTCGGGTGGCACTGCTTGCGAAAAATGACCAGGGCTACCAAAATCTGCTGAAGCTGGCATCTGAGGTGAAGCCGGTTGGGCTGAATACCCTTGCCCGGTTCACAGCCGGACTTATTGGGCTGGTAAACTTTGAGGATCCAGCAGCTGCTCCGGAAGGGTATGGGAAACTGTCCCGGCTGTTTGAAGCTGCAGGACTTTTTGTTGAGCTTGCGTTCACTGATCCCACCAGCCGCCAACGAGCGGAACAACTGCATCAAAAACTGCCTCCACAGGTTTTTGCAGTCGGATCACGGTTATCCTATCTTGATGATAAGCAAAAACCGCTTCTCAAGGTACTGGGACAGGAACAAAGCGGGCTGTCCCTGCTGCCGCCCCAGCAGATGGCAGAACTTTATCGGGACTATCCGGAAGCGGTAAAAAATACAATGATGATTGCGGAGCGCTGCTCGGTCAAGCTCCAAGCAGAAACTGCCTTTCCCCAGCTGCCCAAGCCCCATGATTTAACTGCCTTAGCCTGGGAAGGAGCAGCTAAGCGCTATCCACGGGTTACGCCGGAAGTTGCGGAAAGGCTTCAGCACGAGCTTGGCGTAATTGAATCGATGGGCTTAAGCGACTACTTTTTGATCGTCTGGGATATTGTCCGCTATGCCAAAGAAGCAGGAATTCCCGTTGGACCAGGCAGAGGCAGCGCTGCCGGCAGTTTAACGGCTTACTGTTTAGGCATCACTGATATCGATCCCATCGAGCACAATCTCTTTTTCGAGCGGTTCTTAAATAAAAAGCGCCGCAATCTTCCTGATATCGACCTGGATTTCTGCGGCGATAAGCGGGAGCAGGTAATTGAATATGTCATTAAGCGGTTTGGTAAAGACCACACTGCAAGAATTGGCACTTATGGAACCTACGGTTATAAAAGCGCGGTTAATGAAATAACTAAAGTATACGGCAGGGCTGAACCGGAATTAGTGCAGCAGCTAGTTGGACTCAAACAGTACTTCTCGACCCACGCTGCCGGAGTGATTATTACCCCCAAGCCCGTGACTGCCTACACCGGTGTTAATCAAGTTGATGGTGTTAATGTTACTCAGCTTGCCATGGATGATTTAGAGTACTTGGGTGTTTTAAAGATAGATTTTCTCGGGTTAAGGACCCTGACTGTCCTGAAAGAAATTGAAGCTGAAGTGCAGAAAAAGGAACCAAATTTCAGCTTAGAGGCAATTCCTGATCATGATCAGCCGACTTTTCAACTTTTGGAAGAGGGTTTAACTCTCGGTATTTTCCAGCTGGAGAGCAGTATGTTTCAGGAGCTGCTGCCTGAGATTAAGCCAAAATCATTTCAGGATCTGGCGGCAGTGCTTGCGCTGGGAAGGCCCGGACCCCTCAAGCAGGTCCCAACTTATATTAAACGTCGGGAAGGCAGAGAACCGGTTAGATATGTTCATCCCAAGCTGGAACCGATTTTATCTGAAACCTATGGACTGATTGTCTACCAGGAGCAGGTGATGCAGGTTGCCCACGAGATTGCCGGCTTAAGTCTAGAAGAAGCGGATCTGCTCCGGGTCGCCATGAGTAAAAAGGATCACGCGGTGATGCAGGAGCTGAGAGCTAAGTTTGTGGCCGGGTGTCAGCAAAACGGACTGGATTTTCGAGCCGCGAACGAGCTGTTTCTCCAGATTGATCGCTTTGCCGATTACGCCTTCAATAAAGCGCACAGCGCGGCCTATGCCCGCATTACCTGGCAGGCGAGCTACCTTAAGGCAAACTATCCATTAGAGTTTTATTTAGGGCTGATCCGCCATACTGTGGATATCGAGAAACTCGGCGAGATCTATCGAGACTGTCAGCTGCGGGGCATAAGAGTGATTGCGCCCGATATCCGTTTCTCAGAGGTTTCAGCCAGTGTGGAAGCGGAATCCCTGCGAATCGGCTTCAGCAGCCTTAAGTTCTTCGGCTACAGTCAAGCAGAAAGACTAGTCGCGGAGCGGAGCAGAGGTGAGTTTACCAATCTGTTCGATCTGTTTCAGCGGGTTGACCTGCATCTCAACGCGAAACTGGCCCTGGCGTATTCCGGTGCCTTGGACTGCTTTGGTGAGCGCAGGAAAGTGCTGCGCCAAATCGCCCGGTTGGAAAACCAGCCGCTGCCGGCTGGAAGTGATCTCGAGCTTTTGGAAAAGGAAAAAGAAATGGTCGGGATCTACCTAACTGGGCATCCAGCGGCCGGATGGCATGTTTTTTTAGAGCGGTTAAAACCAAGCTTGGGCCGATACGCTGCCGGCCACATCAAAAATGTAAAAGATCTGGGACAGTCGGTTGCCGGCATTCTGGAAGGCGAGAACCGGCGCTGGAGATTTTTATTGCCAAAAGGCAGTAATTTGTGGCATGATCTAATTAAGGAAGGGGAATTGGCAGCGTTTTTTGGCAGGTTCTACCAGAACCGCATTGACGCAGAGCTGATTCTGCCGCTTAAACCGCTGCTTTTGATCAAACCCATTCCAAAGCAGGCAGTAAAACTAAGAGATACTCTAATGAAATCCCGGGGCAGCACTCCGGTGCTGTTTGTGCTCGGGCAGGATTTGATCCAGATCATCGATCCCAGTTTGTGGGTAGATGCAGGTTTTGATTGGCTCAGCGCCTTAGCGGACTTGACAGAGTACGTCCACTGGATCGATCCATGGCGAAGCAGGGTTTTAGCGGATAATATGGAAATTAGCAGGGGCAAGCGAGAAATGGGAGGAGGAAATTGATGTGAACGAACAAAATTATGTTATGATTCAAGCCCTAGAGAATGGGGTGACCATTTTTGGCTTAACCCGGGGACCGGATACGAAGTTTCATCATACTGAAAAGCTGGACCGGGGCGAAGTTTTGATTGCCCAGTTCACATCGCACACATCAGCAATTAAAGTTAGAGGCAAGGCCAAGATTATTACCGGAATTGGCACCACGAACTCCGGCGAGTAAATCTTCGGCATGCTACAAGGAGGAATTTGCATGTGGACCGTAGTCTATGTTGCTCCCAATCGCGCAATCGCTGATATGCTGAAAGAACTGCTTGATAAAGAAGGTTTTGTGGTGATGCTGCGTCCAATCGGAGCTCCCCACCTCGGTGCCGCGGCCAGCGTAGAAATTCTGGTTCCCGAGTCTGAAGTTGAAGATGCTATGGAGGTTATTTCCAGCTCAATTGGCAGTTCTTAGTCCGGGCACTGAATTCGTAAGAGAAGGTGATTGGATGTTACGTGTATTCCGAAGCAAGCCAAAGTATGCTACAGTTAGATCGACTTCAAAAGATGAATCCCATGCCGGTG
>FZPS01000040.1_pt165 | contig 14677 bp, 17 predicted proteins | sample 1817821 | NCBI WGS metagenome assembly FZPS01 (sample SAMEA104158645, study PRJEB21678) | metagenome | place: Germany | collected 2015-04-21 | reverse complement strand
TTTCAGGAGTGTCATTTACTAAAATATCGTTACTTAGTAAGAAACTTTTTATCTCCCCGCCATTGTTCAAAATACCTACATATTTCAAAAATTTGCCAAGGGTTATGTATTCTTTTTTTATAGGAATTTGTTTCATTAGACTCCTCTTTTCTTCTATATTAAACAGAGTATGTTTACCCATATATTATAACACTTTTTAACATCTTTTCAAAGTCAAAAAAAGGGGTTTTAACCCCTAGTTTTTTTAGATTCATTGTACGTAAATTTAGTTAGATATAAAGGGCACAGGAAGTCTCCTTTTATGAGATGATTTTAAGACTTTACTTGTGGTATTTCTCGTTGTTAATTATTTTGAAACTCCTGTATATTTGTTCTAGTAGTAACACCCTTATCATTTGATGGGTGAATGTTAGTTTTGAAAAAGATACATTGTAATTCGCTCTCTCATAAATCTCTTTGGAGAACCCTAAAGATCCTCCGATAACAAAAGTTAGTTTGTCTCCGCGACTAAATTGGATATCGAAAAATTCTGCCAGCTGCTCACTCGTATATTCACGACCGTTTAGATCCAAAATGATTACAGTCTCTCCCTCTTTAATTTTACTTAGGATAGACATAGTTTCTTTTTGTTTAACTTCATTCTCGATTTGGACTCCACCATTTTTAGGAATAGCTACATCCTTTATTTCAATTATCTCTATTTTAGAGAAGCGGGATAATCTTTTTAAATATTCATCTATGGCGTCATTGAAGAATTTTTCTTTTATTTTACCTACACAGATTATTTTAATTTTAACCATTAGCGACAACTGTCACCCTTTGTATTCTAGGTGCGGATAGACCATCTCTGTTCATTACAGTTAAATCTACACCTTCTCCAGGTTGATGTTTATTTAATTCATTTATATAATCAATACCCCTGATTATTTCTACTCCATTGATTTTTGTTATTACATCTATAGGAGAACCAATTTTACTACTATCATAACTAACAACAAATAAACCACTAGTTATATCATCGCTTATATTATAGTTTATCCTTTGTTGAAGTGTTAGTTCGGGTATTTCAACATATGTAATCGGCAATTTGGGTTGAGTATATGACTGCATATCAAAGAAAGATTTGATAACCAACTTTATGTGATTACTAGGAATAGCAAAGTTTAAATAATTGTTTGGATTATTAGGATCAGGATTGGATTTCAGTGTATTCATCCCGATAACTTCACCTTGTAAGTTATATAAAGGTCCCCCGCTATTTCCAGGATTTATACTTACATCAATCATGGTCATATAACGATCAAAGTAGCGATCGGTAACACGGATATTCTTACCCGCTATAATACCACTAGAAACAGTTCCTCTAAACTCTATAACAAGTGGTGAACCTATTGCAAAAACTAACTCTCCAACCTTACTTTCATCAGAATCACCAAGCGTTGCTTTTTTATAGGTATACTTAGGATCTATTTTAGTCTTTATAACCGCTATATCTTCCTCGTTTTCTGGTGATTTATTAAACATCTCAGCGCTAACCCTTATTTGGTCACTAAATAAAACCTCTATATTTTCTTCATCCGTTATAACATGGGAGTTAGTTAGAATATAAACAAACTCATTATCGCTATGAAAAATGAAACCACTACCCAGGGAATAGCCATCACCATTTTTGCTGGTTACTGTAACTGTTTCATCTATTTTTTGCTCATACAACTCTGTTATTTGATTTGATATTTCAAGGACAATCTGATCTTTATTTGGAACATCGTCTGGACAGTCACATACAGTTTTGTTTTCATTGCACGCAGAAAGAGTAATAGTAAGCAACCCGATGATTATAATCTTTGTAATCTTTTTCATAATTTTTCCTCCTAAATTATTTGTGTGTCATATGACACTACTTTCCCAGATCTATTTATTAACTTGAGATTTACAGTGTCTCCCTTTTGGTATCTATTAATTTGATAGTAGGCATCGATGGCGTTTTCAACCTTAACATTATTTATTTGTATTATCGCCATTCCTTGATTTATCCCGCCAAAAATATATTTCATGGGGTCAAAACTTAAGACAATCGCGCCAGCCTTAACACTCTTGTGGACACCGTAGTATTTTCTATCTCTTAGATCTAGGTCTCCTAGAGATATTATATCAAAAGAAAAGGAATTTGCCTGATATACACCTTTATTTTTTATACTATTAGCTATTTTTAGAGCCTTACTTATGTCCACTACATAGTTGATTCCTTCTATTGGTAGAGCGCTTGAAAGTGATTCGCTCCGAACACTAATTCCTATTATTTGCCCTAAATCATTGTATACACCGGTTCCAAAATATTTCTGATTTAGTCTAGTTGTTACTATAGTCTTATAGGTTTCTTGCACTAGAGCACTCTTTTTGGAAACGACACCCCTGCTCATCAAGACGCTTCTATCTTCATTTAAGAATAACATTGTTGCTACTTGTCCTTCTTTTATCGCATAGGAACTTGTATAAGTCATCTTCGAAACATTATTTTTATTGTTTATTGGAGCTTTTATTAGCGAAATATTTTCTTTATCGCTGCTGCCAACTATTTCAACACTCTGTTCCTCTAGGTTGTTGTAAATTACTTTTAAGTTCCTATTCTTATTGATGATATCATAAGAAGTTAAAATATAAACTTCTTCCTCCTCAATCTCAAAAATTACCCCCATACCCACAAGTTGTTTGTTCCTTTCAAGTGAAACAATTGCCTCTTGTCTATCCTCTAGGGGTATAACTTCCCCTGCGTGGGTATCATCAATCACTTCCTCGACAGTGTAATTGTAAACACCAACATTAAGAAAGGAAATTAAAAAACTAGTTAGTAATATGAGTCTCTTCATAATCCCTTCCTCCACATGTTTCTATCTTTTGATCGGCGACCTTAAGTTTTATGTTATCAATTTTTACATTGTTAAGATTCGCGACTTCTTTAAACGTCTTAATCACTTTTTCATTAGTATTTACTTCTTCAGAAATATGGGCAAAAATAATTTCTTTTGTCTTATCTCCAATAAGTTCACAAAGATATTCACTAGCCATATCGTTACTGAGGTGTCCATTATCACTTAAAATTCTATTTTTTAAGTAACCCGGTCTACTGGAGTTTATTAACATTTTTACGTCGTAATTACTTTCCATAATATAGTAGTCGCCGTTATCAAGATAGGGTTTTAATTTATAATTTATATACCCTGTGTCAGTTACATAAATTAGTTTTTCACCGTTTTTTTCAATAACAAATCCAAAACAATTTTCGCTGTCGTGGGACAGTGGAAGTGGTGTTATTTCAAATCCGTTTATAATCCTCTTTTCAAAAGGTTTTAATTGGTTGTTTACCTCTACTTCCTCAATTGCTGAATCACCGTATATCACCTCAACTGGTAAATACTTAATTGCTTTTGTATGGTCACTATGGTTATGAGTAATTAACACGGCATTAATATCCTTGAATTCATAACCGTGTTTTCGTAGTTTATTTTTGAACTCTCTAATACCTATACCTGCATCTATAATTAAAAAGGAATCTCTGCTTCCTATTATGGTTGAGTTACCTTTAGAACCACTTCCTAATATTATATAATTCATCTCATCGCTCCTTATTCAAATTTTGGTTTTCCTGAGAATAAACCATATTCCTTTAAGAAGACTAATTCAACATCTCCGGTTGGTCCGTTTCTATGCTTGGCAATGTTTAGTTCGACAATTCCAACATCCTTATCTTCTCCTTCATTGTCCTTTTCATGACGGTAATAATCATCACGGTAAATAAACATAACTAGGTCTGCGTCTTGTTCTATGGAACCAGATTCTCTTAGATCCGATAGCATCGGTCTTTTGTCGGTTCTTTTTTCAACTGCACGCGAAAGCTGGGAAAGGGCAATAACCGGAACCCTTAGTTCCCTTGCCATTTCTTTTAAACCACGCGAAATTTCTGCTACTTCTAATTGACGGTTGTCTCCTTTAGCACCTGTCGGTGTGGTTATTAGTTGAAGATAGTCTACGACTATTAAACCTAAATCATCATGAACGTTTTTAAGTTTCCTGGCTTTTGCTTGAATATCTGCTAGTTTTGCACCCGCGGTATCATCAACATATATTTTGGTGTTAGACAATTTATTGACCGCCACATCGATCTTAGTCCATTCGTTTTCATTTAAGTTTAGCGATCTGATTTTACTGCTGTTAACATTGGATGAAGAACTAAGCATTCTTTGCATTAGTTGTTCTGAAGGCATCTCAAGTGAGAATATCCCGATTGTCCTACCTGTTTTTTCAGCAGCGTTTAAAACAAAGTTTAGGGCTAGAGCTGTTTTCCCCATAGAAGGTCTAGCAGCAAGAATTATTAGATCCCCAGATTGGAAACCGTTAGTTAAGACATCTAAATCTTTAAAACCACTATTAATACCAGTAAGTTCACCCTTGTTCTTTGAACTATTAAATAACTTTTCTTTTAGAACCTTTAGTACATCTCTAGCGCTTTCAAAACCACCAACATTACGTGAACGGGTAATTTTCAAAATGTCCTGTTCCGCTCTAGCGACATATGTTCCTATGTCTTCCATTTCTTCTTTGTCCCAGTTACTAACTATGTTATTAGCTACACTTACTAAGTTCCTTAGAACTGTTTTATCTTTTATTATCTTTAAGTAATCTTCTGCACTAGAAGGAGATACTACTTCATCAACTAATTCCAAAATATACTCTTGTCTAGATAACTTTTTTAGGTTTCCGTCTAACGCTAACTGTTCAGAAACTGTAACAGTGTCCACTTTTAATTGGCGACGGTGAACATTTCTTATTGTTTGAAAGATGATTTTATGATCTTTTACATAAAAATCTTCTTCCTCTAAAAGGGCTACACAGTTTAGTAAAGCCTCCCTAGAGATCATCATAGAGCCTAAAACGGCCTTTTCCGCAATTAGTGAATATGGTAGATTAGCCATTCTTATCTCCTCCTTAACCTTCAATGACTTGGACTTTTATTTCTCCGATGACACCCTTGTACAACTCTACTTTTATTTTGGTGTATCCCAACTGATTGATATTTTCAAAACCGATAAACTTACGTTTGTCGATGCTAATATCAAATTCTTTCTTTAATTGATCTACAATCATTTTAGATGATATGGAACCAAAAATTTTTCCTTCTTGCCCTATTTTTGTTCCTATAACTATCTCTATATTATTTAACTGCTCTTTTATTTTAAGAGCTTCTTGTTTTAGAACTTCTTGTTCTTTCTTTATTTCATCTTCCTCACCCTTTTTAATATCTAAACTTGTCTTTGTCACTGCTACAGCAAGTTTATTAGGGATAAGATAATTGTTTGCATAGCCATTACTTACTTCTACTATTTGGTTTTTCTTACCTACCTTCTTAACATCTTTTAATAAAATAACTTTCATTTTTAATCCTCCTATTCAATCCTATTATCGCCTATATAGCTTTCTAATTTAGAATACAGTTCTTCCTTTGTCTCTTCTAGACTATTGGAATCTATCTGGGTAGCTGCGGCACTGAAGTGTCCTCCTCCACCCATCTCTTCCATTATTTTTTGAACATTTATCGAACCATCTGATCTAGCACTTATCCCGACAGTCCCTTCATTTATATAACTTATTACAAAGCATGCTTTTATTCCCTTAACCTCTAGTATTTCTTGAGCAACTTTTGCTAGATAAGTTCTATCTACAATGTCATCATCTTGAGCACTGCAGACAATAACGCCGTAATACGGTGTATGCGAGTTAGCCATTATCTTAGTTTTTAATTGATGTTCCTCAAACTCTTCTTTTAGGAATTCATTTGCTTGATTATTATCAGCGCCGTATTCTTTTAACATCATTGAGGCCTCATAGGTTCTAGTTCCTGTTTTATTTTTATAGTAATTGGTATCTAGTAATATACCTGTTAACATAAGTGTTGCCACTTCAGGGGTTATCCTTACCTTTTGTTCACTATATCTTATAATCTCAATAACCATTTCACTCGCTGAGGAGGCCGCAGGTTCTTGGTAGGTGAATACCTGAGAGATTATTTTTGCTCCAGGACGGTGATGATCTATTACAGCGATCCTCTCAGCTTTTTCTACAAGTTTAGGAGACATCGCTATAACAGGGTTAGAAACATCCACTAGTATAAGTAGGGTGTCTTCATCTATCTCCTTGATAGCTTTCTCAGGACTAATAATCATTTCATCTATTTCTTCTTTTTCAAAAGATTGCCTAAAAGCGCTTCTTACCTTCATCTCTACCAACTTATCTTCAAATACTATCCTTGTGTCTGGGTTGTAATATTTCCCCATGGAGTAGAGCCCTATTGAAGCGCCAATAGCGTCAAAATCTGCGATGGTGTGTCCCATTATATAAACTTTTTTACTAACCTGCATAAGTGTACTAAGTGACTTTGAGACAACCCTTACTTTAACTTTGTGTCTTTTGCTCCTTGCTTCTCCGCTACCGCCATAAAACTCCATGTTCTTACCATGATTATTAACAACGACCTGATCGCCTCCTCTAGAAAGAGCAACATCAACCGCACTGGCAGCCATCTCTGATAATTTGGCAAAATCACTTATACCTCGACCAATACCAAGGCTTATAGTTAAGTTGTTATCATCTACTACTATTGCTCTTATATTATCAACTAAAGCAAACCTCTCTTTTGATAGAACTTGATATGCATTTTCTTGGAAGAAAGCAACATAAGCATCGTTTCTAACTTTTCTTAAAACTACTCTGTGGTCTTTCGCCCATTCATTTATTTCATTTCTAACTTTTGCTTCTAGTTCACTCATTTTATTTTCATCTAAAATAGCCAGAACATCACTGTAGTTATCTAAATTTATCATTGCTATTATAGGGGCTTCGTCCTTGTATTTATTTAATAGATTATTGTATTTAGTCTCATCTTTTAGAATAATCATTTTTAATTCCTTAATTATGTAGGCGTTATAAAAGTCATCTCCTATTTCAACTTGTGTTCTCTCTTTTTTTTCTTCTAATAATCTTGCAAACTCTTTATTGAATTCTTCAAGGGTCTGACCAATTATATTTAAATTCTTTCTCTCTAAAAACTCATTTACCCAGGTTATTTCCCTATCTTCATCAAAAAAGATTATCCCTATCTCTCCAAATACATAGATGTCTTTTAGATTGTTATTTAAAACAGTGTTCACTTTTAAATTGACCTTCTTAGTCTTAGAATAAACATCATGCAGGAATAACCCTATCCATACACTGTTTAGGATAATTATAAAAACAACCAGTAACATATACATTATTTCTTTTTGAATTTGTATCACAGGGTTATCTAGTGAATAATTCAAAAATACAAGTATGCTTAATAAAAATTGGCTTACTATAACTAAAATAAATACCATTCTTTGCTTGTTTAAAATTTTATTCATTTTATCGCCTCATCACTCTTAAATTATACTATATTTTTAATTATTTTTCATCACATTTAATTGGTTTCTTTAATAGGCTTTAAGATAATAAAATACCTTCTTCTTTATCTTTTTATTAATTGATTAATTTATAATAAAAAAAGCCATAATTGGCTTAATTTTTAAAATTTGGGGCGATAGATGGGAATCGAACCCACGAATGTCTGGTTCACAGCCAGATGCGTTAACCACTTCGCCACTACCGCCATAAGCATATGTAAGTATACGGTTTTACACTTACATATTCAATGCCTATCTATATTATTGTTTACAATGACTATGAAACAACGAAAGGTAATAATGCCATATGTCTAGCTCTTTTAATAGCTGTCGCTAGCATTCTTTGATATTTCGCACTTGTTCCAGTAACACGACGAGGAATAATTTTCCCGTTGGCAGAAACAAATCTTTTTAGTAAATCAACATCTTTATAATCTATATATTTTATTTTGTTTTTAGTAAAAAAACAAACTTTTTTCCTACTTCTTTGTTTTTTGAACCCCATAATTTCCCTCCTTCTTTAAAATGGTAAGTCGTCATCTAGAATATCAAATCCATCATCTTCTGAATTATTATTTTCTTTTTCTTCTCTTTCGTTTTGAGCAGGAGCATAATCCTCTAAATTATTATAACTTTGAGTATTTCTCGCATTTCTTGATTCTAACATCTTCATACTTTCACAAACAACTTCTGTAACATAAACTCTGTTACCGTCCTTGTTCTCATAATTTCTTGTTTGGATTCTACCTTCAACAGCGATCTGCATTCCTTTTTTTACGTAGCTCTCCATTATTTCTGCTGTTTTGTTCCATGCTACGCAGTTAATAAAGTCTGCTGTAGGTCTACCGTTTTCATCCTTTTGCCAGCGATTCTCAACCGCTAACGTAAATGAGACTACTGCAGTACCATTTGCTGTTCTTCTAAGATCTATCTCTTTGGTTGTTCTTCCAATTAAAATTACTTTGTTCAATATAAATTCTCCTTCTTATAGTTTTATAACTATGTAACGTAAAACATTTTTGTTTATTTTAATTAAACGGGTAAATTCACTAACAACTTCTGGGTTTTCTGTTTCCACAGTTACAACTACATAATAACCTCTTCTTTGCTTATTTATTTCATAAGCTAGTTCTCGGTTACCCCATTCGTTGACGTTAGTTAATTTTGCATCGTTTTCAGTTAGTATCCCATGAAGTTTTTCTATTTCTAGTTTTCTTGTTTCTTCATCAAGAGTACTGTCTAAAATATACATAATTTCATACTTTGTCATCGTTTCCCCCCCTTTGGACTTTACTTGGCTATAATTTGTTTATAGCAGAGAAGGCGTAAGTTTTTCTACGCGTTAGTATTATAACTAAGTTTAGGTTTATTGTAAAGATTTAGTTGTTTTAATTATGTTTCATCTATAACTCGCTCATAAATCTCGCTATAGGCTTCTACAAGTTGTGGATACCTACTTAAAACTTTTAGGTTTGCCATAGTGAAGATGTTACCAGAATAGATCTTTCCATCTAGCACGTGATCTGTTTTATATTGGAGTCCTAGACTTCTGGAAATCATTTCTCCTTCTTTTGAGGCTGCTAGTGTAACCCAGCGGAAAAAGAATATTTCTTTTTTAGATAATTCTTCAACCTGTTCAAAGAATGATTCAATTAGCATTTTGAATGTAGCAGGGTTTCTATGTTCCTTCAATATCTCAATTTGATTAAAGTAACCATAATAGATTCCTTTTTTGTCTAATAATTCTACATTGTCTATAGTCATGTTTATTTCCATTAAAGTTCCCTTTATTGCTTCTTTATACATTTCTTCACCAATTGCAGTAAAAAACCAATGTCCTACGATTTTGCCCGTTTTTGTTTCCACAATAATTTTACAACATTCAGGTATATTTTCTAGTATTGGTAGCCATTGATCTATTTCACCTACACTATCAGATGAGATATCGTCCAGGGTTATGTTCACTAGTTCTAGTAACTTGCCGGTTAATTCCCTTTTATCATGTCCTAAATCTACTAATTCTTTGAAACTGAAAATTTTATATTTCATTTATTTTCCCCTTATTTTTATTGATATGTTCTCACTGGTAATATTAATTGAGTTAAGGAATCATCCTTTTTGCCTTTAATGATAAATGGTTTCATTTCACCATTAAATAAAATCTCTATATCTTCACTTCCGATTGCTTTGATTGCATCTAAGACATATCCAGCTGAGAAGGATATTTCCAGTTTACTTCCTTCGTACTTAAATTCTTCTATTCTTTCAACAACAGATCCCACCTCTTGACTGCGTGAAGAAATTTCAATCTTATCTGGACTCATATGTAGTCTTACAATATTGTTCCTGTCCGTGGTTAATAAACTTGCCCTTTCAATTGAAGAGATTATATCACCAGCGATTGTTTCTAGTTTTATTTCAAATTCTTTTGGTACTAGACGGTCAGTCTCTGGATAAGTTCCACTTATAACTCTACTTGAGATTATTGTATTGTTTAATTTAAAAATCACTTTCTTTTCATAAAAACTTATGTGTATCTCTTCATTTCCTTCGATAATTTTAGAAATCTCTGTCAGGCTTTTTGAAGGTATTGTTACGTTAAAGTAAGCACTATCACCGATAACTATTTTCTTTCTAGCTAATCGATATGTATCAGTAGAAGTAGCCTCCAGCGTATTTCCATCTATTTTGAAATTAACCCCAGTTAGTATCGGTCTAGTCTCTTTTTGACTAGTAGCAAATATAGTTTGTTGGATTACTCTTTTTAATACATCGCCTTTTATTTTGATGACTTCACTGTTTAGAGCAAAATCTATAAAAGGGTATTCCTCAACGCTAATACCATTTAAGTTAACGTTAGTTTTTTGATCACTAATTTTAACTAGATTCCCATCAATTAGTTCAAATTCGATTCTTTCGCCTTCCATCTTTTTAGCAATCTCATTTATATATTTTGCTTGTAATACACATTCACCTTCATCAAAAACGGTGATAACTTCTTTTTTGTTTTCCTTAAATGGTATAAAAGTTTTTATTGATATATCTGTATCACTACCGATTAGGATTAATCCATCTTCCTTTAATTCAAACTTGACTCCTGTAAGTACTGGTATAGGTGTGTTGTGTGATACACCCTTTGTTACAATATTTAGTCCATTTACCAAATGACTTTTAGAAATAATAAATCTCATATTATTGGCCCCCTCTTTTTTTTATATATTTTTTTTATTTCTTTTCTTATATTTTTAATAATAGTAATAATAATGACTGTTGATTTGTTGATAAGTCACTTTTTGTTGAATAAATTTTATCATAATCGAGCAATAAAAGACATATAATACAACTATTTTAGCATCATTTTTATATCATCAACGGCTTGTTTAAAGTTTGTATCTGTTTTCAACATTCTTTCAACTTTATCGCATGCGTTAATCACAGTCGAATGATCCCTTCCTCCAAATTCCTCTCCAATTTTCACAAAAGGAAGGTCTAATAAAGTTCTTATTAGGTACATAGCTATATGCCTAGCATTAGTTATGTTACTAAGCCTAGAAGATGAAACCATTTGGGAAACTGATAACTTGTAATAGTCCGCAACAGACATTTTTATCTTATCTGGGTTTAAACTAGTAGAAGATTCAAGATTAGAGTTCACCACTAGACCTTTTAAGGCCTCTTTAGCTAACTCCAAATCGATTACCTTCGTTTGTTTTTTAAATGAATCAGCATAAAAGACAAGTCTATTTAAAGCACCTTCTAATTGACGGATATCTTTAGAATATTTCAGTGCGACATAACTTAAAACATCATCCTCTATCTTTTTGTTTAGATTATCTAGTAGTTCTACCTTTTTCTTTAGTATTAAAAGAGAAGTCTCGTATTCCGGGTTCTGGATGATGACACTAAGACCACTTGTGAAACGAGAGACAAGTCTTTCTTCCAATCCCCGTAACTCATTAGGAGAACGATCACTCGTTATAACTATTTGTTTATGATTGTTTATTAGATGATTAAAAATATTGAAGAACATCTCACTTGTCTTTTCTTTTTTAGATAAAAATTGAATATCATCAATAAGTAAAACATCTACAATTTTAAATTTCTCTTTAAAATCTTCAATAGTACCCATCCTAACCGAATGCATATAGTCATCTAAGAAATCGGTACTAGAAGTGTAATAAACATTCATATCCTTTTTATTGTTTTTCACTAAAACATAGTTACCAATAGCGTGTAACAAGTGGGTTTTACCAATTCCGCTTTTACCGTAAATAAATAAAGGATTATAAAATTGACCCGGCTCTAAAGCGGCGGTTAAAGATGCACTGTGTGCTTCCTGATTACTAGGACCAACAACAAAATTATCAAAGGTATATCCCTTATTAATGTTTGAAACAAAAACACTCTTATTAGAGTCCTTTGAAAAAGTAAAATCTCTTTCTTCGTTTTTGATTTTTAATATACCTTTGTAATTCTTTTTGGTAACTTCCTCTAAAGCGCTCGTTATGTAATCTAAATAACGAGACTGAATTAATTCTTTAGCAAACTTACTCGACACTTCTATATATGCGTTGTCTCCCTCAACAGCAAGTAATTTAGTATCCTTGAAAAAAGTTGCAAAAACATTGTAATCGGCGATCCTTTGCTCTATAAAATTTAGAGCACTATCCCAGACTAAATTTAACTTTGACAAATCCATAAAAACACTCTCTCCCCTGTGAAATTAAACTATATCATAAATTGTGGAAAAGTATAGTCATAAAATGCAAAAAACCACTTATCAACACACTTATCAACAGGTAAAATATAGATAGATATTGGTGTTTCCAAGATATCAACAAAATGTGTTGTTAATAACTTTGTTTATAATATTCCTGTTGATTAACAGTTGATAAAAAAGTTGTTAATTTTCCACTTTTTTAGTTTTTGTAAACACTGTCTAATATAGAGTCAGTCAGTGTTTAATATATTTTTCCACAGGAATATAAATCTTATCCACAATTATGGGGGTAAATATTCTTTGAAATAATTTGACTTAGGTATATAAAACCAGTATAATTTTAACGTTTATATAGTTTTAAACGGGGGTGTAATTTATGAAAAGAACTTATCAACCAAACAAAAGAAAAAAATCTAAAGTTCATGGTTTTAGAGCTAGAATGGCTACAAAAAACGGAAGAAACGTTTTAGCTAGGAGGAGAGCAAAAGGCAGAAAAAAACTAACTGTATAATTGTTAATTTTATGGCCACTGAAAGTAGTGGTCTTTTTTAAACAAGGGGGAATTGGATGAAAAAGAGATTCCGATTGCTAAAAAACAAGGATTTTAAGAGAGTTCTGGATAACCGTTCCAGTGTAGCTAACAATGAGTATATTATCTATTTTAGAGAAAATGAGATAGAAAACACCAGAATTGGTATAAGTGTCAGTAGTAAAATTGGAAATTCAGTTGTAAGACATAAAATTAAAAGACAAGTAGATCAAATGTTAATTACATTTATAGATTTTAAAGAAAAGATAGATTATGTTATTATAATCAGGAAGGGATTCTTAGAAAACTCTTTCCAAGACAACCAAGAAAAACTAAAAAAAATAATTAAAAAAACTAAAGATAGGATGAAGAAACATGAAAAAAAGCCTTAAATTTATAACTGTATTATTTATTTCTCTTTTTATATTTTCTGGATGTACAGGTTCTTTCTGTTCAGACAAAGATATTGAAAATATAAAAAGTTCTATACTAGAAGAGAATGAATCGAAATGGCGTTTAGAAGCTACTGAAAAATTTGGAGACAACGAAAGTGTTATCCAGGATTATATTAATGCACATGTTGAAGAGGTGTATAAGAAGGACCCTAAAGCCTGTATTACATTAACTGAGGGTGAAGATACTAGAGGGGCAACTATTCAACGTAAGACTTGGGGAGATGCTTTTAAAGTAGGTCTGATAGAAGGACTTTTAGTTTTCCCAATATCTGCAATGCTAATATTCTTTACTAACCTTTTTGGTGGTAATGGATTTGGTCAATTATTCTCAATCGTTGTAGTAACAATAATTGTTAGATCACTTACGTTCCTATTAACAATCAAGAGCACTATGCAATCACAAAAGATACAAACAATCCAACCAGAACTAATGGAAATACAAAACAAAATAAAAGAAGCAACATCAGAGGCAGAGAAACAAAGATTAAGTATGAAACTGTTGGAAGTTTATAAAAAACACGGAGTTAATCCGCTTTCTAGTTTATTGATGCCGTTTGTTTCCTTCCCAATTTTCATAGGTGTATGGGGTGCTGTTAGAGGGACCCTAGTATTAAGAAGTGGTGATATTTTAGGAATTAACCTAGGAATTAATTTAAATGAACAAATACTTAGTTTTAATATCGGTGCAATAATACTATTCCTTATTATGGCGGCAGCTCAATTTGTCGCTATGAGATTACCAGGATGGTTAGCTAACCGTGATGCAGTTCAAAAAGGTGGTCCAAAGAAAAAAGCTTCTTCACAAATGAACCTAACTTACAACATTATGTATGTTATGATCCTAGTTGCCGGTTTTGCCTTGCCAGGCGCGATGGTTATTTACTGGATAGTCGGGGCATTATATGGTATCGGGCAAACTTTCTTAGTTAGATTAATCAACAAGAACAAAAAAACAAATAAACCTGAAAAAAAGCGTGAACCAATAGATTTAGTTAAATTAGTTAAGTAATATATTAAAGAGGAGTGGTTTAGATGAATAAGTATAAAGGTAAGAATTTAGAAGAAGTTCTAGATATAGCAGCAGACGGAGAAAACGTAGATATAGAATATTTGAACTATCGAATTGTTAGTAAGAAAGAAGATGAAATTGAAATAGAAACTTATTTCATCTCTGACGTCATTAAATATGTAGAGGATTATTTAAGTATATTATTAACTAACTTAAACTTAAAGTTTGAAATAGACGGACAAAACCTTAATAATGCGATTAATTTTTCTATTAACACTAACCACGATGCTATTTTGATTGGTAAAAACGGAAGAACACTTCAAGCTATTAATGAAATGGCCAGGGTTATTATTAATAATAGATTTGGACAACACTTTAAAACTTTAATTGATATTGGCAATTATAAAGAGGATAAATATGAGAAACTTATCCAAATGGCAAGACGATATGCCAAAGAAGTCCAAAAAACTAAAACTCAAATAACACTTCACC
>FZPS01000100.1_pt682 | contig 14687 bp, 12 predicted proteins | sample 1817821 | NCBI WGS metagenome assembly FZPS01 (sample SAMEA104158645, study PRJEB21678) | metagenome | place: Germany | collected 2015-04-21 | reverse complement strand
ACTCAGGGTTCAGCGAACTCCCTGCATCGAGTGCTTTGATCTCAGCCAGAGTCATCTCTTCCACACGCCCTTGCCCATTCGTCGTTCTGTCGACCGTGGGGTCATGAATGAGCACGGGCTCGTTGTCTTTCGTCAGGCGAACATCAAACTCCACTGTATCGACATTGAGGGCGAGTGCTTCACGAAAAGCTCGCAGCGTGTTTTCCGGATACTTCCCCGAAAAGCCGCGGTGGGCCACCACCTTGACCATGATCCTCACTCCTATCCATATTTGAGGTTATGCCTGGCGCACTTGGCTGCCTCTTTCGCCGGCCACCGGAGGCTCCACGATAAGACAGCGTTGAATGCGATTGCGCAGCTCCTGCACGTGACTGATAACCCCCACGTTCAAACGCCCGACCTGCAAGCGCTCCAAAGCGGTCATGACGACGTCCAACGTTTCTTGATCCAACGAGCCAAAACCCTCATCCAAGAAAAAGAACTCCAAGGGAAAACGTCCTCTGAGTTGAATCTGCGATGACAAAGCCAGGGCCAAAGCCAGGGAGGCCAAAAAGGTCTCGCCTCCGGACAGTGTGTTGACGACGCGCCTGTAGCCGCCGTTCATATCGTCGCGGATCACAAAACCGTCGTCAGAGCCCGACTCAAGGGCATAACGATAACGCGTCAGTTGCCCCAGATGCGCGGAAGCGTCCTGCAACACCTGATCCAGCTGCTCTTCGGCCAAAAAATCGACGAAGGCATTGCCCCTGAGAATATGCCGCAAGTCTTCCAGTCTGCCGAGACGTTCCGACAAAGATGCCTTCTGTTGGTTGAGCTCCTGCCAACGCTGATGGTCGACCTGCAGCCTTTCCAGAGTATCGGCCGCAATGGCACGCTCTCGCAACGCGGCATCCTTCGCCGCCTCGACATCGTCGCGGCGCTTCTTCCATGCTTCCCACTCTTGCTGAGACAGACTGCGCCCCTGAAGCTGCTGCTCCAGTCGCTCACGTTCGTTTTGCAGCCTCAGCCGGTCCTGCCGGTACCGCTCAATCTCCCCACGCAGTTGCTGTCGATGTACTTCGGAACGCAAAGCAGCCTCCGCCTCTTGGGATGTCGCAAAACCGGCCTCTGCCAGTGCCTCCTCAAGAGCAGCCTCAGATTTGCCTTCCCGATCAACGGCACCCTGCAGGCGTTCGACCGCCCCCGCATGAGCCTGTGCGGCCCGATGCCAAGCGCTCTGAGCTTGTTGTTCGGCCTGCACGGTACTATCACGGGTGTCGGTGAGCTGCTCTAGGCGCTCCGCCACTCTCCGGGCCACCGCTTCCGGAGCTTCCGTCGAACCCACCACGCGGATAATCTCCGCGGCCAACTGCTCGTCCTGCTGCTGAAGACCTTGCCAACGCTCCTCAGCGATCGCTTTCTCACGCTGCAACCGCTCGCGCTCCTGACGAGACTGCTCAATACGCTGTGTAGCCGTCTTCAGCTGCTCTTCACAATCTGTCAGCTGTCGCTGCAACGTCTGCAGTTCCTGATCCCAGCGTTCCAATTGCGCCACAGCCTCTTGCACTTCCCCGGGTGAGGCGCTCGCACGCAACTGATCCCACTCAACCTCCGAAGCCCGACAGAGCTCTTGCACTTCGCCAAGGCGCGATTCGGTGCTCTCATAGGCTTGACGAGCGCTTTCGCATCGGGCCTCGGCAGCGGCCAGTGCCTTCTGCGCCTCGGCGAGATCCTCGACCACGGCTTGCCGATCTTCCTCCAGCGATTTCAACTCGAGTTCCCAGAGTTGGAGGGCCGCTTCGCGTTCTTCAAGGCTCTGCTCTGTCTGAATGATCGCTTCCTTCAGCTCCGTCTGATTCAGCGCTCGCCATACCTCGGGCAAAGGCATCCGGGCGTCTGTCAGCCGGTTACGCAGATCAAGCACTTCGGCTGCTGCCGAAGCATGGCTTTCCAGGGCCCCCTTATGCTCACTTCTTTTTTGGATGAGCTCTACTTGGGCTTCGGCGAGCGCCTGCTGAGCCGTTTCAACTGCCTGTTGGCACTCCGCAACCCGCCGTTCCAAGGCAGCCAGCGCCTCACGCTCATGCGCCGCCGTGGGCTGAGGGTGGCTCCGCGATCCGCATACCGGACAGGGCTCGCCTGAGCGAAGATGAACCGCCAATGCGGCCGCCAGATTGCTCCGGTGAGCGGTCTCCTGCTCAGCCGAAGCTCTCCGCAAGTCTTCGTCGGCCTTTTCCAACGCCACGAAGAGAGCCTCCACCGACGCGGCGACCGTCCGCTCAGCTTTGGCCCGGTCGGCCAGGATAGCCTGACACTCCTCAAACTCCTCTTCCCGGGACTCGAGTTCAGAAAGCAGGAGGGATACTCTCTCCGCCGCCCGCGCATCAACGTAAAACCGACGACGACGGAACTCAAGCTCTTCTTTCTCCCACGGTCTGTTGCGCCGGTGTTCAGCAAGGCGCTCTTGGGCGTCCCGTTCCTGTGTCTTGAGGTCCCGCACCAAAGCGTCAGCGTCTGCAGCTTCGCGTTCAGCTTGCGTCAGAGTCTCCTCGCTATCGCGAAAAGCTCGGAGTTCCCGCTCCAACTGCTGTTGAGCATTGTTGAAGCCGCGAAGGGCCGCCATCGCCTCGCCCAGACGTTTCCTTTCGTCAGGATCGACGGTGCGCTCGGCAATTTCCCGGCGAATCCCCTGGAGCCTTTCTGCCGCCTCGGCCGCTTCTGCCTCTGCTTCGTCTTCGACATCTATTCGCTCCCGAAGCGCTTCCCCCAATTGCCTTATTTCTTCCTCGGCAGACCGCAGCGCCTTGGCCAGCTCGACTCTTCTTCCTTGCCGCTCCACCGCCGAACGCAATTCGGCTTGCCGTTCAAACAGTCTGGGTGATTCGGCCGTAAAGGCTGCCTGAGCCTCCAGTCGGGCCGTCGCAGCCTGCTTCAGCGCTTGTTCTGCCCTCTCTTTGTCCTTCCGGGCGGCACTCTCGCTCTCGGTCGCCTGTTCACGATGCTGACAAGCCTCTGCATAGCCCCGCAAAAAAGCGCGTACCCGCTCCGCCCGTTCGGCTTGATCGAGTTCCTGTCGCGAAGCCGCAATTCGCGTCTGTGACTTGAGGAGCTCTTCTTCCTGATGACTAACCTGATCCAGATCGACCTGCCAATCCCAAACACGTTCCCACTGCCGGTATTCTTTTTCCACGTCTTTGAGTTTGGCCAGAGCCTCGGCTTCAGCCCTTTCCGCGGCCTTCAGTCTGGCTTGCGCTTGGGCCAGAGCCTCGGCTGAAGCCTCTTCCACTTCGCTCAAAACGGCCTGTACACTTTCCAGCTCATTTTTGGTCTTTCTCAGGTGAGCCTGAACACACTCGGTAAGCCGCCTACCGTAGATCTCCAACCCGAACAAGCGCTCCAGCATATCGCGCCGTTCTTTCCCCTTAAGAGACAAGAACTCCGCAAACTTGCCCTGGGGAAGAACCACAGCCCGGGTGAAATCGGCGAGAGTGAGCCCCAACAGCCGTACTACCTCCGTCGTCACGTCCCGGGCTTTATCAGCCAGGACACCGACGATATCCTCACGTCCGGGCCTGCCTCTATCCAGTTCGACCAGGCGGGCTTGAACGGTCGCCACCGATTCGGAGTTCTTTCCTCTGGCAAAGGTGCGCTCCACCCGATAGCGTCTCGCAGCCGATGCGTCTCTCAACTCGAAGGTGTAAGCCACAAAGAGCTGATCGCATTCTTGATTGATGATCCCCTGAGTATCTCTTGCGGCGCGATCCACCGAGCCGTACAAAGCCAGAGTCATGGCATCCAAGATGGTGGATTTGCCGCTGCCGGTAGGACCGAAGATGCCAAACACGCCCGCACCCAGTAGTCCGGTGAAATCGATCTCCTGCGGATCGATATAGCTGTGCAGACCCCAAAAGCGGAGGAAGATCGGCTTCACTGATCACTACCCCCTGTTTCTTCCGTCTCATCAAAGGCTTCTGCGAGCAACTCCAGAAACAGCTCAACGGTCTGTGAATCCGGCTCCGCTCCCTTATGCTGCCTGGCGTAGAAGCGGCGGAATTGCTCTTCATGAGTGAGCGTCTCTGTCTCCGCTGCGTCGTCTTCCCCGGAGGCGGCCACTTCCTGGGCCGCAAAGACCGGTCGGATGCTGACCAAGCCCGGATGCAGACCTCGCAGCTTCTGCACCTGTTCCGGAGTCAGAGGTGACACCAAATGCAACTCCAGATCAATCCAGGCTCCGGCATCGCGCCCTTGGTCAATCCACTGCTCCACTTGCTCCAGACCGCCCTCAGCCCGCCAACGCACTAGCGGCCGTCCCGCGCTCAGATGTATTTCGCGCCAGTTCATCCGCTTAGGTGTTACATCAACCAACGTAACCGATTTGGCCTGTCCGGCTTCAGAGAAACTGTAGGCCAAAGGCGAACCCGCATAGCGGGCTGAGGCCACATCCCTCACCCCCTGGGGGCGATGCAGATGACCGAGAGCGACGTATTGGGCGTTGCTCGGCAGGGCCGCAGCCTCGACCGTATAGGCCCCTCCGACCTGGATGGGACGCTCAGAGTCGGCCTCAGCGCCGCCGGCCACATAGAGGTGCGAGACCGCCAAATTGACGGCGTCGGAGCGGAATCTCTTCACCGCGGCCTCAAAGGCCAGGCCTACCCGAGTCGAGTAGGCATCGCGGGTGACCTCTTCGTCTTCAATGCTGTACACCAAAGCTTCGTCGAGTCGGGCCTGAGAAGGATAGGGCAAAGCCGCCACAACCGCCCGCTCGAGGGCACCGTCAGGACCCGAGGCGAAGCTATACTCGCACCAACCGGGACCGCTGTCCGCAACCGGGCCGTTTTTGTCCGGCGAGACCAAAGCCACGTCTCCGGGTTTGCCCAAAAGCACAACATTTTGCCGCACCGCCAAAGGAGCCGAAGCACAAAGCCGTTCGGGATTGTCATGGTTGCCGGCGATGACCAAGACTCCGCGCTTGCCATCCGCACTCAAGCGATCGACTGCGTCGTAGAACAGCTCTTCGGCAAAGGCGGGCGGATTGGCTGAATCAAAGACATCTCCGGCGATGATCACCAGATGGATATCTTCATCATCTGCCAGTGCACAGATCTCATCCACCATTTGCTCTTGTTCGGACCGCCTGCTGCGTCCTTCGAGACTGCGCCCCAGATGCCAATCGGCGGTGTGTAGCAAGCGCATGTCATCCAGCTCCTTTCATCCACCTTGGCTTGTTTTCGCCATAGGAACCGCCTCAACCTACAAAGATCCAAAAAGATCAAATTTGAACTCCAACATCAATGCGGTTGATACGAAGAAAGCGGGTATCCGGCCGAAGGCGAGGACCCGGTGTGACGAGGCCGTGGGAAGCCTTGAAAGCAGTCGTTGTGACATGTACGGGTTGCTTTTTGAAACGAGTGGTGGACTTGTTGACACGGACTAAGAACACCCACAACGCATGCAGGGGCAGTGGCATCAGCCGCGCCACTCTCAAGCGGGCAGGGAACCGCAAAGCAGCGATTAACGACCAAATAAGGGATATCCGATCGACCGGGACCTTCGGCGGAACACACACAAGGAAAGCCCCGCGCCCGGGCGAAAGAGTCCGAGAGCGCCGTGAGAACGCAAATCCTTACAGCGATCCCAAGACAACGCCAGACAGGAGTGAGAGCCCATGCCCGCAACGGAACAATGGGTTTCCTACGAAGACTTCGGCGCCGTGGGCGACGGTGTCACGGATGATCTGCCGGCGATCTGTCGCGCCCACGAATACGCCAATAAGCACGGTTTGAGTGTCCGCAGCAGACCGGATGCAACGTACCATCTCGGCCGGAAAGCCTTGACGGCGATAGTCGCGACGGACACTGACTGGAACACGTCCCGCTTTACGATCGACGACACAGACGTGGAAGACCACAGATGCCCGCTCTTTGAGGTTGTCTCACTGCTCGAGCCGGAGACGCTCGAGCTCCGCACGCTGACCAGGGATCAAGAGCACGTGGAGGTTCGCCCCGGAAGCGAATGCTACGTCGCGGTGGAAAACGACAACAAGCGGGTGTACATCAGGCGCGGCCTGAATCAAAACCGGGGCATAGCGCAGCGCGACTGCTTCATCCTCCGCCGTGACGGATCGATCGAGGGCGCAATCGACTGGGATTACGATGTCATCACCGGCATCGAAGTCCGCCCCATCGACGAAAAGCCACTCGTCGTGCGGGGCGGGGTCTTCACCACCTTCGCCAACCGCATGGTACAGGAAGTCGGCTACAATTACTGGGCGCGCAACATCGTCATCTCCCGCTCAAACACGGTGATCGACGGTCTGACGCACTACGTAGTGGGAGAGACCGCCGTCGGCCATCCCTACTCCGGATTCCTCGCCGTGCGGAACTGCGCCAACATCACGCTGCGGAACTGTTTCGCCACCGGACATAAGGTTTACAAGACCATCGGCTCGACCGGGAAGCCCGTTTCGATGGGATCGTACGACTTCACGGCCAGCCAAGTCGTGAACTTCCGCATGATCGGCTGCCGGATGAATCACATTCTGGATCGCACGCGTTGGGGCATCATCGCTACCAACTTCTGTAAGAATATCCTCCTCGAAGACTGCGCCCTCTCCAGGATGGATGTACACATGGGCGTCTCCGGCTCCTACACGATCCGGCGTTCGAGGCTGGGATACATGGGACTCAACGCCATCGGTCGCGGCACGCTCACCGTCGAGGATTCGACCCTTTACGGCAACTCGCTGATCTCGTTTCGCAGCGACTACGGGAGTACTTGGGAAGGGGAAGTGTTCATCCGCAACTGCCGCTGGGTACCGGCGGGCGGCAATAAGGTGCAGCCGACCATGTTTAACACCCGAAACGACGGTCTGCACGACTTCGGATACCGCTGCTACATGCCGCGGGAGATCACCATCGACGGTCTGTTCGTAGATGACGGCAATCATCCCGAGGGATACCAGGGCTTGTATCTCTTTCCCGACCCGTTCGCCCCGCTGGGTGATCCGGGAGGCGCCGCGCCGCCTGACGAACGCCCGTTTCCCTATGAGCCCTGCCGCGGAATCACGATCCGCGGGCTTACTACGACCAGCGGGCTGAGACCCCGTCTGTCACCCAATCCCGAGTGGGCAGGGAGTACCGCAGTTGTCCAAGAGAAGGCGACGTAGCCTCACGGGTCCGGAGACGGCATCCCGTCCCCGGACTCAGTTCGCGCCTCCGGTCACGACGCCGAAGGCGTCCGCTGGTCACGCCGTGTTCGCATGCGGCCGGACCGGCGAGACTTGAGTTCCGACCCGAATCGTATCGCAAACGCCGCCCATTTTGCCATCGGGGTGTCCTGACCGGCCGTCCGCAAGGAGGGGTGTTCGTTGTTGTCTCCTCCTTTCCGGCTCCCGATCGGTGCCTTCGGACTACATACAGGAGACGCTAAGAGAATTGACTCGATTTTCCTGAGAGAGCCATCAATGCGCTCTCATCGCAGGATGGTGCTGAAGTGGTAACATGACAGCTCCATTCCTTCGCGCTTGTAGAACCGATGAGCAACTGTCCGCTGCACGCCGGAATCGAGGTGAAGTTGCTGACACCCCTGCGCGGCCGCGAATTCATGCAGCCACCGCAGGAGAATGCGACCATAACCACGCGAGCGACGGAGGCTTGCCGTCACCAGATCATCTACGTATAAGAACCTTCCCCACGCCAGACTCTCGGTGATGCGAAAGCCGGCCACACAAACCGGCCGGCCTTCCTCCTCCAAGTACGCCAGTTGGTAACCGCTCTCTTGCTGCAAGCGAATGCGGGCGACAAACTCCTCTGTCGAAGAAAGATGAGGACGGAGCTCTCTCATGACAGGATAACAAGCTTCGATCTCGGCATCCGTCTGTGCTATACGCGGCTGCATCGCTTCTCCTCACTTCGTTAATTAGTCTTACGTACCACGACTGCCCGCCGGCATTGCGGGCCCAAAGCCCTTGGACTTCCCCACAAACCATGGTCCCGACACCGATGCCTCGCTCATCGCATCGTCACACAGAGGGTCGAAACGGTCAAAAAGGCGCGCGGCAATGACTCTGAAGCAGGGGTATCCGGTCGGAGTATGAGCTGTCAAGAGCAAAGTGACATGGCAGGCCGTGATACTAAGCCACAGGTCGGCACCGTTGTTGGGCCGAAAGCCGCCTTAGACAGACGGCATCGGAGTTTGGTCGAGATTCATCTCTTTGATCTACGGCTCCGGCGAGCATCGCCGATCGCGAAAGTTGCGAATGTCTTCAGCCCGGCCCAGATCGGTGCTGATCCCGGATGGCTCCGCCCGGATCGCAGTCTTCACTCACACAGCCAACGCTTCATCCAGGCCACCATCAGGGCCCGGGAGTACTCCGGCACATCGTGCCCGGCTCCGAATAAGAAGTTGCTGAAATTCTCCCCCGCCCCCAACAAGTCGTAGAGCTGCCAGAGCTGCCAGCCGATCTCGGGCATGTTTTCGTTGGTGGGAGAATACATGAAATCAGCCATCCCTGAGACATTGAGAAAAGGACGCGGGGCAATCAAGGCGGCGAATTCATGCATATCAAACGGGACTTCATCGCGCAGGAAGTACTCCCGCAGCCGCGGGAAGTGCACATACCAGTAGTCCCGGCTCCAATGCAAGCGTTTGGGATTATCTTCCCAGCTGCTCAGTCCGCAGCTGGAAATGGTCGCCTTGAGCCGTTCGTCAAATGCCGAAAGGAAGATACTCCCGTATCCGCCGAGAGAGTGCCCGACCACACCCAGTCGTTCGGAATCCACCTCCGGCACAACCGACAAGATGTCCAACGCTCTTTGTCCGTCCCAGATCGCCTTGCCCATCATCGACCATTCCGGATAGCGCTCGTAAAAAGGCGTCGTGTCATACGGCTTGATGCCGGGGGGTTGCCTCTCACCGGAGCAGCAATGGTCAGGAGCCAGAGTGATAAATCCTTCCCGGGCAAACAGGCGACCGAAATCGCGGCCGGGTTTTTCCCCGTCCATGATTTGAGTATCTTTGGCAGCCGCCGAAGTGCCATGCAAACAGAGCACGGCCGCACCTTTTTGTCGCCTCTCAGGCGGCGGCAGAAGCAGATGCGCCTTGACCTCTTCCTCCGGCTCCACCAGGTACTTGATCAACAGATGCCGGTATTCGGAGTAGTTGTGCTCTTCACAGATCTCAAAGGACGCTTCGGGAAGCTCCGTATCAGGTGCCTCACCCAAGAAGAAGGTGACGGTCTTTTCCAACTGCTGCCGTCGGGCAGCCCACTCATCAGGTGAAGTGATCTGCCGCAGGGAGCCGTCGGAATCGGTGTATGTCAACAGCGGTCGGACCCGCATCCGACGCTCTTTTTCCGTCATGGTTGCCACCTCCAACGCTGTTAATCGTTCACTGCCCGCACAGACGAATCTCGGCGGACGCAAAAAGAGCCCGTTCGGTGGAAACGCTGAAACGCAAGGTGGTCGCTTCCTTGACACGCAATACCCACTGCAGGGATTGCTCCTGCCTCGGAGCCAAATGCGATGCCGATGTCACCGGTTTGCCGATGACAAACTCCACGGGTCCGTCGGCCTCAGCCTCAACCAGCAGATGCGGAGTGACGTATATGCCCATGGCCTGACGCGTGCCGCAGGTGGGGACCGTTCCGACATTCTTCAAAGCCAGATCAACTTTGTACAGATCAGCCCCCAAAAAACCGGCCGCGGCCTCCATGCTCACTACCGGCATGTGGGCCAGATGCTGCAAGACAACCTCTGCACATCGTCGGCTGAGACCGTCCAATTCCGCCGGAGGTGGATTGCTCCAAAGCACGTAGTCCCACCCGCCGATTTCCACACGCCCAAACTGCGGATGATCAAACGGCCGCCAGTCGGTAAAAAGGCTGCTTCCTTCATGCGCATCATGCCAAGCCAGCAGGGCTGACTCCGTCTCTTCCCGGTGTTGGGCGGGCGCATCCTTCAGCCTGGCGGTCTCTATACCGAGGTAGTTGTAGAACAACCCCAACTCGATGAGCAAAGCGGGAATCCCCCGGTGCTCATACAGCCAGTTCATAAACGTTCCCGGCAGCCCCGTGTCCGGACGTCCCGAGGTGATCTCGCGGTAGCCGCTCAAGACCGGAAAGCCCGTAGCGGTGCCCGCCTCTTTTGCCAGCCGAGCGATCAAAGCCGCGTCCTCTTTCGGTGCGGAGCCTCCCTCCACCGTCGCCGACGGATAGAAGACCGCCGGATTACCGGTGTGAAGATCGAGCGCTCCCCATATGTGGGGATGCGCGCAGACAAACTCAGCCAATCCCCGCGTTTCCGGCTCCGACAAAGGATACGGCCCTGAAGAGACGGTCGAAGCCACGGGCTGCCATCCGGCCGGGAAGTTGCGGTTGAAGTCGATGTCGCCGGCGACATCACCGAAGCTCTCCCCGCTCCAATCGTGTACAAGTCCTTCCACAAAGAGCCTATAGAACGGACCTTCTGTATCATCTTCACCTTTCGGCACGAGAAGGCGGGGATCCCGCTCAGACAACTTCAGATTACCGCGCCTATCCTGAACGCGCATGGACAGGATGCGACCGTCACCGTCGATGTCTTGGGCATACACCCTGTTTGCCACCCGTCGGCGCGGAGGGACGCTGCGCACCCGGTTTAAGGTAGCCAGCACGTACTCGGCACCGTCCACGGCCACGCGGGGAATGACATATAGCACCCTCTCCCGCAAGAGCCTCCCAATGTCGGCCTCGCGAGAATGGACTTCGATCAAGTGATCGATCAAGTCTACGCAGACCCTGGACCCGGCCAGTTCCACGGCGTGCATATTGGCCGTGATCAAGAATCCAGGCCGACGTTTTACATCCTTGGCCGCCCGCTCAGCGGCGATCTCAACACACAGGACACTGCGACCGGCGGCAGTCGCAGTGACAGGAAAGACGCGGATGAGCTCCGGAGCTGCATCAGCCCACGTCGCGGCCTTTTCGGCCAGCTGATCATAGGTGAGAAAAGGCGAGACGGAATCAGACTTCACTGGATGGCCTCCCTTCATAAGGCTGCAACAGACTGCCATACCACAACCGTCAACGGGCATAGAACTCCTTGACCGCCGCGTTCATGAGGCGTTCGATCTGCTCCAGGACCCCTGAGGCGACAGCCGTCCCGTTGAGCACCTGTCTGACCAGCTGACTGGCGGTCGTCGTCCAGGCGGAAGCCATGGGATACAGAGTATGGAGCCGTTTGCCCTCTTCCAGACTGTCGATGAAGGCCGTCAAGTTCTCAGGGGGTGTCGGTTGCGACAAAAAGGCTCTCAAAGGCTGTCCGCGAAACGGCGGGATGATGATGCCCGTTCCGCCCATTTGCGCCAAGTTCTCCGGACGCATCAAAAAGCGCAGGAAAAGGACTGCTTCTTCCGGATGCTGTGTCGATCTCAACAGAGACCATCCTTCAGCCGAAGTGAAGGCGTTGCGGTAGCGCACTCCCGCCACATCAAAGACGGGGAACACCTCCACGTCCCACGGGAACTCGGCCGAGCTTCTGAGATTTGGCACGGCAAAGACACCCTGGCCGACCATGGCAACCTGCCCGCCCAAAAACTGCTGAAGCGCATTGGGGGCCGGGCGCGGGTAGGCATCGAGGCCCTTGCTCATCAGTTCACCGAAGAACTCCAAAGCGGCGAGGTTGGCAGGGTTGTTCACACGTACCGTGCGGCCGTCTTCGCCCAACACCGGTCCGCCGAAGGTCAACAGCATGTCATGCAGCACACTGCCGGTCAGATTGATACCCCAAACATCAGGGGTGCCGCGACCGCTGACGTCTCTCGTCAGACGACGGCCCGCCGCCAAAGCATCATCCCAGGTCCAGTCAGGCCGCGGATAGCCTACACCGACGTTGTCAAAGAGGCTCTTGTTGTAGACCAGAGCATGGGCGTTGGCCCCGTAAGGAATGGCATAGATCTCACCTTGCCAGGTAAACTGATCGAGCACGCTGGGTATGATCTCCCGGCGCAACTCCGGATACTTTTGCACCACGGGGCTGAGCGGCATCAAGACATCCAGCATGCCGTAGATACCCGCCCCCTGCATCATCACATCAGGCCCTACGCCTCCGGCGATCTCCACCTTTACCTGGGTGAGTCCGCCCGGAGGGTCATACCAGTCGATGGTAATACCCGGGTTCTCCTTCTCGAAGGCCCGTGCCCAGCGTTGAAACATCTCGACGCGGTCCTCTTGCCGACAACAGGTACGCCAGCGCAGCGTGACGGCTGCTTCACCGACACTGACAGCCGCCAACAAGAAGACGAACATCAACAAGACGATACGATTTCGAGACGACTTCACCAAAACTCCTCCCCGATACCATGAAGTGCGTTGTCTCTGTGATCATGCGAAAGGCCGACCCGTACGCCTTTTGTTTTCCAGCCACAGCAGCCTTGTCCTTTAGACAAACTGATTCGGTTTTGATTTTTTCAGCAATAATGGGGAGGTGGCCGGGCTAAAATGGCTTCGACCGCCGAGGGCGGCCAAAGCCATTTCGTTTTCGATCCCATCCGGAGCTTTCGTGACATCCTTGCACCCGAAGCGAAGAGGGGGCCCGTGGCGGCCCCTTCCGTCCTATTGCTCTTCTATGAGATACTGCTGCGCTTGTCGTTGCGCGTTCTCCAAAGCCGTCCTTGGTGCTTCGCCGCGAAAGACACTGCTCACCGCGGCACGCAGGATGTTCCAAATGGCATTGCTGTTAGGATATAGCGGCCACGGTACCGCCGCCTCGTACATCCGGCCCAAGGGTTCAAACAGCGGGTCCCGGGCGATCCTCGTACGGAATACTTCGCACTCACTTCTGAGCGCCGCACCGGCGGGAGTCCCGTCGTTGCCGCCCACCGGGCGTGGATATCCGGTCGCAGGAAGAACTCGATCAGCTTTCGGGCCGCCTCCGGATGCCGGCTGGTCGAGGCCAGAGTCAGCACATCCAGATTCGACAGAGTGCGGAGAGTGTCCGTGTTTTGCGGAGGCAGGTTCATCGCCAGATCAAAACGGACCGTCTCTCTGAAGGGCAGCAGGCCCCATGGCCCGGTGGTGAGGGTCATGGCCGCCGTACCCTTGGCGAAATCGCCCCCTACCACTCCGCGCCCCTGCAAATCGATCATGGAACTCAGCGTTTCAATGGCCTGGGGAGTCAAAAAGCCGAAGTCGCTGCGATCAGCGTTGAAAAGATCAACGCCGTTGGGCCAGTAAGAGGCATAGATCCGGTTGGCATTATCGAGCCCGAAGACATCAGGCACGCCGTCGCCGTTCGCATCTTGCGTGAGCCGAAGAACATGGCTTAGGAAAGCGTCCCACGAAGCCACCACGCCCTCGCCGGTCTGCAGGCCCCGGGTCAGGAACATGTCCTTGTTCTGAAAGGTGACTCGATGCGGTCCGCCGGCAAACGGCAAAGCCCATACCTGGCCCCGATAGACCACCCCGTCCCATATGGCCGGGAATACGTCGTCTTTCGACCCCGGAGTCCTCGTCAAGTAACCGTCCAAAGGCTGCAGGAGCCCGGCATCGATCATGTCGGCGATCCAGAAACTGCTGCCCAGTACGACGTCGGTCTGCATACCCTCCACGGTGTCCAGCACGAGCTTCTCCAGGTAATTGGCAAGAGCCGCAGGGGATTCATGTTTAACCTCGATCCCCGTCTCTTCCTCGAACTGGCGTAACATGCCATTCAGCAGCTCAATGCGGGTGCCGGTATAGCCCCACCAGGTTCGAAACGTGATCACCGCGCCGGCTTGAGCGATCGGACCCGCCAACACCAATTAGTTGATGACCAGGACCGCCTTCTTGCCGACTGACCTCATGCGGCGCTCCTCCCGCTATCGGCTTTCGATATCGGCTTTCGATATCGGCTTTCGATATCGGCTTTCGATATCGGCTTTCGATATCGGCTTTCGATATCGGCTTTCCAGTCGGCGAGCAGTCGGGTCCACAGAGCATGAGTCTGCTCCAGGGCCGCCAAAGGAGAGGTCTCCAGTCTCCAGGCCTTCAGGACTTGGTTGCCCAGCTCCTGTTGAGAAACATCACGCGGCGGAGGAAACACCGAGGCCTGGATATACTGATCCATGGCATACCAGTACTCGATGCCCGGCTGGACCTCTCTCATCCGGTTGAGGAAATCGAGACGGCCGCTGAAAAACCAACTGATGCGCTGTATTTCATAGAGCACATCGTCTTGGTACAACGATGAAATCCATTCCCAGGCCAGATCCTTGTTCTTGCTGGCACTGGGTATGGCCAGCCCGTTGGCAAAGACATGGGCCACCGGCCTGCTCTCCGGCGTGCGCCGCGGTGCGAAAACGCCCGTCCGGCCCATGATGTCAGGATCTTGGGCTATCATGGAGGACACACCTGACGGGAAGAGCCAACGCATGGCCTCGCGACCTTTGACGTACGCGCCCGACATAACCGGCAAACCGTGTTGTCCGGCCGCATATAGCTCCTGCAAGGTCTGCAGAGCATCGATGGCCTCAGGACGCATCAGATTTGATGTCATCTGATCAGAATCGATCTCCGCTACACCGGCCTGTCGCAAGAACCAGAAGAACCACTGCGCCGCCCCCGCCGGAGTGGTCTCAAGCTTAATGCCCTGAACGGCGACCATATCTCCCTCAACGCGGGTCAGCCGTTGGGCGAACTGCGTGAGCTCATCCCAGCTCATCGGCGGTCTTTCGGGATCGAGACCGACTTCAGC
>FZPS01000185.1_pt143 | contig 14688 bp, 15 predicted proteins | sample 1817821 | NCBI WGS metagenome assembly FZPS01 (sample SAMEA104158645, study PRJEB21678) | metagenome | place: Germany | collected 2015-04-21 | reverse complement strand
TTCATGAGCAACCACGTGCTATTAAAGATACTTATAGAGGTAGGTTGAATGCCGATGCTAAGGTTTTAACACTTGGTGGATTACATTCAGTTTTTAATGAACTTAAATCCGCTGAAAGAATTTTAATAATTGCTTGTGGTACTAGTTGGCACGCTGGTTTAGTTGGGGAATATTTGTTAGAAGAATTTACTCGTATCCCTACAGAAGTTGAATATGCTTCGGAATTTAGATATAGAAATCCTGTAATCAAAAAAGGAGATATTGTTATTGCTATTTCGCAAAGTGGTGAAACTGCTGATACACTTGCTGCAATTCAATTAGCAAAATCTGCTGGAGCTTTAGTCTTGGGAGTTTGTAATGTGGTGGGTTCAAGTATCCCACGCGAAACACGTGCAGGAGTTTATACTCATGCAGGACCAGAAATTGGAGTGGCTTCAACTAAAGCTTTTACAGCTCAAGTAACAGTTTTAACTATGATGGCAATGGCTATAGGTTATGCAAATAAAGGATTAACTAAAAAAGAATATGACGACTTAATCGATGAGTTGTTTGTTATTCCAGAAAAAATAGAAAAAATATTAGAAAAAGCAGATTATGTCGAAAAAATTGCAGATGTGATTAAAGATGCAACTAATGCTTTGTATTTAGGTAGAGGATATTTATATCCAGTGGCGTTAGAAGGAGCATTAAAATTAAAAGAAATATCATATATACACGCAGAAGGATATCCAGCTGCTGAAATGAAACACGGACCAATAGCTCTTGTAGATGATAAAATGCCTGTAATTGTGGTTGCAACAAAAGACCATTCTTACGATAAAATTGTATCTAATATACAAGAAGTAAAAGCAAGAAAAGGCTTGATAATAGCTATTGTAACCGAAGGAGATACAACAATTAAAAATATGGCTGATTATGTTATAGAAGTTCCTCATTCCGACTTTGCATTAGCACCATTGTTAACTGTTATTCCATTGCAATTATTATCGTATTATACTGCGGTAAAACGCGGTTGTAATGTTGACCAGCCTAGGAATTTGGCAAAATCAGTAACTGTTGAATAAATTTTATGCTTTATAAATAATAAAAATAAATATTTTAAGTTATCATCTTGTAAGATTTATGAAATTGAAAAATATAATAATAGCCTTAGTTTTTGTAACAATAAGTCTTTTGATGGCTTGTTCAGTTGAAAAAAATACTTCTTCAAGTAGAGCTTATCATAATCTTGTGTTGAAATATAATATTTATTTTAATGCTAACGAAGCATATAAAAGAGGAATAAATAGGATAAACTCCAGCAATACAGATAATTATAATGAAATTTTGCCTGTTTTTGTAGAGAGTAAAGAAGATTTGGCAAGTTCTGCAACTGGCGAAATGGATAAAGTTATCCAGAAAGCATCTAAAGGTATAAAAATTCATTCGATAACAAAAAAGCCAGATATGAGTGGCAAAAATGTGTCGAAAAAAGATAAAGAATTTTATGACAAAAAAGAATTTAATAAATGGGTGGACGATTGTTACTTGATTATGGGTAAAGCCTACTTTATTAAAAGAGATTATTTGCAAGCTAGATATAATTTTGAATTTATTCCTCGCCAATTTCCCGATTTAGATACTCGACACCATGCTAATCTTTATTTAGTTCGTACATTCTCAGAAAGTAAAAATTATAAAGAAGCTAAAGAAACATTAGATTTTATCGAAGCTCAAAAAGATTTGCCCAAAAAATTAGAAGGTGAATTTTCTGCTGTTTATGCTGATTATTATATAAAACAAAAAAAATACGAAGAGGCAGTTCCAAAGTTGAATAAAGCTGTTCAGCGCACTAAAAAGAAATCCTTGAAATATAGATATGCTTATATTTTGGCACAGATTTATGAAAATCAAGGAAATTTAGCCAAAGCTTCAGAATTATATGGACAGGTAGCTAAAAAAAGTAGAACTTACGAAATGGAATTTAATGCTCGAATAAATGAAGCCAAATGTTATGTAGGACAAAGCAAAAATACTAGAGACATCAGGAAAAAACTAAATAAGATGTTGAGAGATGATAAGAATATTGAATATAGAGACCAAATATATTATACGATTGCAGAACTGGATCAAAGAGCTGGACATACAAAAGAAGCTAAAAAGAACTATAGATTATCATCGGAAGTTAGTGTGTCTAATGATTATCAAAAAGCTATTTCTTGCATGAAGTTGGGAGAAATTTATTTTAAAGAAAACGATTATAAAAATGCTCAAATTTATTACGACACTTGTATGGCATTTTTACCAACAACTTATGATAAATACCGAGAAATTAGAGTTACTTCTAATAATTTGAATGAACTAGTACAATATACTGATGAACTTGAATTGCAAGACAGCTTGCAAGCTTTGGCAAAAATGTCAGAAAAAGATAGAAATAAAATAATAGATGATATTATTGCCGAAGTTGTAAAACAAGAACAATTAGAACGAGAACAAGCACAACAAGACCAAATAAACTCTATGATTTTTGACCAACAACGAGGCAATGCTATGAATAGAGTTAACGCTCCTTCGGGTGGCGGTTGGTATTTTTATAATCCAGCACAGTTGAGTTTTGGAAAAAATGAATTTACTAAGAAATGGGGAAATAGAAAAAATGAAGACCATTGGCGAAGAAGAAATAAATCTGTTATGGACTTTGCCGACGACGAAGATGATGAAGAATTGGCTGATGGTGAAGAACCTAAAAAAAATCGAATCGCAAATAATAAGAGTAGAGAATACTATTTACAAGATATTCCACTTACAGACTCTGCAATGAGTATGTCGCATGAGTTGATACAAGAGGCTCTGCTAAATATGGGTAGAGTTTATAAAGATAGATTCCATGATTATGTGAAAGCAATTGAAGCATATGAAGAGTTAAATAAGAGATATGCAAATAACCAATATTTACTTGTATCTTATTATAATCTATATTTGTTGAATAAATTAACTAAAAATTCTGCTCAAGAGCAAAAATATAAAGACCTAGTTATTCAAAAGTTCCCAGAAACAAATTATGCTAAATTACTTTTAAATCCTAACTTTGTGGCAGAGCTTGAGCAAAAACGCAGGCAAGACGAAGACTTATATATACAAGTCTATGACGATTTTATGGCTGGAAAATTTGCTAAAGTAAATTCTGTAGCTACAGAATTTATTAACGAAAATCCAGATAATGTATTGAAAGCAAATTTTGATTTTATGCGTGTATTAACCGTGGGAAGGACCAAAGAGCAAGATGTTTTTAAAAATGCCTTGGTTGTGTTTATGCAAAATTATGCTGATCATGAATTGTCAGAAGCAGCTAGAAATATATTGGAATATTATGGCACAACAGATGTTGACGGTTTGATAGCTGACTTGCAATCACGCCCTGCTGAAGATTATACTCAATCAGAATTAGAAAGAGATAGTGTAGAAGTTAGTAAACCAAAAGAACAATTCGTATATAACGATGCAGAAGAACATTATTATGTAATTATGCTAAATCCTGCAAGCCTTGATGTTAAAAGGTTGAGCTTTGAAATTAGAAATTTCAATATCTTTAACTTTAGCATGAGAACTTTTAATGTGGTAAATACAACATACGATGCTAATACAGAGCTTATTACTGTTAGATCTTTTAAAAATCAAAGACAATCGGTAAATTATTCAAAAATGATTGCAAATAGTGAAGATGTATTTTCAAAATTAGCTAATGTTCAATATAAAGTCTTTGTTATTTCTATCGAAAATTTTAACAAACTTCAAAAACAGAAAAACATTAATGATTATATGTTATTTTATAATGAAAATTATAAATAATTTGAGCTAATAAATAATGGAACAAAAAAAGATAAGAATACTTTGGGTGGACGATGAAATTGATTTGCTCAAGCCTCATATTTTATTTTTAGAACAAAAAGGTTATGAACTTTTAACTGCAACAAATGGTAGTGATGCACTATCATTAGTGGAAAACGAAGATTTAGACTTAGTCTTTTTAGATGAAAATATGCCAGGCTTAAGCGGTATGCATACCTTAGCAAAAATTAAAGCAATTTATCCCTTGTTGCCTGTAATAATGATTACAAAAAACGAGGAAGAAAATATTATGGACGAGGCTATAGGCTCAAAAATTAGTGATTATCTTATTAAACCAGTGAATCCAAATCAAATTTTACTTACAATAAAAAAACATATAGACAAAAATAGGCTAATTACAGAAAAAACTACTAATGCTTACCAATCAGAATTTAGAAAATTGACAAATGAGATAAACGAAAGCATGACCTTTGCCGACTGGGTTGACGTTTATCGAAAACTCACTTATTGGGAATTAGAATTGAGTGAAGCAAATGACAGCACCATGGACGATGTCTTAAAAATGCAATATAATGAGGCAAATACAAGTTTTTCTAAATTTATCAAGAAAGATTATTTATCTTGGTTTGACCCAAAAAATTCTGAAAAGCCTTTAACTTCACAAAATTTATTAAGGGAAAAAGTTTTTCCAATTTTAAAAAATGGAGAAAAAGTTTTCTTTCTTTTAATTGATAATTTAAGATACGACCACTGGAAAAGCATAGAGCCATTGCTTAATCAATATTATAATGTTGTTGAAGAAGATTTGTATTATTCTATTTTACCAAGCTCAACACAATATTCTAGGAATGCAATTTTTTCAGGTCTTATGCCTTCCGAAATAAATAAACTTCATCCAGATTTGTGGAAAAACGATGATGAAGAAGGAGGTAAAAATTTATATGAAGAAGAAATGCTCGAAAATTTGATGAAAAGATATAATGTGAAAACAGGCTTGCATTTCGAGAAAGTTACGGATATAAAGTTTTGTAATAGAATTTCAAATAATTTAAACTCTATTTTAAATAATCAATTTGTTGTTGTTATTGTAAATTTTGTGGACGCTTTGTCGCATGCACGAACCGACCAAAAAATGATTAGAGAATTGGCAAATTCAACATCTGCATATAGAGCAATTACAAAATCTTGGTTTAATTTTTCACCTTTGTTAGACTTATTGAAAAATTTAGCTAAGCACGATGTAAATTTAATTATCAGCACAGATCACGGTAGTGTTCAAGTTACTGACCCTATTAAAATTGTAGGAGATAAAGCAACAACTACAAATTTAAGGTATAAGCAAGGCAGAAATTTGAATTATAATCCAAAAGAAGTTTTTGAAATTTTAAATCCTGCTGATGCTTATCTGCCAAAAATAAATATTAGCTCTACTTATGTGTTTGCAACAGGAAGCGATTATTTTGTTTATGTAAATAATTTCAATCATTTTGTAAAATATTATAAGGATACTTTTCAACATGGAGGAATATCTTTACAAGAAATGATAATTCCAATAGTTAGTCTAAAGCCCAGATAATGAAGATGATAGTAAAAAACTTAGAAGAATTAAATTTAGCTGCGAAAAAATTTTGTGAGCAAATTGGTAATAAAAGAGTTTTTTTATTTTATGGTTCTATGGGAGTTGGAAAAACAACTTTTATTAAAGAAATTTGTAAAGAACTAGGTGTTAAAACAGAAGTTACTAGTCCAACTTTTGCAATTGTTAATCAGTATTATGGCGAAAAATATAAATTTATATATCATTTTGATTTTTATAGAATAGAAAAAATTGAAGAAATTTATGATATTGGCTTTGAAGAATATGTTGATTCAGAAGCACTTATATTTATAGAATGGCCCCAAAAACTTGGACAGCTTATGCCTGAAGCTTATCATGAAGTACATATTACTGAATTGGAAAATTTTATGAGAGAAATTACATGGTAAAATTTTGCATTTCGATTTTTTTTCATAATTTTGCATCTCAAGAAACATAAGTTTTATTTAGACGAAATGGCAGATTTTCTCAAACAACGAGGATTAAGACAATTTTTCTATAAACTGTCTTATTTTGGAATAGATAAAAATTTGCCAAATCTTGAGATTAGAAAATATTGGCTTTCAAATGTTGTCGTGTTGCTTACAACATTTTTCCTGTTAGTTTTTGCAATTTTTAATTTAATAATAGGTAATAAAACATTGGCAATATTTGATATAGTTACTATTTTTTTAATTTCTGTTCCTTATTATATACTGCAATACAAAAAATGCTATGACCTTAATAAAGTGCTTGTAGTTTTTGCATTTATAATTGGAGTAATAGTAGTAGCGTTTTTTAAATTTGATATCGATAGGCAATCTGAGTTCTTATTATTAGGTGGCTCAATTATACCTGTATATTTGTTTGATAAATGGAAAAAAAATCTACTTTTTCTTTTATTCCCTATAACTTTTTTTGCTATAACTTTTTATTTCGATTTTTTAGAATTTGGAAAAATAGTTTTAGCTCCCAAACACCTAATATTGCTAATTTGTTTTTTAATTATTTTTGTATTGTCATCGCATTTTAAACACAGTATGATGCTTTATTACAACTCTCTTTCAGAAGCAAATGCAACTAAGGATAAATTGTTTAAAATAATTTCGCATGATATTCGAAATCCATTTAGCAGTTTGTTGAGTTCTAGTGAAATGCAATTAAAATTTCTTCAAAATAGAGATTATGAAAAATTAGAACAAACTAGTCAATTGATAAATACCTCAGCTAAGCAAATTTTTGAATTAACTCAAACCTTATTAGATTGGTCTATAGCCCAAACTGATAGTTTTAAAGTGAAAGCAGAGAAATTAAATATTAACGATTTAGTAGAACAGGTTGTTAATTTTTGCTCAATACAAGCTCGTGAAAAAGATATTGAAATAATAACAGATTACGGAAGTCCAATTTATGTTGAATTGGATAATGTTATGACACAAATTGCAGTTAGAAATATACTTATTAACGCTATAAAGTTTTCGTATCGTAATTCCGTAATTAGAGTTTATGTACGACAATTTAATGATTTTGTAAATATTGAGATTGTTGACAAAGGAATAGGAATGTCTAAACAAAAACAACAAGAAATTTTTAGCAAAGCTGTTGTTGCTACAGAATATGGAACAGAAAGGGAGAGAGGCTCTGGCTTAGGAATAGTAATAAGTAAAGAATTAATAGAAAAACAAAAAGGAAAAATCTCTGTAGAAAGTGAAGAAGGCAAGGGAAGTAGCTTTACACTAAGTTTCCCTTTGTCTTAGTTGTTATTTTATATCTTCGCTAAATCTAAGTTTTGCTTCATTTAATAATTCGCCTATTTGTTGCTCATTTTCTCGTTTGCAAATTAGCAAAGCTTGGTCTGTATCAACAACAATATAATCTTCCAAATCGTTTAAAATAGCTACTCTCTTATTATCTATATTAATATAATTTGAAAAACTTTGATTTACAAAGACTTTGTCGCCAATAATAACATTTTCATTATCATCTTTTTCATGTAGTTTATATAGTGAATCCCAAGTTCCTAAGTCAGACCAGCCAAAGTTTGTTTTCATAATATAAACATTTTTTGCTTTTTCCATTACTCCAAAGTCAATTGAAATACTTTTAGCTGCTGAATAAATTCTGTTTATAACTTTTTTCTCGTCTGGCGTGTCAAAACTCGAAATGCCTTCGTAGAATAGATTATATTGTTCTGGTAAAAATTCTTTTAGTGCTTTATCAATAACCGATGTTTTCCAAATAAAAATTCCGGAGTTCCATAAGAAATCACCACTTTTAACAAAAAATTTAGCTAATTCCAAATGAGGTTTTTCGGTAAAAGTTTTTGCTTTTACAATTTTTTCATCGCTATTTCCATCTAGCTGAATATAACCATATCCAGTTGCTGGACGGTCGGGAGTAATACCTAAAGTTAGCATAGTATTTTGAACCGATGCATAATTTAACCCATCTTTAATATTTTGTAAAAATTCTTCTTCGTTAATGATTAGATGGTCGGCAGGACTGACAACAATGTTTGCAAGTTGGTCTTTTAAAGCTATTTTAAAATTAGCATACATAATGCAAGGAGCTGTATTCCTGCGCATTGGTTCACCCAAAATATTTTCTTTAGGAACAATAGGAAGTTGTTCGTGAACTATTTCGGTATATTCATCATTAGTAACAATGTAAATATTTTCAGTTGGTATAATTTGTGAAAATCTGTCAAAAGTTTGTTGAATTAAGGTTCTACCTGAGCCTGTAATGTCCAAAAATTGTTTAGGCATTGTACTTCTGCTAATGGGCCAAAACCTACTTCCAACACCACCAGCCATAATCACACAATAATTAGAATTTGAATTCATATATCTGAAATTTTAAATTAAAATAATTCACAAAATACGATTATTATTTTAAAAATCCAAGATACTTAATTAAATTTGTAAAATATTTATTAAAACTTATTGTGTTAACTGCTTTAGGAAAATATGTAGTCTTTATTCTTAGCGTTTTTAAAAGACCAGTTAATTTTAAAATATTTTTTAAACGCATAGTAGAAGAAATTGAACAAATTGGAATAGATTCAATAGGTATAGTTAGTATAGTGTCGGTATTTATGGGTGCAGTTCTAACTTTGCAAGTTGCTATTAATTTTGTTTCACCTATAATTCCGCGATATTTAATAGGGCTAACTGCTAGAGATACTTTTATTTTAGAATTTTCGAGTACTGTGGTTTGTCTAATTTTGGCTGGGAAAGTTGGCTCAAATATAGCTTCAGAAGTAGGAACAATGAGAATAACTGAGCAGATAGACGCTTTGGAAATTATGGGGGTAAATTCTGCTAATTATTTAATTTTACCAAAAATTATTGCCGCACTACTAACTTTCCCATTACTTAGTTTGTTGAGTACAATTTTAGGAATAGTAGGAGGTTTTTTAATCGCTTTAACTACCGATGTCGTAACAGTTTATGATTATATACATGGATTGCATTTTGCATTTGTGCCATTTTATGTTACTTATTCACTTATAAAAATGGCTGTCTTTTCTTTTATTATAACTTCAATTTCTGCATTTTTTGGATATCATACTTACGGAGGTGCATTAGAAGTCGGAAAATCAAGTACAAAAGCAGTGGTTTACAGTATCATTTTTGTTTTAGTTTTTAATTTAATACTAACTAGACTTCTTTTAACATGATTGAAGTAAGAAATATTGATAAATATTTTGGAGACCACCATGTGTTGAAAAATGTGAGTGCCATTTTCGAAGCATCTAAAATAAATATGATTATTGGTAAAAGTGGATCAGGGAAAACAGTGTTGCTTAAATCTATAATTGGATTACACACTCCAGAAAATGGTGAAATATTTTTTGATAATAGAGAATTTATTCACACTAAATTGAGTTTTAAGAGAGAAATTAGAAAAGAAATTGGAATGGTTTTTCAAGGCGGAGCTTTATTTACATCTTCAAATGTTGAAGAAAATGTAATGTTCCCATTGGATTTGTTTTCTAAAATGACAAAAGCCGAAAAACTAAAAAGAGTTAACTTTTGTTTGGATAGAGTAAATATTAAAGATGCTAATAAGTTGTATCCTGCAGAGTTGAGCGGAGGAATGCAAAAACGTGTTGCAATTGCTAGAGCTATAGCTTTAAATCCAAAATATTTATTTTGTGATGAACCAAATAGCGGATTAGACCCTCAAACTGCTATTTTGATAGACCAATTAATAAAAGAAATAACAACAGAATACGGTATTACAACTATTATAAATACTCACGATATGAACTCTGTGATGGAAATAGGAGATAATATCAATTTTATTTTCGAAGGTAGAAATATTTGGCAAGGAAATAGACAAGATATTTTTTATTCTGATTGCAAAGAATTAAATGAATTTGTGTTTGCATCAGAACTTTATAAAAAAATTAGAGAAAAAGTTAGATGAATATAAAACGATTTGTATATATAAGTGTCTGTGCTTTAATGCTTTGGTCTTGTGCTTATAAAAAAACAGACAAAAGATTTCAACAAGGCGAAAACAAAGTCCCTAAAGATACTTTTGAATTAATTTTATACGATGTGCATTTAGCAGATGCTATTGTTACTTCGCAAATTATGAAAACTAAAAACAATGCTTTTGTTGACTCTTTGGTTTACCAAAGTGTTTTTGATAAATATGGCTACACAAGACAAGAATTTGAAAATACAATTTTGTATTATGTTCATAATAATATGGATACTCTGCACTCCATTTGTGAAAGAACAGTAAATAAATTTAATCTAGAAAAAGGAAATATTCATTAAGACAATGCGTCATTTTGCTGCTAATTATATTTTTGATGGACAAAACTTGATAAAAAACGCATTTGTAAGTGTTGATGAAAATAATACAATACAATTTATTAGCGATGAAAATCAGGCTTTGACAGAAAGACCTTTTATGAGTTTTTATAATGGTATAATAAGTCCTGGATTTATTAATTCGCATTGCCATCTCGAACTTTCAGATAATAATTCTGCAGAAAACAAAAACATAGGATTAGCTTCTTTTATTGAAAAAATGGTTGAGAATAAAACAAAATCTCATGATTTAAAAAAAATAAAACTTGCTGACGATATTATGTTTTTAAAAGGAGTTAATCTTTGTGCAGATATTGTAAATACTGATTTAAGCCTCGATGTGAAACTTAAATCACAAATTAAATATATAAATTTTGCCGAACAAAGTGGCTTAAAAGATGATATTGCAGAAATAAGGTTCAATAAAATTTTTGAAATTTTCACAAAGTTTGATGAAAGTGGTTTAGAAGTTTATTTCACTCCTCATTCTTTTTATTCAGTTTCTGAAAAATTATTAGAAAAACTCTCAGAATTTTCTAAAAATGCTCTTGTAAGTATTCATTTTATGGAATCTTCTGAAGAAAAAGAATATTTTGAAAATAAAAAAGGCAAATTGTTTAATTTTTTAGAAAAATTTCATGATAATTTGTTGAGTGATAGTAGTTTATGCAAAATTTATAATAAACTTAAAAAGTTTGAAAAAGCAAAATCTGTGATTTTAGTTCATAATGTTAAAACTGAATTAGAGTATTTGAAAGAATATAAGAACATTTACTTTTGTTTATGTCCTGCTTCAAATTTACTTTTGCATAATGAACTTCCAGAAGATAATATGGTTTATTCTCAAAAAGATAAAATAATTATAGGTACAGATTCTCTTGCTTCAAATGATAGTTTGGATATTTTGAAAGAATTGAAAATTATGCAAGAAAAATATTCAAATTTGAGTTTGATAGATTTGCTTAAAATGGCTACAAGTAATACGTCTAAGGCTTTTGATAAACCTGATTTTGGAAATTTCACAATTAATTCAAAACCTGGTGTGATTTTAATTCAAGATTTAGATTTAAAAAATTTGAAGCTAAACAAAAATACTAATATTAAAAGATTGATATAAAATATGGCAACTTTTTTATTTGATAAAATTATTTTTGGTCCTGTAAAATCAAGACGTTTAGGAGTTTCGCTCGGAGTGAATTTGCTACCTAACGATTCTAAAGTTTGCAATTATAATTGCATATATTGTGAGTGTGGCTGGTCAGATTATACAGAAAAAAGAGCATTACCAAAAGCTGTTGATGTAAAACTCGCTTTAGATAATTTTCTTTCTAAGGCAAAAAAAGAAAATAATCCACCAGATGTAATTACTTTTGCTGGAAATGGCGAACCTACATTACATCCAGAGTTTGTACAAATCATTAATGACACTATAGAATTGCGTGATAAATATTTTCCACAGATAAAAATTGTTGTTCTTACAAATGCTACAAACTTGCACAAACCAGAAATTTCCTCAGCTTTAAAAAAGATTGAAATGCCAATTTTAAAGATTGACACTATGATTCAGAAAGATTATGAGTTTTTAAATCGTCCACATCAAAATGTGAAAATAAAGGATATCGCAGATGCAATTATTAAAAATTTTAAAAATCCAATAATTCAAACAATGTTTGTTAAAGCTAATACGCCAGGACGAAATTTTGATAACACAACACAAGAATCTTTGAAAAAATATTTTGACATTCTGAAAAAAATAGAACCTAGCTTGGTAATGGTTTATACCATTTCGAGAGCAACACCAATGCAAGGACTCGAAAAATGTGAGCCAGAATGTTTAGATAAAATTGCAAAACAAATAGAGACATTAGGATATGAAACTTTAGTAAGTTATTGATGAGAAAAAGCCAAAATATTTTAGTAAGCCCTTTGAATTGGGGACTTGGACACGCAACCAGGCTAATTCCTATTATAGAATGGTGTTTGAAAAATAATAAAAATGTTTTTATTCTAGGAAATGGAGAAGCTTTTAAATTGTTGTGCGAAAGGTTTCCTGATTGTAAAAATATTTATTTATCTGCACCAAAAATGAGATATGGAAAAAAAACTACTATAAATTTTCATTATGTTTTAAGTGCAGTACTCTTAGCTTGTAATGTTTTTATTGAAAGGTATAAAGTTTCAAAAATTATAAAAACTTACAATATAGATACTATAATTTCTGATAATAGACCAGGAGTTTTTTCAAAAAAAGTAAAATCAATTTATATTTCTCATCAAATAAATGTTTTTACAAGGGAAAGAAATAATTTGATAAGTAAAATTTTAACAAGATTGCATAAAAAAGTAATAAAAAAATATGATGTATGTTGGGTTCCAGATAATTCAAAATCAGAACTTACAGGAAGAATGTCTGAAAATGTAAATAATTTGAATTTGAATTATATAGGAATTCTTTCTCGATTTCAAAATGTGGAAAATTTTACTGCTCAACAAGATTTAAAAACTTATGAAATTGTTGCAATAATTTCGGGACCAGAAACTCAAAGAAGTATTTTTGAAAAAATTATTATTGAAAAATTACTAGAGGAAAATCGTAAGTCGTTAATTATTCGGGGATTACCTAAAGATTCAAAATGTGTTGAAAATAAAGATAATATTGACTTTTTAAATCATTGTAGCGACAGTGAGTTTTTTCATTATATAAGCAATGCAAAAATTATTATTTGTCGAAGTGGCTATAGCTCCATTATGGATATGTTGGTATTTAATAAAAATGTAAAAATTATTCCCACACCAGGACAGCCAGAGCAAGAATATTTAGCAAAAAGATTGAATAACAAATATAATTTTATAAGTTTACAGCAAGAAGACTTGAAAAATATATGTCTATCGCAAATTGATTTTCAAACTAAACAAAGTTTTGAAAATGATAAAAATAAATTAAACGAATTTTTAAATTTACATTTATGAAAGTTTGTGGATTTACATTTATAAGAAATGCAATAAAATACGATTATCCTGTAGTTGAAGCTATTACTTCGATTTTACCTATTTGCGATAAGTTTGTTGTGGCAGTAGGGAAGTCAGAAGATGATACTTTAAATTTGATAAAAAATATTTCGCCTCAAAAAATAGAAATTATCGAAACAGTTTGGGACGATAGTTTGCGTGAAGGCGGACGTGTTTTAGCAGTAGAAACAGACAAAGCTTTTCAGCATATTACAATAGATTATGATTGGTGTTTTTATATTCAAGGCGATGAAGTAGTTCACGAAAAATATTTGCCAACAATAAAAGAAGCAATGGAAGAGCATCTCTACGATGAGAGAATAGACGGGCTATTATTCAAATATTTACATTTTTATGGTTCTTACGACTACATAGGCGAATCTTTTAAGTGGTATAGAAACGAAATTAGGGTTGTTAGAAATTATAAAAATATTTATTCTTATCGTGATGCTCAAGGTTTTAGAAAAGAAGAAAATAAAAAATTAAATGTTGTGAGCATTGACGCTTATATTTATCATTATGGTTGGGTAAAAGACCCTAGAACAATGCAAAAAAAACAAGAAGATTTTAATAAACTATGGCATGACGATCAATGGGTTGATAAAAATGTTATAAAAGCCGACGAATTTGATTATTCAAATATAGATGTGCTTAAAAAATTTACAGGCACTCACCCAAAAGTTATGCAGGATAGAATTGAAAAAATAAATTGGAAATTTGACTACGATTTATCTTGTAATAAAATGAAATTTAAAGATAAACTAAAATTGTTTTTTTCAAAATTAGGTTGCAATATTGGTCAGTATAAAAACTATAAGCTAATAAAGTAAAAATCTAAAAAATCACTCACTTGGACTTCTACGCTAAATCAAGATCATTCGGATTTTCCCTTTCAACTTCGCTCGCTCGGATTTGTAATCCGAGTGTAACATAACCAACACTCGGATTACAAATCCGAGCGAGCAGAGTGAGCGAAGCGAACTCTGCGAAGCAATAGACGCGTCAGCCTCTTTCAACTTTACCTTCGGTGAGCTCGCAAGCTCGGTTCGACACTTCAACTACGTTCAGTGCATCGCTTTTAACACTTCAACTACGTTCAGTGCATCGCTTTTAACTGATTGTAGCAGTTGGACACTTATAAAACATCGAAAAAAATAAAAAAGTCGGAACTTATATAGCCCCGACTTTTTCATTGAATTTATTTGTTATTTTTATGCTTATTTCACAACATTGATTTTGAAAACTTCACCATCAACTTTTACAAAATAAGTTCCGTTAGCTAATTTGCTAATATCAATATTTTGATTTGAAGAAGCATTGTTAACATTTGCAACAACTTCACCAAGCATATTTACAATAACTATATTAGCATTTTCAGCATTAGCAACAGTTACAAAATCGTTAGCTGGGTTTGGATAAACTGAGATGGTAGAAGTTAGGTTAGAC
>FZPS01000133.1_pt35 | contig 14691 bp, 10 predicted proteins | sample 1817821 | NCBI WGS metagenome assembly FZPS01 (sample SAMEA104158645, study PRJEB21678) | metagenome | place: Germany | collected 2015-04-21 | reverse complement strand
ATACAGAGTTAACTGAATTGTTAAAAGGCGGACCTGTTAATGTATTCTCAACAGGCGTTGGAACCTTCATGTCTAAATTTGGTATTCCTTTTGATATAGGAAAATCCTTTGTTGCCCTGGCAGTATCAGCATTTGCCTTAACAAGCTTAGACACTGCTACAAGACTTGGAAGATTCATATTCCAGGAATTCTTTGATAAACCTGAAAAAGAGAAACAATCAATACTTACAAACATGTATGTTTCTACGGCAATAACAGTTTTGATAGGCGGATACATGGCAGCAGGCGGATATGCCAGAATTTGGCCTATATTCGGCTCGGCAAATCAATTGATGGCAGCCTTATCATTACTGGCAATAGCAGTTTGGTTAAAGAAAGCAGGCAGAAACTATAATATGCTAACAATCCCAATGATATTTATGCTGGTTGTCACTCTTTCAGCCCTGGTATTACTGATTAAATCAAACTTGGCAGCGGGGAACTATTTATTGGTAATATTCCCGGTATTGCTGTTCATACTGGCTGTCGTATTGGCAAAAGAGGGATATTCAATCATATTTGGTTCGAAGAAGCTGGAAGAAATATCAAAATCTCATTAAAGCAAATATTGCTTGCAGGAGTTGCCCTGCAGATTACCTGTGGTTAAGTAAGACATAAATGTATTGTCATAGGAAAAATTGATTAAAAATGAAAAGGCTGCCTTGCTTAAAAAAAGGCAGCCTTTTGTCAAAAACTAAGTTCTGGTATTTGTTACAAATATTTTTCATTTTATTGAAATATAGACAATTATTTTAAATAATCTTGACTCATACACCTCCAAGTGGTAATATTAAGTAGAATAATAATACATACTGAGCAATCATATTATTATTCTAATTTTATCATCTTTATAGGAGGTTTTTATGGTTACTTTTTTGATTGGTATCATAATACTTATCGGTGGCGGAATCCTTTACGGCAGTTACTGCGAAAAGGTATTCGGACCTGATGACAGGGAAACACCGGCTATTACTAAGGCTGACGGAGTAGACTTCGTCGTAATGAAAAAATGGAAAAACTCCCTTATCAACTTGCTTAACATAGCTGGTACGGGACCTGTTTTGGGACCTATCCAGGGTATTTTGTTTGGGCCTATCGCCTTCATAACTATTCCTTTGGGATGCGTTCTTGCAGGCTCAATGCATGACTATTTCTCCGGCATGATTTCCATGCGTAACGGAGGAGCCCAAATGCCAAAGATTATTAAGAAGTATTTGGGAGGAAAGGTATTCGGCGTATACAATGTTATTGTTTGGATATTGATGCTTCTGGTTGGTGTTGTTTTCGTATACACACCGGGAGACTTGATTGTATCAGAAATAATTAAACAAGAGGCAGTAGCAGCAAATCCGACAACCTGGATTGTTTATGCAGTAATATTCTTATATTACATTGTTGCAACAATATTCCCAATTGACGCTATAATAGGTAGAGTATATCCGATATTCGGTGCCTTCCTGATTATATCAGCAGTTGGTATCTTCTTCGGAATCCTCTTTGGTGGCGGACAATATCTGAACAACTTGCAATTCAGCGGCATGTTCAGCCAGCATCCTTCAGGACTGCCTTTCATTCCTGTATTCTTCATTACGGTTGCCTGCGGTATCTTGTCAGGTTTCCATGCAACCCAGAACACCTTGATAGCAAGAACGGTTTCCAATGAAAAAGAAGGAAAAATGACCTTCTACAACATGATGCTTGTTGAAGGCTTCATAGCAATGTGCTGGGCCGGCGGTGCCATGATATTATTCAACCAGGGAACAGATATGGCAACAAGCGCTACCTTAATGGTAGGATTAATATCAAGAAAGTTCTTAGGCAACATTGGAGCACTCTTTGCTATAATCGGAGTTATCGTTCTTCCGATTACATCCGGAGATACGGCATTCAGAGGTTTGAGACTGATGGTTTCAGAACAGTTTAACATAGACCAGACATCAACAAGGAAGAGAGTTGGCTTAAGTATAGCTTTCTTCATTCCTGCAGCTTTCATCCTTTATATTGCTAAAACAAATCCTGCAGGATTCTCAATTCTTTGGAGATACTTCGCCTTCACAAACCAATTCGTTGGAACCTTTGCCCTGGCAACAATATCAATTTACCTCTACATCAACGGCAAGAATTACTTAGTATCCCTGCTTCCGGGAGTATTCTACTTCTTTGTAACTCTTAGCTTCATATTGAACGCTAAGATTGGTTTCAACCTCCCGTGGTCAGTGTCATACATCCTGGCAGCAGTTTTCTGCGCAGCTTATGTATGGTTTGTAAGAACAAGGGCAACAAAAGAAAAAGAACATATACTCCAGAATGTATTATCATAAGAAATAATACAATTTATTAAAAACTATCTCTCAACTTGAGAGATAGTTTTTTTATATAGGTCTTTTCTTAAAAACCACTAAAATTGGCATATTTTGATTTATTGACGATATTTGTCCCATGTGGTATCATAACAGTCTAAGACAGGCTAATGCCTGGATAAATATAACTTCTTAGGAGGAGACATGACGACTTTTATTATTGGAATTATTATTCTTATTGCCGGCGGCTACTTCTACGGTTCCTACTGTGAAAAAGTTTTCGGACCTGATGACAGGGAAACACCGGCTATTACTAAGGCTGACGGAGTAGACTTCGTTGCCATGAAAAAGTGGAAGAACTCCCTTATTAACTTGCTTAACATAGCAGGAACGGGACCTGTTTTGGGACCCATCCAGGGTATCTTGTTCGGGCCTATTGCATTTATTACTATCCCAATAGGATGCGTTCTTGCAGGCTCAATGCATGACTACTTCTCCGGTATGATTTCTATGCGTAACGGGGGAGCCCAAATGCCCAAGCTGATTAAGAAGTATTTGGGAGGAAAGGTGTTCAGCGTATACAACATAATCGTCTGGATACTGATGCTTTTGGTTGGCGTTGTTTTCGTATACACACCCGGAGACTTGATTGTATCCGAAATAATCGGACAACAGGCAGTTGCTGCAAATCCAACAACTTGGATCGTTTATGCAGGAATATTCTTATACTATGTAGTTGCAACAATATTCCCGATAGATGCAATAATCGGCAGGGTTTATCCTGTATTCGGAGCCTTCCTGATTATATCAGCAGTTGGTATTTTCTTCGGAATCCTCTTTGGTGGCGGACAATACTTGAACAACTTGTCATTTAACGGCATGTTCAGCCAGCATCCCCAAGGACTTCCCTTCATTCCGGTATTCTTCATTACGGTTGCCTGCGGTATCCTGTCAGGTTTCCATGCAACCCAGAACACCCTGATAGCAAGGACCGTTTCAAGTGAAAAAGAAGGAAAAACCACATTCTTTAACATGATGCTTGTTGAAGGTTTCATAGCAATGTGCTGGGCAGGCGGTGCCATGATATTGTTTAACCAGGGGACAGACATGGCAACAAGCGCTACCTTGATGGTAGGACTTGTATCAAGAAAATTCCTGGGCAGCATTGGAGCTCTCTTTGCAATAATCGGAGTTATAGTACTTCCGATTACATCGGGAGACACGGCATTCAGAGGTTTGAGACTGATGGTTGCAGAGCAGTTCAATATAGACCAGGCATCAGCTAAGAAGAGAGTTGGCTTGAGTATAGCTTTCTTCATACCTGCAGCATTCATACTTTATATTGCTAAAACAAATCCTGCAGGCTTCTCAATTCTTTGGAGATACTTCGCCTTCACAAACCAATTCGTTGGAACCTTTGCCCTGGCCACAATATCAGTGTACCTCTATATAAACGGCAAGAATTACCTGGTATCCCTGATACCCGGAACATTCTACATGTTTGTAACCTTGAGCTTCATATTCAATGCAAAGATAGGTTTCAACTTAGATACCCTGCTGGGATTGCCGGCCGGTTCATACACTGCTTCATATATCCTGGCAGCAGTTTTGTCCGTGGCCTATATATGGTTTGTAAGACACAGGGCAACAAGCCAAAAAGACCAAATTCTGCAAAACCTATTGTCATAAGGAAAAATTTTGAATTAAGGCTGCCAGGGGCAGCCTTTTTCAATTGGAGGAATTACGATAATCCCTCATTTACAAATACTTCAATATTTGATACAATTTACTTAATATATAGAGGAATAGGTGGTTTAATGGAAAAGATTATAAGCTTTTTGTTAAGCAGAGCAACCTTGGTATCCCTTGCACTTTTAGCCCAGATAGTTACATTGGCCTTGATGGTGTGGAAATTCAGCAGTTTCTTCTTTATTTTTGACATAATATTCATGGTTATCAGTGTGTTGGTTGTACTCTACATATTAAACCGCAAAAGTGACCCTACATATAAGATAGCATGGATTATACCCATCATGATTTTTCCTGTATTTGGCGGCTTGTTTTACTTGATGTTCGGGGGCGCAAAACTATCAGACCGCACCAAGGAAAAATTGCATTCGATTACTGATAAAATGAAAGAAGGTCTATATCAACACCCCGTCACCTTAAATAATCTGAGAAAAGAAAACACAATTGCCTTTAACCAGGCAAAGTACATAGAAGAGTATTCATCCTGCCCAGTTTACGATAATTCACCGTCAAGATTTCTGCCATCGGGGGAGGAGTTTTTTGAAAGCTTGAAGGAAGAATTGAAAAGGGCTAAGAAATTTATTTTTTTAGAATTTTTTATAATCCAGGAAGGCCTAATGTGGAATACTATTCTGGATATACTGAAAGAAAAAGCAAAGGAAGGCCTGGATGTAAGGGTTGTCTATGATGACTTCGGCTGTGTTACAAGACTTCCTCACAAGTACAATAAGAAGCTTGAGAGCTGCGGAATCAAGTGTGCTGTTTTCAATCCCTATATACCGATTTTGAACTTCCGCCTCAACAATAGAAACCACAGGAAAATAGTCGTAATAGACGGGAAGGTAGCTTATACGGGAGGGGTAAACTTAGCTGATGAATATATTAATGCTCTTGAAAAATTTGGTCACTGGAGAGACTCTATGGTTGAAATAAGGGGTGATGCCGTGTGGTCTTTAACGGTTATGTTTTTATCCATGTGGGGCCACCTCAAGAAAAACAATGAAGACTACAATAAATTTAAACCCGACGATTATGACCAGAGCGAAGAATGCCACGGCTATGTCCAGCCCTTTGATGACAGCCCCTTAGACAATGAACACGTCAGCGAAGCCGTATACCTGAATTTAATCAATCAGGCAGAAAAATACATATATATTGAAACCCCCTACCTCATTATAGATAATAAAATGATGGTTGCCTTGACCATGGCATCTAAAAGAGGTGTGGATGTAAGAATACTTACTCCACACATACCCGATAAGTGGTATGCCTTTGCCGTCACCCAGTCCAATTATGAGGACTTGATGGAAGCGGGAGTGTCCATCTACCAATACACACCGGGCTTTAATCACGGCAAGACCTTTGTGGTTGATGATGAATATGCGGTTGTAGGCACCATAAATTTAGATTTCAGAAGCCTTTACCTCCACTTTGAATGCGGGGTATGGATGTACAACACCGATACCGTCCTGCAGGTAAAGGAAAGTACCTTGGAGGCTTTAAAGGTAAGCAGGCGGGTAGGGATGGAAGACATAAAAAGTACTCCCAAAATAAAAAGATTGGGCAGGGCTGTCTTAAGAATCTTCGCCCCGCTCATGTAAACTTTTGGGGACGGTTCTTTTCGTTCTCAGATTTCAAGTTTTAGGGACGGTTCTTTTCGTTCTCAGATTTCAAGTTTTAGGGACGGTTCCTTTCATTCTCAATAAGGACACATAGCAAGGGACCCTGAGCGGACGGTACCCTCTGGGCACTTTACAGACACGATGATACTGTAAGATTTGTCCATTAAGAACTGTCCCCGGTGGACAGGTGGACACCATGATACTGTAGGAATTGTCCACTGAGAACCGTCTCCGGTGGACAAAAATTACACTAAATTAAACATATTTTTTAAGAACGAAAAGAACCGTCCCCAAAGACACCGTCCCCAAAGACATATAAGAACAAAAAGAACCGTCCCTAAAAAATTAATAAAAGAGGACATAAAATGAAAAAGGACATTAATTTTTACCTGAAACTATTCTTAGCAACATTCACTTTAAGCGCTTTTACCTTTGGAGGGGGTTATGTGATAGTCCCTCTTATGCGGAAGAGATTCGTCGAAGAACTGAAATGGATAGACGAAGAAGAGATGCTGAACATAGTTGCAATATCTCAATCGGCGCCGGGAATGATAGCCGTCAACACTTCAATAATGACAGGTTACCGGCTGGCGGGAGTAGGAGGAGCTGTAATAGCGGCCTTTGGAACGGTTCTGCCGCCCCTTATAATAATAACCATAATAGCAAAATTCTATCTTGCCTTTAAAGAAAACCGCTACATCAATGCACTTTTATTGGGAATGCGGGCAGGCGTGGCTGCAGTTATCATAGATGTAATAATAAAAATGGCAAAAAATATTATTAAGACCAAAAACAAAACATCCATCGGAATAATGGCTGTTGCTTTATTTGCCGCAGTTGTCCTTAACATAAACGCTGCCTTGATAATAATCCTTTGCGGAATCTTCGGAGGTATCTATTACAACTTTGTTGAAAAGGCAGGTGAAGGGCAATGATATATTTGGATATATTCTTAAGTTTTTGCCAAATAGGATTATTAAGCTTCGGAGGAGGCTATGCAGCCCTGCCTTTGATAGAAGCCCAGGTATTGGAAAAACACAACTGGCTTACTTTAGAAGAATTCGCCGACCTCCTGACCATATCCCAGATGACTCCGGGCCCCATCGCCATTAATGCGGCAACCTTCGTGGGAACCAAGGTTGCAGGTTTGGGAGGAGCGATTGTAGCAACCATAGGAAGCGTGACCCCTTCCTTCATAATAGTACTTATACTTTCTTACCTTTATTTTAAATACAAGAACTTATCTTCGATACAAGGAATATTGAAGGGTTTGAGGCCGGCAGTGGTATCGTTGATAGCCTCTGCGGGTCTGTCCATCCTCATGCTGACAATATTTAAAAGGGAAGGGATAAGCCTCTTGAATATGAAATTAAGCGATATAAACTTTATCGCAATAATAATGGTTGGATTAAGCGTCTTCATACTCAGAAGGTTTAAACCGGACCCTATAAAAGTAATGATTGGGACCGGAGTATTAGGAGTTATTATATACGGATTGTTCTAAGAACGAAAAGAACCGTCCCCAAAAATTGTTCTAAGAACGAAAAGAACCGTCCCTAAAAATTTAAGGAGAAGAGATGTCAAACAAAAAATTTACCCACCTTCATCTGCATACGGAGTACAGCCTCCTTGACGGGGCTTGCAGGATTAAAGAATTGATTAGGAGGGCCAAGGAATTAAACATGGATTCATTAGCCATTACCGACCACGGAAGCATGTACGGTGTGGTGGAATTCTACAAACAGGCAAAAAAGGAAGGGATTAAACCCATACTTGGCTTTGAAGCATATATTTCTCCCCGCAGGCTGACTGACAAGGACCCTCAAAAGGACAAGAACCAGTATCATTTGGTGCTCTTGGCGGAAGACATGGAAGGCTGGCAAAACATAATCAAGCTTTGCTCTATCGGGTTTGTGGACGGCTACTACTACAAGCCGAGGATTGACCATGAAACCTTGAAAAAATACAGCAGGGGGATAATTGCCTTAAGCGCATGTCTTGCAGGGGAGATCCAGGCGTTCTTATTGGAAAACAATTATGATGAAGCCCTTAGGAGGGCCTTCTTGTACAAGGATATATTCGGAGAAAACAACTTTTTTCTTGAGCTCCAGGACCATGGCATGGAAGAGCAAAAAACAGTTAACGAATCCTTGTTCAAAATAAGCAGGGAAACAGGTTTAAGGCTTGTTGCCACAAATGATGTTCACTATATAAACAAGGAAGACGCTTACTTCCATGATGTCCTTCTTTGCATCCAAACCCAGAAAACCATAACCGATGAAGACAGGATGAGGTTTCCTTCGGATGAATTTTATCTGAAATCCCGTGAAGAAATGGCTGAACTCTTTCCACCGGAGGCACTTGAAAACACGGGAGAAATAGCGGATAGATGCAATGTGGACCTCGACTTTAACACCGTCCACCTGCCGGAATTCAAAGTGCCCGAAGGCTATGACAAATCGGAATACTTCAGAAAAATATGCCAGGAAGGCTTGGAGTCCAGGTATAAAATTATAACTAAAGAAATTCAGGAAAGATTGGATTACGAAATTCGTGTGATTGAGCAGATGGGATATGTGGATTATTTTCTCATCGTGTGGGATTTTATCAAATATGCCAGGGACAACAAGATTATGGTGGGACCCGGAAGAGGGTCTGCAGCAGGCAGTTTGGTTGCATATTCCATGAGGATTACAAACATAGACCCCTTAAAGTACAACCTGATTTTTGAAAGGTTTCTAAATCCTGACCGTATCAGCATGCCGGATATCGACGTGGATTTTTGCTATGAACGGCGCGAAGAGGTTATTGATTATGTTAAAGAAAAATACGGCCGGGAAAGGGTTGCCCAGATAGTAACATTTGGCACCATGGCAGCGAGGGGGTCCATAAGGGATGTGGGAAGGGCCTTGGACATGCCCTATGGAGAAGTTGATTTTATAGCGAAGAAAATCCCCATGACCTTGGGGATGACCATAAAATCAGCCCTGGAAGTAAATAGGGAGCTTAAGGACCTCTATGAAAGCGACACAAAAGTCAACAAGCTCATTAATTTAGCCATGCAGGTTGAAGGCCTTCCCAGGCATTCTTCGACTCATGCGGCCGGGGTCCTCATATCCAAGGAAGAAGTAACAAAATATGTTCCCCTTTCAAGAAACAAGGATGTCATAACAACTCAGTTCAACATGGTTGAGCTTGAAGAGTTAGGCCTTTTAAAAATGGATTTCTTAGGTCTTAGAACCCTTACCGTGATCCGGGATGCCATAGAATTAATTGAAAAAAATCACCGTGTGAAGATAGATTTCCAAGACTGCAATTATGATGACAAGGAAGTTTATAAACTATTTGCCAATGCTGAAACCTTGGGCATCTTCCAGTTTGAAAGCTCCGGAATGAGGGCCTTTTTAAGCGAGCTGAAGCCTACGGAATTTGAAAACCTTTCGGCTGCCAATGCCCTTTACAGGCCGGGTCCCATGGGCCAGATACCGGTCTATATCAAAAATAAGTTAAATCCTGATAAGGTTACCTATCTTCACCCTAAATTAGAGCCTATTCTCAATGTAACCTACGGCTGTATGGTATATCAGGAGCAGGTAATGCAGATAGCAAGAGATATCGGCGGCTTTACAATGGGCCGGTCCGACTCTTTGAGACGGGCCATGGGCAAGAAAAAAATGGAGGTCATGCTCAAGGAAAGACAAAACTTCATATACGGCAAAAAAGCTGAAAATGGGGAGCCGGCCATAGGGGGAGCAATAAATAACGGGGTGGATGAAAAAACAGCCAACGAAATATATGATTTGATGGTGGAGTTTGCCAAATATGCCTTCCCCAAGGCCCATTCCGTGGCCTATGCGGCCCTTGCCTATGAAACAGCATGGCTGAAAACCCATTATCCCGTTGAATTTATGGCAGCCCTCATATCAAGTATAATGGGAAGCTCCGGTACCGTATCCTTGTACATCAGAGAGTGCAAAAGGCTTGGAATAGAAATACTGCCGCCGGACATAAACGAAAGCAGGGATAAATTTACGGTGGAAAACAATAAAATCCGTTTCGGCTTAGCTGCCGTAAAAAACGTGGGAACCAATGTTATTCAAGAAATAGTAAAAGCCAGAGAAGACAAAGGTAAATTTACCTGTTTTGCAGACTTCTGCACAAAGGTGGACCCTGTGGTACTGAACAAGAGGCAGATTGAATCACTGATAAAATGCGGGGCCTTTGACTCATTAAAAGTCAAGCGGTCACAGCTTATGGCCATATATGAGAGAACTATCGATTCGGTCCTTGCTCAAAAGAAAAAGAATATTGAAGGCCAGTTTTCACTTTTTGACAGCTTGGAAGGAGATGTTGAGGTAGCGGATGAACTGCCGGATTTGCCCGAATACAATGAAAAAGCCCTTCTTTCCATGGAAAAAGAAATGATGGGAGTGTATTTAAGCGGACATCCCCTTTCAGAATACGAAAGTGTATTGGAAAGGTATGCCACCACCAATACCAATGAAATATCCGAAATAAGGGATGGAAGAGAAGGAACAGTTCTATATGACGGAAGCAGGGTTGTCATAGGCGGAATAATAATAAAAAAACAAAACAAAATAACAAAGAACAATAACATGATGGCCTTTATAACCTTGGAAGACTTGTACGGAACTGTGGAAGGAATAATTTTCCCTAAAATTTACGATGACTGTAAGGATATTTTATATGAGGACAATATAGTTATGATTGAAGGAACTATAGATGCCTCTGAGGAAGAATCACCCAAGCTCTTAGTGAATAAGGTGACAGAATTAAAAAAGGAACCTGTAAGAGTGAGGGTACAGAATAAACTCTATATAAAGGTAAGAGATTTAGAGAATTACAAAAATATAAAAAAAGACTTGTTTTATTGTATATGCAGGCACAAGGGCCAGGATCCCGTAATAATTTATAACGAAAAAGACAGAACAAATATGGTTTTACCGGATAAATACAGGGTAAATATAGAAGATGAAATATTAATAAAGGACCTGAAGGAATTACTGGGACAAGAAAATATAGCTGTTAGAAACAGATGTTGAATCGGAGGCGGTAAAAATGAGGAAATTAGGAGTATTAACGAGCGGAGGCGACTCACCGGGCATGAATGCAGCCATCAGGGCGGTTGTCAGATACGGAATTTATAACAATATAAATGTTGTAGGGATCCGTAACGGCTTCGAAGGCTTGGTGGAAGGAAACCATATGGAAATGAACCTATCCTCTGTTGCAGATATCATCCACAGGGGGGGAACCATATTGGGAAGCGCCAGAAGCAAGGAGTTCATGGAAGAAGAAGGCTTTCAGAAGGCACTGAGAAACATTAAGTATTTAGGCATAGAGGGCTTGGTCATAATCGGAGGAGGCGGGTCCTTCAAAGGCGCCATGAAGCTTGAAAAGGCAGGTGTTTCAACGGTTTGCATTCCCGGAACCATAGATAATGACTTGCCCTACACCAAATATACCTTAGGCTTCTTCACGGCTCTCACGACTGTTTTGGAATCTGTTGAAAAAATCAGGGATACATCCTCATCCCACAACAGGTCCAACGTAATAGAGGTTATGGGAAGAGACTGCGGTGATATAGCCTTGTACGCCGGGCTTGCAGGCGGGGCCGAAATGGTTATTATACCTGAAATTGAACATAATATAGACGAAGTATGCGATAAAATAATGCAGGGAAGAGCGAGAGGAAAAAGACACAGCATAATAATACTTGCGGAAGGTGCCGGGGATGCAAAGGAAATTTCAGAGCGAATAGAGCAAAAAACCGGAATAATAACAAGGTATTCCATACTTGGCTACACCCAGAGAGGGGGAGCACCGGCAGCTTACGACAGGCTAATCGGAAGCCAGATGGGGGCTCATGCGGTGAAATTATTGTGCCAAAACAAAAGGAATAGAGCAGTGGGAACAGATGGAGGCCAAGTCTTTGATATGGACCTGGATGAAGCTGTTGCCGTAAAAAAGGTATTTGACGAATCAACCTATGAATTGACAAAGATACTATCCATTTAGTGGGACACTGGGGACGGTCCTCTTTGTCCCATTTGATGTCCAGGTGATGGTTTTTCTGTGACACTGGGGACGGTCCTTTTTGTCCCATTTGATGTCTATCGAGGATGGTTTTCAGTGAGTATCTGATGACAGTACCCCCGTCCCCTTGTCATCTAAAATATGTTAAATAAGGTGATAATATGATGAAGATGCGCAAAACAAAAATCGTGTGTACCATAGGACCCTCATCCTCGGATGAAGAGACATTCAAGGAATTGGTTCTTAACGGTTTAAACGTGGCAAGATTGAATTTTTCCCACGGCACACACCAAGAACACAAGGGAAAAATTGATACAATAAAAAAGGTGAGGGAAGAATTAAAGGCTTCAATCGCCATTATGCTTGATACCAAGGGGCCCGAAATACGAATCAAGGATTTTGAAACCGGACAGGCAGAATTAAAAATGGGCCAGGAGTTTATTCTTACCACAAGAGAAGTCCAAGGGAACGAAAACGTGGTAAGTGTTAGCTACGGCCAATTTGCTAAAGACATTAAACCGGGTGACAGGATACTCATAGACGACGGCCTCATCAGCATGGAAGCGGTTGAAATAATCAAGGGTACCGATGTTAAATGCCTGGTAAAAAACGGGGGAATTCTTAAAAACAAAAAAGGTATCAATGTTCCCGATGTTCAAATCAACCTGCCTGCACTTACGGACAGGGATATAAGCGACATAAAATTCGGCATAGAACAAGGAATCGACTATATTGCTGCATCCTTTATCAGGAAGAAGGATGACGTGGCAGAGATAAGAAAAATTTTGGAAGAAGAAAAAGCAAATCACATCATGATTATATCAAAAATTGAAAACAGGCAGGGGGTTGAAAACATAGATGAAATCATTGAAGCATCAGACGGAATTATGATCGCAAGAGGCGATTTGGGCGTGGAAATACCGGCAGAAGAAGTTCCCTTGGTGCAAAAAATGATTATCGGAAAATGCAATAGGGCAGGAAAGCCCGTGATTACAGCAACTCAAATGCTTGATTCGATGATAAGGAACCCCAGACCTACGAGGGCTGAGGTATCAGATGTTGCAACTGCCATATTTGAGGGAACGGATGCCATAATGCTTTCGGGAGAAACAGCATCCGGAAGCTACCCCATAGAAGCAATAAAAACTATGGCAAGGATAGCTTGTATGATTGAAGGCTCATTAGATTACAATGAAATCTTGAAAAGCAAAAGCCCTGCTTCCAACTGCAGCATAACTGATTCAATAAGCTATGCAACCTGCAAATCTTCACTGGATTTACATGCGGCTGCAGTGATATCCGCGACAACATCGGGCTATACGGCAGCAAATGTTTCAAGGTACAGACCAGCAGCTCCTATTATAGCGGCCACCCCCAGCGATAGGGTAATGAGAAAATTAGCCCTTTATTGGGGGGTTTATCCCGTGAAAATTGAAGAAATGCAGTCCACGGACCTGATAGTTCGAAAATCCGTTGAAAGGGCTATAGAGTCGGGATATGTGAAAAATGGGGATTTAACAATTATAACTGCGGGAATTCCTGCGGGAATTTCCGGTATTACCAACTTGCTCAAGGTTCACATTGTAGGCGAGGAACAAACCCTGCCAAGATAACAGTCGTAACAGCATTTCGCAAGGGAGGCAAAACAATAGAAAAATACAAAAACATCTTAAAGATTTCACTTCCCATATTAATAGCTTCGCTGATTATTTTGTTGATGGTATTCAGCCCCGGCACATTCGGTTTGATAGTTGGTTCCTTTAAACCGATAATATACGGCTTGGCAATGGCATACCTGTTGGATTCTGTGGTCATGTTTTTGATGAAGAAACTGAAGGTCAGAAGAAAACAGGGAATTTTTCTTGCCTGCGTAATATTGATAGGAATTATAAGCACAATAATATATAAAATCCTGCCCCAGATAGCAGAAAATGTAAATAATATTATGGACTTCATAATGGATGGGGAAGTCGACATAGGTCAGATAGTTGCAGACATCAGAAGCAGGATAGACAATAAATATGTGGACTACATAACGGATTACATTTTAAAGGCAGGGGAGTCCGTTAAAAATGTTATCAACAACCTTTTAAAATACCTCTACAATACTCTTATGTCCTTGATTACAAACATCGGCTCAGGTGCGTTTACTGCAGTTACCGGCTTTATAATCAACATATACATGCTGTCCGAAAAGGATGATTTACTGGCGAGGGGCAGAAGGTTCATACACGCTTACTTCAATGAAAACAAAGCAAATGACATACTTAACATATTTACCAAAGCCAACAAGATATTTAAAAGCTTCTTAACCGGTAAGCTGCTGGACTCCACCATAGTGGGGATAATGTGCGTCATAGCATTTGCAATAGCAAAGGTTCCATACGCCCCCCTCATGGGAACATTAATAGGGTTTTTCAATATGATACCTTATTTCGGTCCCATAATCGGCTCGGTTCCGGTAGTCTTGGTTTCGTTTTTTGTCAATCCTGCCAAGGCTTTCACTGCCCTGATAATCATCATTATCATCCAGCAGATAGACGGAAATTTCTTAGACCCCAAAATTGTCGGCAAAAATGTTGGGGTAAGCCCATTCTGGATCATCACCAGCGTTACCGTCGGAGGAAATTTGTTTGGAATTCCGGGAATGATATTAGGCGTACCGCTTGTGGTCCTCATCAAGGAAGTCATAGAAGACTCCGTAGAAATGCGCCTGATGGAAAAGGGCAAAGAAAACTTGGAAAAAACCAACCTCCGCAAATAATGACAAGGGGACGAATGACAAGGGGACGTGTGACAAGGGGACGGGGGTAGTGTCATCCTTGATGACACTACCCCCGTCCCCTTGTCATACTACCCCCGTCCCCTTGTCATATTTTTTTTGTAATATATTGACATGAGCAGGATATCGTGATATATTAATG
>FZPS01000173.1_pt72 | contig 14698 bp, 11 predicted proteins | sample 1817821 | NCBI WGS metagenome assembly FZPS01 (sample SAMEA104158645, study PRJEB21678) | metagenome | place: Germany | collected 2015-04-21 | reverse complement strand
CGGGCACCAGTTTCCGCTGGCTTCCTTCAGATTCTGCGTCGCCGCAGACACCCTTGCCTTAAGCTAACGGCTACTGCTACCTTCACCGCTCGGGACTTTCACCCTAGAGACAGCGCCCATGCCGGGCGCACCAAAAATCCTGCACCGGAAAAGCCGGTGCAGGATGATGCCGCTGCCTCAAGGCTTTAAACCAACGGGCCAGTTGCCTTCTTCCAAAAACTTGATGGCTTCCCCTTCGCTGAGGGGCTTGCTGATGAGATAGCCCTGGACCTTGTCGCAGCTGTGCCTCTTTAAATACCGCAGCTGGACAAGTTGTTCCACCCCTTCGGCTATGGTCTCGTGTCCCAGTTTATGGGCCATGGAAATGATATCGCAAGTTATGGCCCTGTCCAGATCTGCCTCTACCAGTTCGTCGGCGAAATATTTGTCTATTTTTATGCAGTCGGCCATCATTTCCTTTTCCCTGGTCAGGGAGGAATAACCTGTCCCAAAATCATCGATGGCTATGTAGATCCCGGCTGTCCTCAGCTCCTCTAAAATCTTGTTGACGCTCTCATAATCGTTGGCAAAGACCGACTCCGTAATCTCGATGCCGATGTTCCTGGGATCGACCTGCATCCTCTTGATCAGGGCCAAGAGCCTTTCCGGGAAATCGGGATGCAGCAGCTGGATGATGGAAATGTTGAGTAAAATGCTGAGATCGTCATAGCCCTCCTCCTTGAGCTTGTTCAAGAAACCCAGGGCCTGGACAATGATCTTTTCCCCCAGGGGAATGATGAGCTTGGTCTTCTCAGCCAGGGGAATGAACTCCTGGGGCGACACCGGGCCCAGCTTTTCCGTCTTCAGCCTGGCCAGGGCCTCAAAACCGACAACGGCACCCTTCTTTAAATCCACAACCGGCTGGTACACTAGATAGAGCTCATCCCTGGTATCGTAATCCACAGTTATTTTATTGAGGGCCTCCACAATATCCCTTTCCCTGTTAACCAGCCTTTCTAACTCTCCATCGTAGAAGCATATTTTGAAGTCCCGGCCGAAGGAGCCGACAAACCTTTCCGAGGCCACGAGGAGTCTTCTTAAAAGCACATCAACGTCATCCTGATCCGGCTCAATTTCAACAATCCCGATCCCGCCGCCAATTCTTTCGGAGACAAATAGGGCTTCCAGGGTTTTAACAACGTCTGCACTGAAATCCACCAGCTCTTTTTTATCCTGGTAGTCGGTGAGATAGAAGACAAAGCGATTCTCCCGGGGCCGGAACAGCAGGCACTTGTCGCTGCTGTACTGGCTGAGGGTTTCCGCTGCCTTTTTAATTAGATTTTGTGAATGCTGGAAGCCATAATTGACAGCCAAGAGCTGGATCATATTTAGGTTAATGCCGATGAGGGCTTTCTTGGTCTCCTTCTTTTCCCTCAAATCCCTTTCCAGCACTGTGATAAGATACTCCCGGTTGTAGAGCCCCGTCCACCTGTCGTGTTCAATGGTATATTTTAGGGTGTCTTCAATTGCCTTGCAATCAGAAATATCGAGGACTATGCCTTCCAGGGCTTCCACTTCACCATCGGCATTAAATACAGCCTGGCCCAATTCTAAAACCCATTTCTTCTCGCCGCTGGCGGTTATGATCTCATATTCGTACTTAAAGGGCTGCCCCGTGGCAACAATTCGTTCCCATTCCTGCTGGACGGCTTCCCGGTATTCGGGGACGATGATATCGTAATAGGACAGGTCTCTGTTGTTGAGCAGGCTCTCCGGAGGATAGCCTGTGAGGTTGAAACAGCCGTCGGAGACATACTGCATCGTCCAGTTTTCATCGAAATTGCACCGGTAGGCAAGGCCTGGCAGGTGGGAAAGAAAAACCTCTTTGCTCCTTTCACTCTCCTGCAGTGCCGCCTCAATGGCCTTACATTCGCTGACATCCACGGCCAGGCAGATGTAGGTCCCTTGTTGATCCTCTGATAAAGTCAGGGGGGCGACGGTGACCAGCACCCAAACATCGGAACCGTCTGGTTTTAGGTACCGCTTTTTCATGGAAAAAGCCCTGCTTTCCCCTGTCTGAAGCCTGCGTAAATTCTCCCTGTATCCTTCCAAATCATCGGGATGGGTTATCCTGGCCAAACCTAAAGAAATGAGCTCTTCTTTTTTTCTTCCTGTAATTTCCTCGTACTCCGGGTTGATCATGACAATTGCCGCATCTGACCCTTGCGGATCATAGCCCTGGGTAATGGCAATACCAATGGGGGCCTGTTGGAAAAACATGTCGAAGGTAAGCAATTGTCTGTCCCTCCTTCCCCGGCTAACGGCCTTTCCCGCTTAGTTTTTAACCACCTGAATAATACTGCCAGATTGCAAGGAGAAAATGAAACCATCCCACCGCTCCGATATAAACAACAATCTTTCCTCCCCCGATCCCCCACCCTGTCCCCATCCAAAGTCCAAGCCTATTCCTTCCCGCGGCAATGCACCGATGTCCTTGTCTTTTTATTTGAAGAAGAAACCTATAAATCAATTTCCAACAAAATGGGCGTGTGGTCCTGCCTGGGCCCAGAATCAATCATTTCTGATCTGATAACTCTGTCTGCAATTCTGTCACTAACTAACCAGTAATCAATCCTCCAGCCAGAATTATTAATCTTGCTGGTCCTGGCCCGCTGGGCCCACCAGGTGTAGACCCCTGTCACATCGCCGTGTAAATAACGGAATGTATCGGTAAAGCCCCTTTTGAGCAGGTTTGTGAAGCCTTCCCGCTCCTCATCGGTAAAGCCGGCTGTGTTGCGGTTTCTGTCGGGGTGGGCCAAGTCAATTTCCCTATGGGCCACATTGAAATCCCCTGTGGCTACAACATACTTTTCCTTGTCCAGCTTCTCCAGATAATCGGCATATTTTATGTCCCAGATCTGGCGTTCCCCTAGACGCTCCAATTTCTCCCCCGCATTGGGGGTGTATACCTGTGTTAAATAGAAATCCGGAAACTCCAGGGTGATAATTCTACCTTCATAGTCCATGGTACCGGGGGCACCAATTTTGGGACAGGATACCTCGGGTTTTAAATTATTCTTATACAGAAACATAGTGCCGGCATAGCCCTTGCGGGCCGGCTCTACGGAACAGTTCCACACAATTTCATAATCCGGGAACTTCTCCTTCAGTATAGCCAGGTGTTTTTTTGTAGGTCCAGTACTCGGCAGCTTTGTCTCCTGCAGGGCAATAACGTCTGGATCAATTTCTACAATGGTATCTATTACCTTCCGGGTCAATTCCGCCCGGGCCGAAGCACCTGTCAAAGCCGCATTTAAGGAATCAATATTCCACGAAACAAAAACCAAGCCATCTTCCCCCTTTTATTGTTACTACGGAAGCACTCTATTGCCCTCCATCGTGTTCTTTAGCAATTGTATTTCTATAAACCCCACTGCTTGTCCTTTTTTTCGACGATTTATCGCCGAAATTTGCCCATCTCGCTGGTTTTATTCCTAGGAGACAGGGTCAGATAAAAGAAAGCTTCTCCCCTGGTATGACAGGGGGAGAAGCCGGCCCACGACATAGTTATTTATTTCGCTTGGTGCCGGTGTACACAAAAGCCTTGGGGTCCATTTTAATAAAACTTCCTTTATCTATACCTATGGCCTTACCACAAGAGCAAAGAAGCTTATCATTTTCAATGATTTTTTCACTGTAAAATTGTATAATTCTATCTTTGTGACACCGTAAAACCCTACCCTTACCAATCTTATCGTATTTCCACAATTTGTTTTTACAGGCTGCACATTTGATTACGAGCATAGACATCATCCTTTTTTAGTCTTCCTATATTAAGTTTATTGGAAATACCCAGGTATAGCAAGGGAGGCCGAAGGTTAAAAACGTCCCCCAGAAACTATTATCCGGGGGACAGGGTTAGAAGGTGGGCCTTATCTCTTTACATAATTGGTCTTTATCTTTCCGATGACTTCAATCCGTTCCTCGGCGAGCCTGTCGGCAACCTCGGAGGTGGGGATATTTTGCTCCTTGCTCCTGGTAAAGATCCTCAACAGGATATCGTAAATGGCTTCCGTCTTCATCAGCACCCGCTCCCGCCTCATGCTGGCATCCTTGTATTCCAGTTCGTCGGCCACCTGGATGAGGCCGCCGGCATTAATCACGTAGTCCGGGGCGTAGAGGATGCCCCTTTCGTGGAGCATCTCACCGTGTTGGGGCTCCAGGAGCTGGTTATTGGCGGAACCGGCTATTATCTTACACTTAAACCGTGGTATGGTATCATCATTGATGATGCCGCCCCTCTGTATGAGACCATGGGGGTTAATTTTCCTGCTGCTCCGTGAACCTTTTTCCTCTGGTGGGCTTCCTTTTACATGCTGACCACCTCCTCGCACTCTATGGTTACGAGGCCGGGATTTGGAAGCAGGGACCGGAGGCAAAATGAAGGTATTATTAATATTCATCCTTTACCTATATCAATCCTCCCATTATTATGAATTTTGTTTAAGTGCGGGAAGCGGGCTTCTTCCGTAGGCCTAGTTGCCATAAGCGAATTAATCGAGCGAAATATAGTGTATGGGGACAGGGTTAGATGAGCGTAATCCGGGCGACCGCAGGTCGCCCCTACCGCTTAATGAAAGGGAAAATAGGGACCGGTGAAAAACACCGATCCCTATTTTCAGCAAGTCCCTATCCTGACCAATGGGTTTTGAGGGTGTCCCCCTCATGTCCAGACTGAGGGGGACAGTCCCCGCCCCTAAACTGTCAACTGTCAACCGATGGAAACGCTCCATCCCAGACAATTTTCCGGTAGGTTACCGGGTCGGTGTCTCCTTCGGTGCTTATGATCAGTACTCTAGAGCTGGTGTCGAGCTGCAATAAATCCCGCATCTCCTTGAGTTCTTCCCTGGCTGCCAGCAGGCTCAAAAGGCCCATGCCTACGGCCCCTGACTCGCCGGAAATCACCTGGGGATCCCCGGGCAGGGGGCTGGCCAGGATCCTGACACCCCTGGCTGCCACATGGTCGGGGCAGGAGACGTACATGTCGGCATAATCCCTGAGGATTTCCCAGCTGATGGTGTTGGGCTCGCCGCAGGAGAGGCCGGCCATAATGGTGGCCAGATCGCCTCCCACGGCGTGGGGCTTACCGTCATTTATAACGGCCGATTTATAAATACAGGCGGCGGTTTCCGGCTCCATTATGATTGTAAAGGGGCGCTCCTCCCCGAAGCGAGAGACGAGGTAACCCAGCATAGAACCGGCAAAGGAACCCACCCCGGCCTGGAGGAAGACGTGGGTGGGCGGCTCCTCGCCGGAGGCCTCAATCTGATCCAGGGCTTCGGCCATTATGGTGACATAGCCCTGCATAATCCAGCGGGGGATATCTTCATAACCGGGCCAGGCCGTGTCCTGGACCACCACGCCGCCCATCTCTTCGGCATACCGGGCCGCGTGCCGCACCGTGTCGTCGTAGTTGTACTCCGTCACATAGGCTTCGGCCCCCTCCCCCCGTATGTTCTCCACCCGTATGGGAGACGCTCCCTTGGGCAGGAAGACCACAGACCTCTGTCCCAGCTGCCGGGCGGCCCAGGCGACACCCCGGCCGTGGTTGCCGTCGGTGGCGGTGACAAAGGTAAGGGTGCCCAGCTTCCCTTTTATTTCCGGGGACGAGAGCTGGTCAAAGGTCAGCTCTTCTATGGGCAGGCCCATCCTTTCCCCCAGGTATTTGCCTATGGCAAAGGAAGCCCCCAGTACCTTAAAAGCATTGAGGCCGAAGCGGAAAGATTCGTCTTTGATCCATATTTTCCCCACCCCCAAATCCCGGGCCAGCCTGTCCAGGGCATGGAGGGGGGTGACCCTGTACTGGGCAAAGCTCTTGTGAAAATTCCGCACTATTCTGATTTCTTCCTCAGAAAAGACTGGTGCCCGCCCAGCCCCGTCGCGCCTGTCCTTGAAAACATACCGGATCCGGGAAGCAACCATCAAAATACCACCCTTCTCTCTTATCTTCTCTTACCCCTCTTCCTTAACCAAAGGCCTCCTTCTGTTCCTCCCCAAAGAGCTCCAGGAAAACCTTCACCACCTCGGGATCAAACTGGCTGCCGGCGTTTTTCTTCAACTCCCGCCAGGCCTTCTCCCGGCTCAAGGCCTTCCGGTACACCCGGTCCGTGGTCATGGCATCGTAGGCATCGGCAACGGCCAGGATCCGGGCCAGGAGGGGAATTTCCTTCCCCCTGAGGCCCCGGGGATAGCCCCTCCCATCCCAGCGCTCGTGGTGGGATAAGATATAGTCGGCCACATTGACCAGCTCCAGGGTGTTCTGAGCAATGCGGCAGCCTATTTCCGGATGCCGCTTCATTTCCACCCATTCTTCCTCGGTCAGGGGGCCGTCCTTGTTGAGGATTTCCATGCTGATGCCCACCTTGCCGATATCATGGAGGACGGCCAATAGGGCCAGCTCATCCAGCTCCCGGTGGGTTAGATCCATGGCCTTCCCCATGGCCAGGCAGTACTTCTTCAGCCTCTCGGCATGCTGCTCTGTCTCCATGCTTATCTCATAAAGCACCTTCTGGAGGGTAACGATGAGGGCATTCCTGTTGCTCTTGCTGTTTAGAAACTTGTGCCGGTACATCCTTTCCTCAGCTGTTTTCAACACCTGCCAGAGACTTTCCTGCTTTTTTTGTTTAGTTGCCTGGCCTAAGGCAATGCTGATATTAACAGGCAGGCCCGTTACCTTCTTGCATTCATTCTTAATCCTTTGGATGACATGGCCGGCACCCTTCTCATTGGTCCCCGGGAGGAGGATGACAAATTCATCCCCACCCCAGCGGGCAATGATATCTTCCTTGCGGCAGTTGTCCTTGAGAACCTGGGCCGCCTTCTTCAAAAGCTGGTCGCCGACCTCATGGCCGAAGACGTCATTGGTCAGCTTCAGGCCGTTGAGATCCCCCATTATAACAGAAATGGGCAGGTTGTCCGATTTGTCCAACTGCCGCAATTTCTCTTCGGTATACCTGCGGTTGTAGAGGCCGGTCAGGGGATCGTGGTAGCTCAAGAAGAGGATTTCATTCCTCTGCTTCCTCTCCTCGGTAATGTCCCGGAAGACCATGACGGTGCCGTGGAGGCGCCCGTCCCTGTCCTTGACCGGGGCTGCACTGTCGGCAATGGGGATCTTTTTCCCATCCCTGGTAATCAGAACAGTATGGTTGGCCAGGCCCACACTTTTTCCTTCGGCCAGCACCTTCTCGACCGGGTTTTCCACCACTTCCCCCGTCTCCTCGCTGTGGAGTTTGAAGATCTGGGCAAAATCTACCCCGATGACCTCTTCCTCCCGCCAGCCGGTGACCTCTTCCGCCGCCCTGTTCATGCTGGTTATTAACCCCTGGTTGTCGGTGGTCACAACCCCATCGCCGATGGAGTAGAGGGTTGTCCGCAGCAGTTCCTTTTCCCGCTGGAGCATGGCCTTGGCCTTTTCCCGTTCCGTGACATCGAAGATAATGGAAAAGAGGAGTTTGCCCTGGGGGTCATCCAGGGGGCAGCAGTAGACGTCCACCAGCCTTGTCTCCCCACTGGCCAGGCGGTGGGGCACAACAATATACTCCTTCTTTTCCTGGGAGGCGGCCAAGCGGAGCTTATCAACCTCTTCCCCGGACAGGAGATTTATATCCTGGATGCTCTTTTTGAGGATTTCCTCCCGGGAATAGCCGTAGAAGGCACAGGCCGCCGGATTGGCGTCGATAATCTTCCCCGTTGTAGCCTCAATTACCAGCATCACGGCATTGTGCTGGTTGAACATGGCATGGAGGCGCCGGCAAAGGATCTGCTTCTCCCTTTCCGCCCTCTTCTGCTCCGTTATATCCTTGCTGGAACCAACTATCTGCTTTACTTCCCCATCCATCACCACAGGATTGAGGGTGGTTATCCAGGTCCGCTCCCCGCCGGGCAGGGCAATTGTTTCTTCGTAGGTTATGGGGGCAGCCCTTTCTGCTACCGCCCGGTAGTTGGCGGTGATCCGCCCGCCTATTTCCTCCCCGGCCAGTTCCACGGGGGTTTTGCCAACGATGGCGGCCGGGGAAAAACCCGTCAAGTTCTGGTGGGCCACATTGGTCCGCCGGTAGCGGAACTGGCCGTCCTTGTGGTCAACGATAAAGACGGCATCGTGGATGCTGTCGAAGAGCTTGTCCATTTCCAGGAACTTTTCCTTTTCGGCCGTTATATCGACCAGGATGGCGGCAAAATCCAGATCGGAAACAGGGGCGGAGATAACTTTAAACCAGCGCTTCCGCGGCCGCAGATACATTTCCGTGATCAGCTTTTTCCCCGCCAGGACGGCCTCGCCGTAGGTTCTCACCCAGTCGAAGTCTTCATCCCTGATCCCGGAGATAACCTCCGTCGCCCTCCTGCCGACGATGTCCTGGGCCCGGACCCCCACTATCTCTTCAAAAACGGCATTAACTTCCAGGTAAATATAATCCTCCGGCTCCCCCGCTTCATTGAGCACCAAGCGGCGCAGGGCATAGCCGACGGGGAGCTGCTGCAGGATGTCCCGGTGTATCCTCCCTTCCATAGTGTCCAACCTCCTTTTTCAGCCCCGGCCAGGGCAGAGGCTGTTGCTCCAGGGTCCAGTATGACAAAGCCCAGTAATAAATTGACATCTTTACCAGAAAATATTAATTCCTCCACATGGCGGAGGAATTAATATTTTCAGCTGACAAGATTCATACAATTTCTCTAGTATAATATTAGCAAAATTATCATACTATGACAAGTAATATTTTCCCCTTTCAGAGAAGAGTTGATAATTTCTTACTTGAACCCATAGTCGTCAGCCTCAATGCTGCGCCGGCCCAGGGCTATGGAAACCGGCACTGAACCGATGGCAGTAACCAAGAGGAGCACAAAGCCCAACCAGCCCGAAGGATTCGGGGCACCGGACAAAAAGTCGAAGGCTCCCAGCATTAACGCCAGGGCGACAGCGGCCCCGTAAACCACTTCAAGAAACAGGCTCAAGAGGAAGGCCGAGATGGAAACCCGTTTCCTAGGGTCGAGGTTGTCAAATTTAGGATCGGCAGTGCCGGCGGCAATGTTCAAGGCTACCATACCCGGAGTAATAGAGAGGAGGAAAACGGCCATGGGGGAAAGGAAGCCCCGCCCCAAAAACCGCGTCAGAAAGAAAACAACGGCTAAGCCTGCGGCTAAAATCAGGGGGGTGATCCCCACTATTTTACCCCAAAGGATCTGGCTGCCGGTCAGGGGGCTGCTCCTGAGCACAGGCCAGCTCTTCCCCTCCCGGGCCACGGCACTCAAGGCCAGGGAAGAAGAGAGAAAAGCGACAAAGAGAAAGGTGAAAAAGAAAAGGGTCGGCAGCATCACCCCGTTATCGGGGTCCGAGAGGGGGCTGCCCCGGCCCACCATGGGAGCGAAGATGGCAGCACCCATAACCACGAGCATATAAATGGCCTGGGACCATTCCCGCAGATCCCGGGTAATCATTTTTATTTCCTTCCCGGCTACAGCCAGCACCACCGAGGAGGGAAGGAGGGATCCCAACCGCCGCCCCAAGCCCCATCCCCGGGAACCTACCTTTTTCCGCCGCCTCACCTCACCGCTGCCGGCCCACCCCCCATAGAAGGCCTCCTGCACCAGGAAAAAGGAGAGGCCGAAGAAGACCAGGGCCGATCCGGCCACAAGGGCGGCCCAGGAGAAAAACCCCGGCCAGTCTCCCCGGCCGGCGGCCAGGGTTGCCTGGGCCAACCACCAGGTTGGTAACAGATCGACCTGGGCCAGGCTTATCCTGCCCGGCATCTGGGCTATCTGCCCGGCATCGAAAAGTTTTACACTGCGGCTGCCGAACTGGATGGCGGCATAAATGAGGCCACCCAGCAGGGAGCCCAGGGCGACCCCTACTTCCCGCACCTGGTAGGGAGGCACAATCCGCATGACCAGGAGGTTGAGGGCGGAGCCCAGGGCCGTGGGCCAGAGAAGGCTGAATAGTGCCAGCAACAAGACGGCGGGATAATACTGCCACCCCGCCCCTACAGCGGCCCCGTAACCCAGCATAAGGGGGATGGTGAGAAAAAACATCGGGGTAACTACCGAAGCCAGTATCTCAAAAAATTTCACTGTAAAGACCTGTCCCACCGGCAGGGGGGCGGCAAATAACAGTTCCAGGTCTGAAGAGGAGTACATGACCACAAAGGCCGACCCGCAGGCCGTGAAAAGGGAGACAGCCAGACCGACCAGGTACAGCACCGCCAGGACCCCTTCGGCCAGGGGAGCCTCAAGGTTTTCCTCCCAACCAACCAGGAAGGCAAAGAAGGAACGGATGCCGGCAAAGGCCAGGATAATCCAAACCAGGAGCAAAAGAGCCACCATAACAGTGCCCACCCTCTTGGCCTCGGTGGCGGTGAGGGAGCGCCAGAGCAGGTGCAGTTTCCACTTAAGGAGGTTCATGGGCTCACCCCTTCCCCCAGAAAGCGGATAGTGTCCCTGTATTCGGCACCACCCGTCAGCTTGAGGAAAATATCCTCCAGGGAGGTTTCCTGGGCCTGACTGCGGAGTTGGGCCATGGTGCCGCAGGCAATCAGTTTTCCCTGGTTGATGATCCCAACCCGGGTGCACATATGCTCGGCAATCTCCAGGATATGGGTGGACATAAAGACAGCGGCGCCCCGGTCAACCAGGGCCCGCAGGATATCCTTCAACAGCCTGGCACTGCTGGGGTCAAGGCCCAGGGTCGGTTCATCTAAAAGAAGCACCTGGGGGTCGTGGATCAAGGCCCCGGCTATAGCTATTTTGCGCCGCATCCCCCGGGAATAGGACTGGATATAATCATCACCCCGATCACTCAAACCAAAGAGTTCCAACAGCTCGGGGATCCGTTCCTCCTTTTCCCCTTTCTCCACCCGGTACAGATCGGCCATAAAAGACAAAAACTCCCGGCCCGTCAATTTTTCGTAGAGAACCGGCTCATCGGGGACAAAACCCAGGCAGGCTTTGGCCTGGATGGGTTCCGTCTTAATGCTGTGGCCATTGATTAGGATCTCCCCCCTGGTCGGGCGCAGGAGGCCGGTGAGCATCCTGATGGTGGTAGTCTTGCCGGCCCCATTGGGCCCCAGGAAACCAAAGAGTTCCCCCCGGCTGATCTCAAGATTTAAATCATCCACAGCAGGGAAAGAGCCAAAAACCTTGCTCAAATTCTTTATTTTAATCACTCTTCTGCAGTCCACCTTCCCTTTTTGCTTTTGGCTGAGAGGGCTTAGTCGGTCTTCCCGCCCATCAAGTACCCTGTTCCAGGGAACCTGAAGGCTAGCGGGCCTTCAGGTGGATGACCTCTTCCCCCTCATCCCAGCGCAGCACCAGGGTCCAGGTATCGGTCTTCTCGGCGGCGGCAAAGCTGCCTTCTATGACCGGCAGGACAATTTTTCCCTCTTCGTCGGGTTTATAGATCCCGCTCCCTGTGCCCTTCTCGCCGGTCAAATAGTATTCCACCTCGCCGATACTCTCTGGATCATCCCCCTTGTAGCAGAAGACCCGCCGGACCCTGGTCCGGCCTGCCTCCCGCCCACCTGCGGCCACCCTGGTCCATTCCTCTTTGATCTGGGCCGACCACTTGTCCCCTTCGCCCCAGAAAACCACTTCCCTTTCCCTCAGACCTCCTCCCTCTCCCACCACAGCGACAAGGCCCAGAATGAGGAGCAAAAGACCAAAACCTAATATTAAATAATGATTGCGCCGCACCTTTCCCCCTCCTTTACCAAAGAAAAACCAAATAACCCCCTCCTTATATATAACGTAATTTGGGGAGAAAAAGTTGCACTAAAAAAGAAGATGCACAGGAGAAATTTCCCTGTGCAACCTGGTCCCTCTTCTCCCGGCCAGGCACATGGCCGCGGGAGCCGGTCTCAGCAGCCGGTGGTGTATACCAGACGAACCACCTTCCGCCCCGCCAGCACCCGGGATTCCAGCTCCCCGGCCGCCACAGCGCCCATCCTTTTATAAAACCCCGCCGCCTCGGGGGCCGCAATTATTACCAGTTCTCTAATCCCCAACTCCCGGCACTTTTCTACCAGGTGCTTCCAGAGCAGAGTTCCGTATCCCCTGCCGATCCTTTCCCGGGCAATATAAAAATATTCCAGGGCGGGCTCCTCCCCCAGGAGGAGCCCGTAAAAGCCCTGTACCCGCCCCTCCTCCAGGAGGAGGTAGACGGGGTTTTCCCCGATAAACCCGGCCGTGACCCGGTAGATGGTTTTAAACCTCTCCATGTATTGGGGGGGATAACCCCAGTAGGCCTCAGATTCCACGGCCAGGGCCGACAGAGTTTCCGCCTCCTCGGGCCTGGCCCGGCGAATAACGGCCATGCTGCCCTCCCCCCTCCTAGATCTTCACCTCATCCAGCTTCTGTAGATCATAGCGCCGGATAATGTCCATCAGTTTCAGGGGGTACTTGGAATCGGTGGCATAGCCGGCCCGCTTCAGGGCCCAGGCCCCCTGGGTGCTGTCGTGCATCACCGCCCGGAAGGGTTCGTACCGGCTGGCGGTGAGGAGGAGCTCCTTGTGGTCGGCCCAGCTCTCCTCGATGCTGTTGTAGGCCCGGAAGTTGGCGTCGACCCGGTAGGTCTGGCCGTTGTACTCCTCCCAGGTGTTGGAAATAACCGAGCCGGCAGGACCCGTCCCCTTGATGCCAAAGAGATTGAAGGAGAACTTGCCTGTGTATTTGTCCACGGGCACACTCTGGCCCCAACCCGTTTCCAAAATGGCCTGGGCCGTCTGGAGGGCGGCCGACATGCCCGTCTTCTGCCAGGACTGGCTGGCCAGGCCGGCGGCCAGGTCCAGGAATTTATCCTTTTCCACCACCGGGCGGGCCGCGTAAAGCTCACCCAGGTAAACCCGGAAGGGTACCCCTTCGCTGGTCACCCTCTGCCCTGCCGCCGTGGTCCCCTCGGCCTGGAGGTGCCACTGGCCCTCGGCGGCCGGTGTCCAGGTGTACTTTGCCCCCGGGTCATTCCCACCGGCGATGGCCTGCCGGGCCCCCGTCTTGGGGTTGATGAGGTAAAACTGAACACCCGTCAGGGGCACATTGCTGGTGACCGACAGCTCCACCGGCCCCGTCACCACCTGGTTGGGACCCACCCCCTCCAGGAGGAGCAGGGGCTGGGCCGATATCTCCACCCGGACGGGCGGGCTGGTGTGGGTTACCCCGGCCGGATCCACCACCCGGACCAGGACTTCCTTCCTGCCCGCCTCCTCGGGTCCCGGGAACCAGCGGTAGCCGCCGTAGGGGATCTGGGCCAGGATCTTCTCCTGCCCGGTCCGGGGATCCCGGAGGACAAATTCCGTCCGGCTGACGGGGAAGTTCCGGGAAGCAAGAAGGTTAACGGGTTTGGTGATGGTTTCACCCTCCTTCACCCCCCGCAGGCCCAGGCTGGGTTCCGGGGCCACCAGGGCCGTCACCGGCTGGCTGGGATAGGCCCGGCCCCCCTGGTCATAGGCCGTCACCCGGAAAGTGACACTGCCCTTGTCCTCCAGCATGGGGGTCCAGGAGAAGGGGCCGAAGGGGTCCGCCTCTTCGGTAACAAAGGCCTTCCCCGTATCCTGGTTCACAATCTCATACTTGACATAGGCCGGGGCAAAATTCACCTCCGCCCCCAGGGTAACGGTATCCTTTATTAGGCCGCCGGGAGTCACACCCGTCAGGGAGACCCGGGGCTCCACGGCCACCTGTACCCCCAGGGCCGTTCCGGCCAGGAAATTCCCCGCCCCGTCATAGACGGCGGCCACCAGCACCCGTTCCCCCCGCTCCTCCAGGTCGGGCAGCCACTGGTAGGCAGCCGTCGGATTGCTGCCCCTGGCCACCACCCGGCCCCGTCCCGTCTCGGGATGCAGGAGGAGATATTTTATCTCCGCCGCCCCAGCCGGCAGCCCATCGGGGAAGACCGTCTGCAGCCGGGTGGCGCCGGTGATGACCTGTCCCGGCTGAAGGGTGGCTATTTCCAGGCTGTAGAAGGGGGTTATGCCGGCAGCCTGGCGGGAATCCACGACCACGGTCCGGCTGGCCGCCTCCCAGTCCACCGCCACCCCCAGGGCATTGCTCACCAGGCGCACCGGGACAAAGGTGCGGCCGTCCCGGATCCGGGGGGCCACATCGCTCAGGCCGTAAACCCTTTCCCCCTGCTGCTTATACGCCACCAGGCGGCTGTCGATGCGGAGCAGGACCTCCCGGCCGCCCTTTTTGATATGTACCGTCCTGTTTACCTCGTCCCAGTCGACATCGGCCCCCAGTTCTTCGGAAACAAGACGCACCGGAACCAGGGTCCGCCCCCCTTCCAGGAAGGGCGCCGGCTCTGCCTCGATCCGGCGGCCGTCTATCACCAGCTTCAGCTCCCCGGCCTTTGCTCCCCGGGGGAGGAAGCACTGGAAAAGAAAGAAGGCCAGCAGAAAGATAGCCAGGGACCTCCTGTTGTCCAATAACTTAAACCGCATTTCAACTCCTCCTCTTACCCTTCTTCATTACCATGCCTTTTCCTCAGATATTCTGACTGGAAAGGGAAAATCCTGTTTATAAGGACGGGGGAGAGGGGAAAATTGTTCCCCCCAGGTCCCCCCGGCAGTCCTTTGCCTGCAAGTATTTGCAGTATGCAACTTTTTCAGGCCCCCCCAGCCCTTCCTCCCCGCCCTATTCTCATTAATTGGGACATTATTGGCAATCAAATTGGTATAA
>FZPS01000214.1_pt43 | contig 14702 bp, 16 predicted proteins | sample 1817821 | NCBI WGS metagenome assembly FZPS01 (sample SAMEA104158645, study PRJEB21678) | metagenome | place: Germany | collected 2015-04-21 | reverse complement strand
CTGGTGCGCGCTCGGTTTTCTGCTGCTACATCTTTTTTCAAAAAAGGCGTACAAATTCAAGGGGCAGATATTCGCGCTGTACATAATCTGGTACGGCGCGGGCAGGTTTGTGATTGAAGGGCTGCGTGCCGACAGCTTAATGATCGGAGCCGCCCTGAGAGTTTCGCAGGTGGTCGCCGGCATGTCGGTGCTGGGCGGGGTTGCGTTTTACTTCTACCTTCGCGCCAAACACAACTCCCTGCCGGTTGACCTGTTTGAAACCGCCACCGCGGACGGGGAAACCGCTGAAACAGAGATTGCAGACGGTGAAACAGGCGACGTCGGCGAAACAGAGCCTGAAGAAATCCCGGTTGCCACAGACGGCGAAACTCCGGCGAACGGCGAGGCCCCCGCAGACGGAGGGCCTGCGACAGACACCGAAGCCCCGGAAGCCGCGGCGAATGACTCCGCAGATGCAGAATCCGAAAAAAAACCTGAACATACCGACGCCGCGCCGGAAGACGAGCCAGCCCAGAACCCGAATAGCGGCGCGACAGAAAACGAATAAAACATTAACCAGATAAAAAGAAAGGACATTAAGCAAAGCATGGCAGTTATTATTGACGGAAAGGCGGCCGCGGCAAAGGTGCGCGCCGAAGTCGCGGACGAAGTCGCGCGGCTTAAACTGAAAGGGATAACCCCCGGTCTTGCCGTAATCATAGTGGGGAACGACCCTGCCTCCCGCGTGTATGTGGACAACAAGAAAAAGGACTGCGCGCAGGTCGGGATTTACTCGGAAGAGTTCGCGCTACCCGCCGATGCCTCGCAGGACCAGTTAATCGCGCTGATAACCAGTCTCAACAACCGCAGCGACATCAACGGCATTTTGTGCCAGCTGCCGCTGCCTCCTCATATTGACACCGGCGCGGTTATTTCGGCGATTTCTCCGAACAAGGATGTGGACGCGTTCCACCCGGCGAATACCGGTAAAATAATGATTGGCAGATACAGCTTTCTGCCCTGCACCCCCGCCGGCGTGATGGAGCTTATCCACGGCGCCGGGATTAGCGTCGAGGGCAAGCAGTGCGTGGTAATCGGCAGGAGCGATATAGTTGGCAAGCCGATGGCGATGCTGCTGATGCATGAAAACGGCACGGTAACCATCTGCCATTCAAGGACGAGGAGCCTTAAAGAAATCTGCGCCGGAGCCGACATACTTGTGTCCGCGGTCGGGCGTGTCAAAATCGTAACGGCGGACATGGTAAAGCCCGGCGCGGCGGTAATCGACGTCGGCATGAACCGCGACGAGAACGGAAAGCTCTGCGGGGACGTGGATTTTGAGCAGGTCGAAAAGGTTGCAGGATACATAACACCGGTGCCCGGTGGGGTAGGGCCGATGACGAGGGCAATGCTGCTTAAAAACACCGTTACCGCCGCAAAGCTTCAAAACGCGCTGTTGGTTGACTGAAACGGCTGACCCCTTTTTATAAACATCAAAAAACAGCTAGGTCAATAAAACGGACTTCTGCGCTGGCGTTATGTGTTATTGCGGTTTTTAATATGGTATATTAACAGCGAACCACTTATGGATTTGAGTGAAGTGGCAATGAAAGATTTAATCAAAATCGGCGTTATCGGCTTGGGGGAACGCGGCATGGGCTTGCTCCAAGCCGTTCTTGTTCCGCGCGTTCATAGAAGCGGTCAAGGACAACGCTCCTCCTCCGATTGACGTCTACGACACCGCAACCCTGATGAGTATTACCGCGCTAAGCGAGCAGTCCGTCGCGTGCGGCAGCCAACCTGTTCCAATCCCCGATTTTACAAACGGGAAATGGATACTGCGCAGGTTCAGCGGCGAGAACAGGTTCAGCCTTTACTCCATCTGCGAGGACAGGAGCGCGAGATTATATTTACAGATCAACCGTTTTGGCTTAAAACAGCAAGCAGGGCATATTCGTTTTTTGAATATGCCCTGCGTTTTTGTTAGCGTTAATCTACATTTCCTGCTCTACTTCCCGGATATAGCGGCGAAGGTTTGCCAGTCCAATCCGTATTCCGGCAAGCACATCCTCCATACCCTCAAACTCAATCGAGATTGTGCCGTTATACCCCGCGGCTTTCAAAGCGGCGATACACTGCTTTACCGGTACGTCCCCGTGCCCTACGATTGTGCCTTTGAGGAAATTGCCGCCGCGGGTTTTGAAATATCCCTCGCCGGGGCTCGGCAACATGCCGCTTTTATAGTAAAAGTCTTTGGCGTGGACATGAAAGGCGTAGGGAGCTGCGCGCCCGACCGCTGTAACGGGGTTTTCGTCCACGCATAAAAAGTTGCCGATGTCCACAAGCCACCCGAAATTCGGATGGGCGACCGCGTTCACAAGTTTTTCGACCCGGTCGCTGTCCTGACAAAACAGCCCGTGGTTTTCAACCGTTGTACGGATACCCTTGCCGGCGGCGTATTCGGTGATTTCGCGGCAGGCGTCGGCAAGCTGCGGCAGCGCCTTGTCAAAACTCAAAAAACCGCGGCTGTCCGCAGGGCGTCCTGTGGTTGCGTCGTGCCGCACCACGCCGGCGCCGAGCAGCACGGCAATGTCAATATGCCTTTTTACTTTGTCTATCTCAGCGCGCACATCCCCGCCGCTGCCATTCAAAAAATCGGCCCCGACGGTATAACCCGCCACCTCAAGCCCCAGTTCCCGAGCCTTTTTGCCAAGCGTTTCTGCGTACCGCTCGACCGGCGAGCCGTCGTCTGGCTTTATCTCGGTAAACTCTATCGCGTCAAAGCCCATCTCTTTGGTTTTTTCCACGCAGCCGTACAGGTTGATGTCGCCGCTGTTTATAAGCCTCGAAAAACTGTATGCGCTTACAGCTGTTTTCACTTTAAACCACTTTTCCTTTTTAATATCAGGTCGGTTAATCCAAAACGACCTCATGCCCGGTGCGCGCCGATTCGTAAATGGCGTCTAAGATTTTCATGATTTCGACGCCGTCGGCGGCAGGGGAGATACATTCCTTGCCCTCGGCAATGCAGTCCACAAAATGGTCAATCTCGTTTTCAAACAGACCGTTGAAATCAAGGGCGGTCGGCGCGGCAAGCTGGATATCGGCCATATAGTCGTTGATTTCGGAATACAGTTCAAGCTCAGGGTCCAGCTTTGCCCCGGCTTTGGTGCCGAACAGCTCGATTTTGCCCTCGTCCTTTTTGATATTCAGGCTGAAGCTTGCCTCCACCGAAAGCACCGCCTGATTCTCAAACCGTATCATCGCCGTCGCCAAATCCTCAACGTCGTTGATATCCCGCTCCGATTTTTCGACCGAGAAATATCCCGCTCTTCCCTTTATGTTACTGCGGGCGCCAAGTTTTTGGAATGTCGCGCCGTAAACCGAAACCGGTTTCGGGTTGCCCAGAAGGTAGCGCACAAGGTCAATCACATGCACCCCTAAATCAATCAGCGGCCCGCCGCCGGCCCGTGACTTGTCCCCGAACCAGCCACCGGGGTTGCCGCAGCGGCGCAGGTAGGTGGCTTTGGCATAGTAGAAGTCTCCAAAATAACCGGAATCTATGAAATCGCGGAGTATCCGGCAGTCGTTGCCGAACCGCCTCACAAAGCCCACCATCAGCAGCTTGCCGTTTTCTTCGGCGGCTTTTTTCATAGCGCGGGCTTCCTGCGCCGATATGGCCATCGGCTTTTCGCACAGCACGTGCTTGCCGGCGTTAAGCGCCGCGATTGTGCAGGGCGCGTGCATTGAGTTCCATGTGCAGACGCTGACCGCGTCAAGCTCAGGAAGGGCGGCAAGCATTTGGTCGATATCGGTGTAAAGGCGGGTTATGCCGTACCTTTCGCCTGTCGATTTTACCCGCTGTTCGTTAATATCACAGAACGCGTAAATTTCAACTTTCGGGTTTTTCCTGTACCCCTCGATATGTGCGGACGAAATTGAGCCAAGGCCGATAATTCCAACCTTCAACTTATCCATTGCAAGCCAGACTCCTTTAAAAAATTTTTAGCTTATTCTGATATTAACCCTTTTAAGAAATTCACCGCGTGCCGTATATCGCCCTCCGGGTCCTCTCCGACTTCCCGCTCGATTGTCAAAAACCCGCGGTACCCGATTTCCTCAAGCGCTTTGAGATAATTCGGGAAATCCACGTCGCCTTCGCCGAGCGGCAGTTCGATAAAAGCGTCCCCCTCCTGAATGGCGTCCTCGATTACTCCGTAAATCACTTCCGCGTCGCAGACCTTCAGCCGCCTGCCATCCTTGGCATGGGTGTGCACGATGTAATCTCTCAGGGTGTAGACCGCCTTGACCGGGTCATCCCCGGTTAACATCACAAGATTGGCGGGGTCGAAGTTTACCGCGACCCCCTTTGAGCCGAGGGTATCGAGAAACTTTTTCAGCACCGCCGCGACTTCAGGGCCGGTTTCGATTGCAAAATGCGCGTCCAGACTGTCAGCATAGCTGCAAAGCTCAAAACAGGCCTGCTGCATGATTTTATATCGTTCATGCTCCGGGTCATTGGGCACCACCCCGATATGGGTGGTTACGATATTGGTCTCAAGCTCTTTCGCCAAATCCAGTATCCGCTTTGAGCGCTCAATGAGCTGCGGATTTTTCTCCGGATTCCCGAACCCCTGCCCCAAATCCCCGCACAACGCGGAAATCACAAGGCCGTTTGATTTCACCATATCGAGGAACTCCCGCCGTTTTGCGCCCACAAGCTGTTCGGGCGACATTTCCCCGTGGGTCGCGTAAACCTGAATTCCCTGTGCCCCCACAGCCACGGCCTTTTTCAGCGCGGTGCGCACATCGGTGCGGAACGAGTCCAGAATAACTCCAATCGGATAATTATACATTCTGCTTCCCCCTTTTTGTTGACATCTTCTGCCCTTTCTGCTACCTTAATCATAGAACATCTGCACAGCTTAATTAAAGAGATTATCTTGCCTTTGATTAACACTATATTGCTTTTTTGGGGGGCGGCTTTCGGTGATTTCAACCACCTACGAGCAGCATTTTTTCCCGGACGCGGATTTCCCGTTCAACTATCACTTTGACACCATGGAGTTTGGCGACAGTTTTCTGGTGCACTGGCATGAGAATATAGAGGTTTTGTATTTTCGCGAGGGGAGCGCCACGGTGTACCGCGACGCGGTGCCGTTCAGCCTGACGGCCGGGGACGTTTTCGTAATCAACTCCGGAGCCCTTCACAGCGTTCAGCCGGTATCCCCAAGCTGCGGCTACGACTGCCTGATTGTGGACAAGGCTTTTTTACAAAACCTCGGCCTTCCGCTGGACGAGGTGCATTTAACCAATATTGTCAGCGACGCGGTCTGCAGGGATTGTTTTGATAAAATCAAATCTGAGTTCGAGCAAAAACAGTCTTATTACAAAATTGCTGTGAAATCCAGCATACTGGGGCTGTTCGCGCGTTTGTACCGCATTTCAGACAAGCACGTGGTGCCGGCAAAGCCGGCGGCAGACAGGCGGCTTGAAATGGTTCGCGCCGCCATCTCATACATACGCAAGAACTTTAAAAACGAAATCTCGATTGAGGATATATGCAGGCATGTGGGTTTCAGCAAATATTATTTCTGCCGCGAATTTAAAAAAATCACAGGCCGAACGGTAACCCAGACCATCAATTTCCTGCGCTGCAGCCATGCGAGGAGCCTGCTGTCATCCGGCATGTATAACGTGGCCGAAAGCGCCGAGAAAAGCGGGTTTCAAAACCTCTCATATTTCACTAAGACATATAAAAAGTACATCGGCGCCCTCCCCTCAAAGACATACGAATTAGGCGCAAGGGCAGGGGGTTGAGCTGCGTCAGGCAGTGTTCGGTCAGGATACGGGCAAGAATAGTCAGGAGATAGGTAACGCTATCTCCTTTTTTGCTGCCCATTTCAATAAACGTGTTACAAATTAATACAAAACCTCTAGATTACTTAAAAAAAGGATTTTATTTGCAAATAAGCTTGATTTTGTTTATAATGTTGTTAATTTTTTTCTGCCGGCTACCATATATTGTGTTGTAATATCCACGGCGGCACAATTCCTGAAAAAAAGATGTTGCAATATAACTTAAAAGTGGGAAAACGGGGATTATAACTTTACCCTTTCACAACTGGCAAAGGTATGCGTTGCCTTGGAAACCGATATCCAATCATTATTGAATGTTGAAGCGAACAAACCGTATGATGAGAATATTATTAATCTCTGGAATTATGAGAATCCATTAATATCTGCAGCGTCAAACCGCGAGATTTCATACACCGCCTGACGAAAAGGAGAGCATAAATGGATACCAGAAAAGTTGAAGCGAAATTCCAGTTCATCGGCAGCTCTATTAATAAAGTGGAATTTGATAATGAACTTATATCTTTTGACAGTGAGAGTATTCGCAGGGTTATTGACGTTGATTATGTCTTTCCTGACGACATCGTTTTCAAAGAGGATGGCGCTTTGGGAGAAATTCAAATGCATGTTAAAATCTGGTTCAAACAGGGAAATAAGACAAAAACCAAACTGTTAGTTGTGGTATCCGGATACTACAAGTATTTTAACTGCTCGGATGAAGATGAAATGAAAAAAATGCTTTCAATCAGCGGCTGTGCGTCCCTGTATTCTGTTATAAGGGCTTTTGTAATGAGCTTTACTGCGCAGTCCGGCTTTAAAGGCTCAATAATCCTGCCTATGATTAATATTTTCAGGCTAAACGAAGAAAAACAGGCGTTGATTGAAAAGAATAGATCAAAATCCCCGCCGCCGGAACAAATATCTAAAGTCTAAAGTCCAACATCTGATGTCTAAAAAACAGAGGCTGCAAGAGCTTGCAGCCTCTGTTTTTTGTCTATGAATTTTTCAGCGCTATCGCCTGTTTTGCCTTGGCGGCGATGTTTTCGGCGGTCAGCCCGAAGAGCTTCAAAAGTTCTGCGCCCGGCCCCGATTTTCCGAAAACATCTTCTACCCCGACACGCAGCACCGGCACCGGCGCCGCCTCGCAGACCGTTTCGGCGACCGCGCCGCCGAGACCGCCCAATATACTGTGCTCTTCGGCGGTTACGATGGCTCCGGTGTCCCGCGCCGCGGCGATTATGATTTCCCTGTCAATCGGCTTGATGGTCGCGATATTGATTACCCGCGCGGATATCCCCTGGTTTTTCAGCAGTTCGGCGGCGTCAAGCGCTTCGGATACCAGCAGTCCGGTCGCGATGATGGCTACGTCCCGCCCTTCTTTCAGCTGAACGCCTTTTCCTATTTCAAAATTGTACGAATCGTCAAAAATCCCCGGCACCGCCAGCCGCCCAAACCTCAAATACGCCGGCCCGTCGAGTTTGATTGCGGCGCGCACCGCTTTCGCCGCCTCCACCGCGTCTGCTGGATTGATTACTGTCATGCCGGGGATTGTGCGCATCAGCGCGATATCCTCGCAGCACTGGTGGGTGGCGCCGTCCTCGCCTACCGAAACACCGGCGTGGGTAGCGCCGATTTTGACCGGAAGATGGGGGTACCCTATCGAGTTTCGCACCTGTTCAAAAGCCCGTCCGGCGGCGAACATCGCGAACGTAGAGGCGAACACCTTTTTGCCGCAGGCCGCAAGCCCGGCGGCTATCCCCATCATATTTTGCTCGGCTATTCCGCAGTTAAAAAACCTGTCCGGGTACGCCTTGCGGAACATGCCGGTCTTGGTCGCGCCGGCAAGGTCAGAATCCAAAACCACCAAATCGGGATACTCGGCTCCCAGCTCAACCAGGGTTTCGCCGTATGCGTCCCGCGTCGCCTTTTTTACTACTTCCGCCATTTTATACCGCCTCCTCCAGTTTCGCAAGCTGTAACTGAAGCTCTTTCATCGCAAGGTCATACTCCTCCTGATTCGGGCCTTTGCCGTGCCACCCGACCTCATTTTCCATAAACGATACTCCCTTGCCCTTGACCGTCTTCTGGATTATCGCTGTGGGCCTGCCCTTGCAGGCGGCGGCTTCCTTTAAAGCGTTTTCAATCTGCTCAAAGTCGTGCCCGTCAATCCTTATCACGTTAAACCCGAAAGCCTTATATTTTTCGCAAATCGGGTAGGGGGAACAGACCTCATCCACAGTCCCGTCAATCTGCAGGTTGTTGTTGTCTATGATAAGGCAGAGGTTGTCCAGCTTTTTGTGAGACGCGAACATCGCCGCCTCCCATACCTGACCTTCCTCGATTTCGCCATCACCCAGTATCGCGTAGACCCGGTAATCGGCGTTGTCAATCTTGCCGGCCAGAGCCATTCCCACAGCCGCGGACACACCCTGCCCTAAAGAACCGGTGGTCATGTCAATCCCCGGCAGCGCCTTCATGTCGGGGTGCCCCTGCAGCCGCGAATTAATCTGCCTTAAAGTGGAGATTTCCTCAACCGGGAAATACCCGCGCAGCGCCAGTGCGCCGTACAGCGCCGGCGCGGTATGCCCTTTTGACAGTACAAGGCGGTCGCGCCGCTCCCATTTGGGGTTGGAGGGGTCAATCCTCATGTGCGAAAAATAAAGGACAGCCAGCAGTTCGGCAATGGACAGCGACCCGCCGGGATGGCCGCTTTTGGCATGGTAGGTGCCTTCGATAACAGCCAGTCGTATTTTTGCCGCGGTTATCGAAAGCTGTCTTTTTTTGACGTCATCCAATACTATCCCATTCCTTTCAAAAAACCGGGAGCAGTCCGGAATTTATACTGTAAGCACTTTTAAAATTATAGCATAACAATGGAAATTTGAACAGGGAAATAACCCAAAAAATCAACAGGTTTCCTCAAAAATGGCGGTTGCGCTCGACGCCCGGCGGGGATATAATCAAAGTGTGCATCCTCCGCTTTGATAAGGGGTATTATATGGTTGACAAATCCAGAGTAAGCGAGATTTTGAATAAACACTCCCTTCCTTTGCACGGGTACTGCCGGTTTGACGCGCTGTCCGGTGGCCTGCTGCCCTGCCGCGCGCTGTCAAGGCTTGAGTCCGCCTTTTTGCCTCGACAGCCCAAAACTGTTATAGCGGTATTGTTCCCATACAGGTTTGATGATAAGCCCGGTAACCTGTCCCGCTACGCGCGTGTGCCGGATTATCACACCGCGGCGGGCGGATTTCTTAATAAAGCCGCGGCAGGGCTGTCAACCGCTTTTCCGGAGTACCGGTTTATTTCCTTTATTGACAATTCGCCGATACCCGAAGTGCGCGCGGCCGCGCTGGCGGGTCTTGGGGTGGTGGGGGACAACGGCCTTTTAATCAATCCCCTGTACGGCTCGTGGGTTTTTATCGGCACCATTGTTACCGATTTGGATTTAAAAATCACAGACAGCCAAATTAAGGAATGCAGCCACTGCGGCGCATGCCGGAAAATCTGCCCGGGCGGGTGCGCGGGCGGCAAAACGCGTGAAAACTGCGTGTCGCGGATAACTCAGATTAAGGGGGAGCTCACTGCCAGTCAGCAGGCGCTTCTGCTCGAAAGCGGAATGGCGTGGGGCTGCGATATATGTCAAGACGTCTGCCCGCTCAACCAGAACGCCTTAATCGACCCCCACCCGTGTTTTGGGAAAAAGCCGTTTAACCCTTCGTTGTCGTTTGAGGATTTAAAGTCCCTTGAAGGCAGGGCCTACGGATGGAGGGGCGCAAAAACCCTTGAACGCAATCTGAACCTGCTGCAAAGCCTTCACGACAGCACATCAAATGACTGACATTCGGTATCTAATCCGCACCCACTCGGACCCGTTTTCATATATTATTAATAGCCGCTAAGCGGCGCAATATACTGAGCAGGCGGCTTACGGCCGCCTTTTTTTTTCTTTTTCAAAAAACCCCGCTGTCATATAACCGTAAACAAAACTGTATAAATTACAAGGGGGGAATAGCCGGATGAAGGAAAGCCAGATAAAAGCAGTGCACCAGCGGGATTTAAGAAGGCTGTTAAAATCCCTCGGGGTGTTGGACGCTGTCCGCAGCAAAGCCAAATCCTGTTTTTTCTGCCGATGCACGATTGACGAGGAAAGGATTGCGGCCGTATTCCCTTACAGGGAGGAGGTTTGCTTCTGCTGCGGAAATCCGGAATGCTGCAGTGCGCTGGTTGACTTCGGACAGGAGGGAGACAATGGATAAGCTGATGGGCGCGCTGGCCGATTTTCTGGTTTCGTACGGCGGATGGGGGATTGTCGCCGTTATGTTCATCCTGCTTTTGTTTTTCGGCGACAGGCTTCTTACAACCATCGAGGGCTTTTGGGCGGCTTTCCGCAACATAAGCTCCTTCACTTTCAAACGGTACACCTCGACCAAGCTCTGCAACCAGATTCTGCACGCCACAAAGATTATCAACGACATCAACCAGGATTTTCTTCCCTACCGCGTCAGAATAAAATGGGTTAAAAACGAGGAAATCCACAGCTTTCTCAAAAGCGGGCAGGTGATAATAAGGATTAAGGACGACGAGGACATCAACAAATCCTTCGTGCTCGCGGTATCCGAGTTTGTCCGTCAGGGCCTGATCCACAATGTAAAACGCCATTTGAGAGACCAGCCGATGGTGCAGGCGATAGATTTATGCGCGGTGGGCAAGGTGCTTTCGCAGTCGTATGTCGAAAGCCTGTCGTATTTTGAAAAGAACATCCTTAACAACCTTCTTGAAAAGGACGACGAGTTCGCAAAACACTTTAACCAGCTGCGCAGGATTGATTACAGCGGCCTGTTTTTGCCTGTGTTCCTCAACGAGATGGCCAAAACCATGCGCAGCTTTGACGGCCAGTATTTCATAGAGGATTTTGAAAATGAGGCAAAGTCATTTTTGAAATTTCTGGTGAATTTCTGCAGCGATAAGCACAAAAAACTGACTTACAGCGGCAAGTATATAAAGGTCGCGTTCGGGCTTGTCGCAAACCAGTCTTTCATATTCCGCCACGGGCGCGACGCTTATGTCGAAAAGATTCGGAACAGCCTGTCGTCAGGCGCGCAGACGGTTTACCTTTTCGGCTGGGAAGACAAGGTCAAGATTGTCCGCCAGATTGCCGAGCGCGCCGCGCGCGCGGATTTGCGGATAAAAAAGGTTAAACACCACCACTACCGCCATGTTTTTGAAGACAGAAGCGCGGCCCGCGGCATCTGCGCCGAAATGAGCACCATCCCCGCGGTTTCGGGAGCGGGGCGCTAGGGGCAGGGGATTAGTAGCCGGGCGCTGATGTTCGGGGAATTAGCCGTTTTATGTTTTTTCTCTCCCGTTCTGGCGCTTGAATACGGCGTGAGATGACCCGTTTTAACCCTCATTCAAAACACAGTAGCCCGGTTTACCGTTGCAAACCGGGCTTTTTATGTAAAAAATATAAAAGCGGGATTTGCGCGCAATTTTTAATGATTTTGCCCCGTCTGTTTTAAGCTGTCATCTGATTTAATCCGAATTTGTCGTCCAACTGTGCTGCAAGGCTTTCCAAAGCCTCGATATGTATCTGCAGCGCATACCTCCTGTTGATGTGAAGCTTTTTTGAGATTGCGGTCCAGCTCTCATACTGCAGGTAATGAAGGTTCAAAATCGAAAACTGCCGGGGTGTCAGTTTAGCCTTGGACAATACCTCGTACAACTCCATTTTGCAATTCAATTCAAGCAAGCGGAGTTCGTAGATTTTTTTTAAAATCGGCTCGGTACCGCAGACGTTAGCCAGACCCTCCAGCGCCTGCTCATAAGCGCAAAGCTGGTCATATATCTTTTTGGCGCGCCCGACCCACTGCCGCACCGCGGCCACTTTCTTCTTCATTATATTACACCTCGCTTTCCCGTCCCGGCAAACCGATTTTTTAACCTTACCGATTTAACTGGCACCGGCTTCTTTTTTCTCTTTTCCCTTTTCTCTTTTCTCTTTTCTCTCCCGATTACTTTACCCTTTGCCTTGTATCCCTGTCGTTTTCGTCTGCAAAAATCCGTTTCGCCGTTTGAGAAAACCACAATCCGTTGAAAGGGTAGCTGCGGACGGCTACCCGTGCGCCGCACCAGCCTTTGGAGGATGGCCGGAAAACAATTGAGAATTCAGCCGCCACCTGATAAATACAGACATCGCCCGTTGACATGGTTGGTTGCCGCGCCTGCCAAACATCAAACCAAAACCAGCCTGTGCCTTTCTCATGCTGTCATCCAATGCTCAACCTCCTTCCCTTAATTTATACCCATATATTACCATAATTAAAAATATATGTCAAATATTTTTGCGAATGTGATATCTTTTTGTATATATTTTATAGGAGCTGGGGGTTAGAGGCTGGGAGTTAGGAAAAACTTGGGCACGATTTATGGTATTACTGCGGTTGTTTTTAATTTGCCCTGACATCAGCGGTTTTCGGCAGTGACTTTTTATCCAATGTTTGACAAATGCGGGGCGATGAGCATATAATAAGCTGTGATTTGCTGTAATCAGCGGTTCTCGTGTTAGGGCCGGCTCTAACCCCGCGCGCCGGGTTTTTGGGAAGGATGGTCTTTATAATGCAAGCAGTTCAAGTTCAGGAATTTGTCCCGTCTGCGCTGACGGCCGCAGCGCAAGCCCCGCAGGCAAAACCCGGCGGGATGATTTTTGCAAGCTGGGCGATACTGATTGTGCTGGCCGCTATCGTCATCGTCTTTTTGCGCTACGGCAAAAAGGAGTATTCGGTAGCTGTGCTGCCGCTACTGATAACCCCGTCGGTCTATATCTTCAGCGGGATACTCGCAAGAATGATATCACAACTGCTGCCCTACCCGGCCGCCGAGCTTCGGGCCTTAATCACGATCATCGCCGGCCTGATATCCTGCCTGCTGCTCGGCTACTCGTCAAGGCGGCTGCAGGGCCAGCGGATACGCCGAGCCTTTTTTCTCTGCTGCGCGGCGTTTTTAATCATACTGACAATAGTCTTTGTGGCAAACATACTAAATATCAGCAAAATTTAGTACAAGCCATATATTAAGTAACGCCCTGTTTTTTACGCAAAAAACAGGGCGTTTTTATCGCTGCCGCGCTTAAAGGCCGGGCGCGCACGAATCCGCGGACGCGGCCCGCGTCGCAGTATCGGAATAAGGTATCCGGCGGCGTTCAGTATATTATCCTGCGCGCGGTGACAAATCTTTGCTGCCAATAGCTTACATTTATGCTGACCGCTTTGACAGAGCTTCCGGTGCTTGGGCTGTGTATCATCTGCCCGTTCCCGATATATATTCCGACATGGTCAACCTTGTTGTTCTGGTTAAAAGAGAAAAACACAAGGTCTCCGGGCTGCAGGCTTGCCAGCACGACGCTTATACCCTGTTTAGCCTGGTCGGCCGAAATCCGGTTTAAGGAATAGCCCACCTGCTTATAGACATACTGGGTAAAGCCCGAACAGTCAAACCCGCCGTCCGCCGGCGATTTGCCGGCGTAGACATACGGAGTTCCGACAAGGGATTTTGCGGTCGCGACGACCTTGTTGATTTTCTGCTGTTTTTCATCCTGCTGGCTTGGCAAATCCACCCGCAGATAAGTCTTGCTGACCCAGCCGGTCCGTCCGTCCGACAGCCTGATTTTATACCAGTTGCCGGAATCGTCGATAATCGGGACCCGGTTCCCGTTCCACAGTATGTGCATTACATCGTAAGATGTGGACGGGCCGGTTCTGACGTTCAGTTTGGTGGCGGTAACCACGCCCGACGTTTCAGTGTTCAGCACCGCATAGTTTTTGCTAATCCAGCCGGTCCGTCCGTCCGAGAGCCTGATTTTATAAAAGCCGCCGGACTCGTCAATAACAGGCACCTTGTTACCTTGCCATAAAACATGCATGATACTGTACGAAGTTGACGGGCCGGTCCTGACATTAAGACTGGTTGCGGTAACAGTCGCGGTTTTGCCGGCCGGCTGAGAAATGCCCGCAGGCGTCGCGGCTTTTGCGGTACCGGTGCCAGCATATAACGGAATGGTCGCGATTACTATCGCGCCGAGTATGAATTTGACGGCGTTTATTTTAACGCCTGCGAATTTATCCTTTATCAGCTGCTGGGCCTTGTCTTCAAGCTTCTCTGCCTTTTCGGCTTTCCCGGACATATACTCGGCCGCGAATTCCGGCAAATCCCTGTTCAAATAGATTTCGAGGACATACCCGTCCTTATCCTCAACCAGCTTATAGCTGTTGTACCAGTCCATACCGCACTTCCTTGTAATAAAACGTTGCAGATTTATTATTTATTGTCAGCCTTTTAATATTCTGCCTTGATTTTGCGAAATTATCACCTGATATGTGCATATCAGATAATGAAATCGCAAAACTTTTGGTAGATAAAAATAAAATAGTATGATATAATATCAGCGCAGACGGGGGCGTAAAGGTTTCGACGGGGATTGCGAACCTGAGTAAGCGAGCAGCGGCGCGGGCCCGCTATAAAAACCGCAAATTAAAAAATAAACGGCAACGAACCTGTTGCGTACGCAGCCTAATTAGGCTGCCGTCCTTACCCGGAGTACCGCGGCCGGGATAAGGGCGTCGACTAGCGGTGAACGTGAATAAAGGGGAGCCGTACCCTTTATCACGAACTAAACGGCTACCGTAACCGGATGCCTGTCTGTCGGCGTCCGGTGAGGGGAATCTAAAACGACAGACTGCGCTCGGAGAAGCCTCAGGCAAGCGGTTTTCGGACGGGGGTTCAACTCCCCCCGCCTCCACCATAATCATCTGACAAAAAAGATGCACACACGAAAAACCCGCTAACCAAGCGGGTTTTTCGCTGTTTATAGA
>FZPS01000010.1_pt326 | contig 14712 bp, 13 predicted proteins | sample 1817821 | NCBI WGS metagenome assembly FZPS01 (sample SAMEA104158645, study PRJEB21678) | metagenome | place: Germany | collected 2015-04-21 | reverse complement strand
TGACGGCAGCAAAGTGACGCGCCGGCTGGACTTCGCCAGGAAATTCTGGTCCATCAAGGCAAATCAAGTCGTCGAGTTTGGCCTGGCCGGCGGGCGCCTGCTGAAAGTGCAGGCTTTACCCATGCCTGAAGATATGCTAATTCGCACCAGGCTGGGAGTGAGCGTGCAGAAGCTTACCCCGGCACTGAGGCAGGCAATGGGCTTTACTGATGACATTGAGGGGATGGCCATTAGCGAGCTACTGCAGCAGGAAAGATTCTCTATGCAAAAAAATCTGTGGAGGGATATTATCAAACGTGGTGATATTATCCTTGAGTTCGATGGTAAACAAGTACCCGACCCCGCTAGTCTGGCGGGCATACTCGAAGACTCTTACAGCGGACAGACATTTCGTATGATCGTCATCAGCATCAACCATTTGCGTCGTACATATCAACCCCTGGCCGTCGATGTGACCCTGAATTGAATCAAATGCAGCACACGAAGGAGGGGGCACGAAGAGACACGAAAGCACACTAAGGCACACGAAGTTTTGTTTCATGAAAAAATCCGACCTGGTTATTTTGTTTTTTGTGGTTCTCATTATTTTGGCGGCTGCGGCTTTGCTCACGCCTTTGCTGGCCGAGCAAAGCCGTTTGCAGGACGAGGTGGCCCGGCTGATCCATGAGCAGCAGCAAGTCAAGCGCGAATTAAGCATACTGCAAAAGGAAATCGACGCCTTGGGGCGCGGCGAGGCCAAGGCGGTAATGCGTGTGGCTCGCGAGAAGTTCAATTATTGCCGCGAAGGCGAGGAAATCTACCAGCTCGAATATGTTAGCCCCGAGGAATAATGAGGCTCCCTGTGGCGTCAACAGTTCGCCCGCCTTTATCTCACAACTGCTTAAATAGGAGTTGCCATGCCTACACAACTACAGCTGCCCCTGAACGAAGAACAGGTGCGTGCTTTACAGCTTAATGAGCAGGTGGAGCTTACTGGACGCATCTATACCGCTAGAGACGCAGTGCACAAGTTTTTAAGCGAGGCCGAGCCAAAGGAAATAATGCAGGCGCCCGACTTGACGAACGCCGTGTTTTATCATTGCGGCCCAGTAATAATCAAGGAGCAGGGCGCCTGGAAAGTCACCGCCGCCGGGCCTACTACATCCATGCGTGAAGAACCGTATATGGCCGGGCTTATAGAAAAATTCGCGCTTAAAGCCGTTATCGGCAAGGGTGGCATGGGTGCGGCAACCGCCGCCGCCTGCAAACGCTTTGGCTGCGTCTATCTGCACGCTGTGGGCGGAGCTGCGCAGGTGCTGGCAAGCACTGTGAAAAATATCCCCAGCGTGCATTTCCTTGAGGAGTTCGGTTTCCCAGAGGCACTGTGGTGCTTCGAGGTGGAGAAATTCCCCGCCGTGGTCAGCATGGATGCCAAGGGCAACAGCCTGCATAAGCAAGTGTTGCAAGACTCCCTGCAAGAAAAAACGGTGCTCTGTCCCTAGTGATTGGGGTGCCGTTCTTGCCTTCGTGTATCTTAGCCCCCCCCTTTTTGGACACTAAGACACACGAAGCTACACTAAGACACACCAAGTAGTTTTTTGTCTAAAATTAGAATTTAGCAGAAAAATTGCGTTTTTATGCGATTTCATCGAGTTTTTCTGCTTTGTCCGGCTCACTTTTCACAACAAACCAAAACGGGCAAGCGGCTTATGCGGCGCCGCATAAGCCCTTAGTGTGCCTTCGTGTCTCTTTGTGTCTCTTCGTGTCCTCCCCTTTTCGTGTGTCTTAGTGGTTCAAAGACTTTTTGGACGGGGTCTATCTTAGTGTGTCTTCGTGTCCACACTCCCTGTGTCCTGCGCTTATTTGCTGCCTATATCTTTTAGCGAGGCAAAGTCGAAGATGACCCTGGTCTTCCAGCCATCCCCGTCCAGGCGCATTTCTTTCACGAACCAGAGCCCGTTCTCATATTTTTTAGCGCCTTTCATCTCCAGGCTGCGCCAGGGCTTTCTCTGCTCTTCCTTATACCATTTGGCCAATAGCGGAAAGCCGTATTCGGCATCGAACCAGACCTCGACCTGACTCTTGTTGTCGGGATGCGCCAGGCGCATGATGCGGCAATTACGCATACGGCTCTTTTGGCTGGGCAGCTCGGCGATAAAATCCCAGTAAAGAAAAGAGAAGCTCAGGTCTTCCGGTTCGAGGCCAAAATCAAACAAGCCGGGCTTCTCCTCTGGCTCCGGCAAGCTGAGCTTGCAGCTTAGCGGCTCGCCAGGGGGATGCTTCTGTACAAAGCCGTAGACATTTTTGTCATTTAATACTATTTGGGCATGCAAGGAACTGCTGCTGAAGCTGATGCGCAAGCGCAAATCGCCGCTGACCCGGGTCTGCCCGACGCGTTGATGCGTGAGGCGACCAGTGATCTCGCCCCAGACATCCTGCGCCAAGGGACGGCGTACCTCAGCTAAAAACTGCTCGGCGCTGAGGCTAGAGGCGTTCAGACCTGCCGTCAGGCTCAGGCAGAAGAGCATCCAGAGCTGTATTGCGGCAATTCTCATGGCTGTTGCTCCTCGATATCCTGCGGGAAGTATTCCATGTCAGAGGTTATCAGTATCTGGTCAAAGGCGATACCGTCCTCGCGGTTGAGCACTCGCAGCTGATGTTTGCCGGCCGCCAACTCGTAGAGTCTGGGCGATTCCAGCCAATGCCAAGTATGGTAAGTGCCGTCATTGCCTATGGTGATGGAGCGCGGCTCGTCATCTACTTGCAGGTTAATGGTGTTGCCGCAGGAGCCGTCCCACCAGGTGCGCAGCCAGATTTTACACCTTTGCGCCTGGGGCAGCTCTATTTCAAAGAGGGCCCCGCCATACTCCATGGCCGGCTCCTTGCCCTCCGGAGGCACGCCTTTGCCGTCTGGAATACGCAGAGAAAGCTTGTCGGCGGCTTGCGAGTCCTGATGTTTTTCAAAGGGAGCAGTGAACTCCTTTACCTGACTAGCGTTGACCACTAAAAAGAAATCGCTGCCCTGACTGACAAAAGTGCTGGGCGTAGCGCTAACTGCGCTGCGTTGCGGTCGCGGACTGGAGCTCAAAGACTTGTTGTGCAAAGGATCAGTAACTGCCTTGCGCGCCAGCAAAGGCAGCAGCAGCAAGCCTAGCGCGAGGCCGCCGAGAATGATCCTCTTAAAGCCAAACTCGTTTAGCTTGTTGCGCAGCTCGGCACCCTGTGGAAGAATGGCCGAGCAGATGGCCGCAATCAGAAACCAGCAAAGCCCCCGGATCATGGGATTGCTGATGAAAAACCCGCCAAAGAGCACCAACAGGGCGCTTGCCGCGCCCAGCTGTTGACAGGCCGCAGAGCTTTGTTGGCTTTGATACTTGCGCAAAGCCAAAACGGCGGCGCCTAGCAGAGCCAGTGCAAACAGAAAGCTAAGCGGGAAGCCTACGGTGCCAGCTAAAATGCCCCAGCCGGCCTGCGTGTCGCTGTCTATATCGTTATAGCTGGGATTGGGCAGTTCGCCGTAGCAACGCCCTATATTGTCCTGATAGCGTCCGGAGCCTATGCCGAAACCGGGCTTAAGCGCGGCCATGCGTAAAGCGGCCAAGAAGTCCATGTGACAGGTTTTCAGCTCGCCGGCATAAGCGCCGCTCTTGCAGGGATTCAAGGTGCTTAAAACACAGTCGCGCTGCACGTTTTTCTGGCCTACAGCCAATGAAAACAACAACAGCAGCAGAGCCAGCAAATTCAGCAGCAGGGCTTTTTTATGCAAAAACAGGGAGGCAATTAGCAGTGCAAGCATACAGAGTGCCAGCATCATGCCATGCGCGATGAAACACAAGACCAGCACCGTGAGCAATAGAATGGCCAGACTGCGCCAAAACCCGGGATTGCGACCCAGCCACTGCGGCTGCAACCAGGCCAGGCTGACAGCAAAATAAAAGCTCAAAGCCATGCGGCTGCGAAAAAAACCGGTAAGTGCCTTGCCGAAGCCAAGCGGCAAAGCCAAAACGTCCGCCGGGGCCTGTATGGAGCCATAGCCGTACATAATAGTCTGTATGACGGCCAACAGCAGATTGCTGAAAAGACCCAGGCTGAAGAGCAGAGCGACCGCAAAGGGGGAACGGCGTAGAAAATAACTTAGAACCAGAAAACCACAAAAATATTGTTGATAGAGCTTAAGGGTCTCAAAAGCGCCGCCCCTACCGGAGCCGGCAAAAAAATTTGCCAAGGCAAACAGTGCCAGCAATATTAGCCCGCTAAGCGGGTAGAAGACCCTCTCCTTGTTCCGCCAGCTGCGCCAAAGCAGGCCAAGGAAGGCCAGACTCACGCTCAAGTCCGCCAATGCCAGCCTGCCGCCGCTGAAAGGCAGCTTGATTTGCGAGGACATACTCAGCAGCGCCAAAGAAAACAGTACCCAAAGCCATAACGGCAGAGGCTCAAACTCGCTTTGAGTGACGCTTCCTTTAAATTGCAGCCAGGTCTTAAGCTGAGCCGTCAACGAGCCAAAAAAAGAGCTGGATTCGGACTGCAAGTCTGCCTCTGCCAGGCTGGCCTTCTTGTCTGCCACAGGAGCAATATCTTCGTTTAGCATTATAGATTCCTCGATTCAAGCTTAGACAACATATTTGTTTCTGCCTCAAGACTGACGCGACAGCGCAGACAGGACTACTGTCGGCGCTAAGTTTGACCGCGCCCAAAAAAGTGGCCCGCAGGATTTTGGACACTAAGACACACTAAGACACACTAAGACACACTAAGACACACTAATTTCTGCGGATAAGCGCCAGATGCTCAGACTATAAACGCATCAGGCTGAGGAAATATTTTCGTCCCGGCGCATTTTCAAGTTGCTGCTAACCTCGTCGTCAGCGAGAAAGTCGGTATATGCCAACATTTTTGCTTCAAATTTCCCTTCGTGTACAGCAAACTCACTCAAGGCACAATTCCAAAGGTGGTGGTTTTCCAGCAGGTTTTGCTCTTTAGCCAGCATGAAGTGCAACAAGGCCATAGTAGAGGCACCATGGCCAATGATCAGCAGGTCGCCCGCCGATGCGCTTAATTCGGTTTGCAGAAATTGTCCGCAGCGCGCCAAAACCTGCTCGCGGGTTTCAGGGCCGGGCAGCACCCAGTCATCCTCAAGTTTATTGGCAAAACTCTGAGGATATAGAGCAAAAGCCTGCCGCCAGCCTTTGCCGTCCGTATTAGGCTTCTCAGCAAAGGCGATCTCCTGAACCGGCGCCACCAGGTGCATGGGCTGAGCTAGTCGCTGAGACAAAGGCAGCATGGTGTAAATCGTGCGTAAATACGGCGAACTGCATAAAATGCCTGAAAATCCGCGCGCTAGCAGCTCCGCAGCTAATTTTTCGGACTGCAAGGCACCCAAGTCTGACAAAACCGGGTCGCCCGGAGGGTACTCGTGATTCAACCGCCGGAGCAAGGCTCTCTATGCTTGGCTGACCATGACGGGCTATGAAAATCCTTCTTGACATCTGTGATTCCTTCTTTAGAACTAGGGTAAGGGCTAACAAGAAAGTATTCGTTTCGACGCGTTTTGCAAGTGCGTAAAAACCGATGTGGTAAAAAAAATAGCCTGAGCAGCATTCGTTCAATGAAACAAGGACACACAAGAGAGTTACGACGGGCAAGACCAGACCAGCAAAAAAATACGGAATGCCTGTAAAGCAAAATTGAGCTGTTAATCAACAATAATAAAGATAACAAGACTCCATGTAAAATATTTTATAAGGCTTACTTTAAACAATATGCTGGTCGCAATCGCAATTATCAGCATTCTGGCCAGTATGAGGAGTAACAGTCTTAAAAAAGCAGGCTAGAAAATGAAGGTGTCAATAGGCTTTGAACGTAATAATGCAGTGCAAGCCAGCAACTGAGTTGCAAACAGAAAAAATACTAGGCTGGCACTGCTCTTCACACTTATTCGCGCTAAGCAAAGGAAAGGCAACAATGACCGCAACACACTTTGATGTTCTCGTACTGGGTGCCGGGCCTGGCGGCTTTGCCGCCGCCGTGGCGGCCGCAAAACAGGGCAAAAACGTCATGCTCGTAGAACAAAATGCCGCTCCTGGCGGAGTGGCCGCTTTCAGCGCCTGCCCGGTAATTGCCGGCATAGCATCGCTGGACCCAAAGCAGCATAACTCGGTTAGCGCTGAATTGCTCATTGAGCTACAGGAAATGCAAGCCGCCAAGCTGATGGGCTGGGCTGTGAACAGCAGCGAACTGGCCGTGCAAATAGCTATGACTCGTATCCTGAAGCGAAACCGGGTCAAAATGCTTTTTTATGCCACCCTCACCGAGGTCGAAAGCGAAAAAGAGCGCGTCAAGGCGGTAACCGTATGCTGCGCCGGACAAAAACTGCGTTTCACAGCCGATAATTTCGTCGATGCCAGCGGCGACGCCGTGCTCGCTGAATTGGCTGGAGCCAGCTGCCAACACGGCAGTGTCGAAGAAAGCATGAGTAAAACAGTGCTTATGAAGCTCAGCGGCATAAAGAGTTTTGACAAAGCCAGCCTCAAACAGCGCTTTGCACAGTTGCAATGCCCCATCGCAATTCAAGACCATTTCATGGGAACACCATTGGCGGACGGAACCCTAGTACTCAATATTAGCGCTGTCGCTGGAGACGCGCTGTCGCCCTGGGAGCTGACGCGTATGGACCAGGAGCTGCGCGAGCAATGCTGGCAAATCATGCCCTGGCTGCGCAGTCAGTTCCCGGAGTTCGCAGAGGCGCAAATCGTCTCGATCGCTCCAAGAATCGGTGTGCGCGCCTCCAGAAATATCCTGGGTCGCTGTCTCATTACTTGTGATGATATAGACCAGGACCGGCAGTTTGCCGAGGTGGTCGCATTGGGCAAACGCAGCTACGGCGAACACTATGTAAAATGTTTTTCCAGCCCTTGGCGCAAATGGCACAAAGGAGAGCTACCCATACCCTATGGTGCCCTCATCGCTAAACCGTTAAAAAACCTAGCCGCAGCCGGACGTTGCATTGCCATTGAAACCAAAGCGATCTCTTGTATCAGGCTTATGGCGCATTGCCTGGCAACCGGCGTGGCGGCAGGCAGCGCCGCCGCACTAGGCTTCCCCAAATACGATAAGCTAAAGCCGGCCTTATTAAAGCTAAACTGCCGTCTGCAAGCAGAATAAACTGGCCACATTACAGCAAGGCAAAGCAAGCTCAGAAAGCTTGCTCTGCCTTCGTGTCCTCCCCCCTTCGTGTGGCTTCGTGCCCTCCCCCCTTCCTTTTGGGCGGGAGCTGCCTAGAACTGCGGCATACTGGGTTCGGGCAGGTTGATCTTGTGTTTGCTTTTAGCCAGCAGCCCGTCCAGGTGCTCTCTGAAAGCCTCCTCGGCTTTTTGCTCCTGCAGCTGTTCGCTGATCTGCTCTTTAGCTTCGGCAAAGTCCATTTTGCCGGCCTCTTTGCTCGGTCCGGCCTTGATGAGATGGAAGCCGAACTGGGTTTCCACCGGGTCGCTGACTTCGCCGCTCTTCAATTCTTTCACTGCCTCTTCGAACTCCGGCACCATCTGTCCTTCCTGGAACTGTCCCAGCTCGCCGCCCTTTTCTTTGCTTGGACAGGCGCTGTATTGTTTGGCAAGCGCGGCGAAGTCTTCGCCTTCGAGCAGGCGTTTTTTCAGCTCCAATAATTTTTGGCGCAGGCCGGCTTTTTCATCCTCATCCGGCGTATTGCTGTTGAATTTCAGCAATATGTGTGCCGCTGAGAGGCTGGCCGGGCTTTCAAAGTTGGCCGGATTCTCGTCGTAGAATTTTTTGACATCTTCTTCTTTGACGGGGTTGGCCTGATTATACTCGGCTATTTTATTTTTATGATATTCATCAATGAGCAGGCTGCCGGCCACTTTTTTGACCACTTCCTCGATGCTCATGCCCTGCATTTTGAGCATTTGCTCGAAAGCCTCCTCGCCATGCTGTTGACGCTGCTCATTAAGAATTTTCTCGGCTTCTTCCGTATTCATTTTGCCGCCTTCGCGTATGGCGCTTTGCAGCAGCAACTCGTAAGTCATAAGCTGTTTGCTCAGGTTATAGACCACCGCTTCTATCTGGGTCTGGGGGATTTCCGGCATAGCTTCATTTAGCAGTGCCTGTTCGAGTTGAGGTTTGATGAGCTTGAGTACATCCTCACGCTTGACCACGACTTTGCCGTCAAGCAGGGCCACATCGGCAGGAATAAAGGCGAGTAGCTCCTCGGCGCTCTTCCTGGCTGGCTTGGCATCACCGTTTTCCGCCGCCGTGTCGGCAGCTAAAAAACCTAACGCAAGAAAAGCGAAAAAAACGAAGCTGAGTTTGTGAAAATGCCTGGAGATCATGGGGTTTCCTTTGGAATTGGGTTACTTGCGTTGACGGCGGTCTGATGAAGGCGGTCAAACCAATCTGTCAGACCTGGACAAGGGCTGCGCCAGCAAGGCGCATTAAATTGTTCTGGACGGCTAAAGAAGCCGTCTATAAGCTCCACCAGAAAGGCTGGTTTAGTCAGTTTATCCTTATTTCGGCCTCGCCATTGTTCATACGCCTGGGTATACAATGCCGGGCTGTCCTTTATTCTGGCTGCCGCTATAAGACCGGCCAGGCTGCGCGGCGGTTCCATTTCCGGTTTGGCAAAATAGTGCTCGGCACTCTGGCGCAGAGCCTCATTGCCTCGGCTCAGGCTGAGCAGCAGAGCCAACTCGAGCAGCATGGCGTCGCCCGGTAGGTCATCGCTAAACTGCCCTGCCAGGCCTTTTTCCAGGCTGTCAAGCAATGCGAAGAGCTTATGCCCGGGATTTTGTTCTTGCAGCCTTTGCGCGCTTTGCCAGGCGGTATGGCCCTCATCATTGGCTAGCTGCCAGTCGATCTGGCCAAGCAGCTCGGACTCGGCGGCTTTTTTTTCAGCTTCCAGCAGCATGTTTTTTTCCTCCTCCTGCTCTTGCCAGAATGCCACAAAACTTTTACTTTCCTGCAGTACCGGCAGATATGGCTGTAGCCAAAGCATGGCATTTTCCAGGTCGGCGGCATTTTCCCAGGGTCTTTTGCGACAAAAAAGCTGCAATGCCTGCAGTGCCTGCGGCAAAGCGCGGTATTGTAACAGCTCTGGGGAGGCCTCGCCGCGGCGTTCCGCCTTTTCCACCAGCGCGGACAGCTCGCCATAGCTTCCTTTGAGCAAGAGTTCATTGGCCTGGCCTATTAGCTCCAGCTCATTTTGCTGGTCAAGCAAAAGCTCTCGCAGGCTGTTATATTCGCCGGCTCCCTGGCCTTGCAGCCGGGCCAGAGCCTCGCCATAGCGTTGTTCGCGCAGCAGCGCCGAGGCTTGCCGCAGAGACTCGCTCTGGCTTTCATCGTAGGACGGTGCCTTGGAACCGCCGCAAGAGGCACATAAAAATATACTGATAAGCAGGAATATGTTTAATAACATGGTAAAATTGACGGTGCCGGGTTTAGCTTTGCAAAAAAGTAGCTATATTAAGCAAGTAATAGGGTTCCAAGTTGCAAACATGAAGTCCGGCAAGCAAATTGCTCTAAATCATGCGGCCAGTTTCAGGCCATGCCGCCAGGATGGCGGCACAGCAAGCAAAAATGGCGATGCCATAACTATAATACAACATTTGGAGTTTTACAGATGTCGCGTGCGGATAAACGCAGTAATGATGAAATGCGCCCGGTTTCTTTTCAGGCTGACTTCCAGCTGCATCCGGCTGCCTCGGTCTTGGCCGTTTTTGGGCACACCCGGGTGCTTTGTTCGGTCAGTGTGAGCCACTCTTTGCCGCGCTGGCGTAAGGAGCAAGGACTGCCTGGCGGCTGGCTGACCGCCGAATATCAGATGCTGCCGGGCGCCACCCATGAGCGCAGCGAACGCGAGGTCAGCCGCGGCAAGCTCTCAGGACGCTCCGCTGAAATCCAGCGCCTGATTGGCCGGAGCCTGCGTGCGGTGCTGGAGCTGGCAAAGCTGCCTGAAATTACCATGCATGTAGACTGCGACGTGATTGACGCTGACGGCGGCACGCGCTGCGCCGCCATCAGCGGCGCCGGCCTGGCCCTGGAACTGGCCTGTAGACGCCTGCAGAAACAAGGCGTTTTGTCCCAGTGGCCTCTGCGTGAGCGCGTTGCCGCGGTGAGTGTGGGACTGCTGCAGGGCGAAGCGATGCTGGACCTGTGCTACGAAGAGGACGCCGCCGCCGACGTGGATATGAATGTGGTGATGTGCAGTGACGACCGTTTGGTCGAATTGCAAGGCAGTGGCGAGGAGGCTAGCTTCAGTGAGGAGGAGCTGGCAAAAATGCTGCAGCTGGCAAAAAAAGGCCTGCGCCAGATTCTTGCCGCCGGCGAGGAATTGCTCGCAAAGGCAAACTAGCCGCCGCCCAAAAAGCTGATTTGGACACGAAGGCACACGAAGGGGGAGGACACTAAGGGGCACGAAGAGACACGAAGGCACACTAAGGGCTTACGCGGCGCCTGCGGCGCCGCATAAGCCGCTTGCCCGTTTTGGTTTGTTGGGAAAAGGGAGCCGAACAAAGCAAAAAAACTCGATGAAATCGCATAAAAACACGAATTTTCTGTTGAAATTTCAATTTTTCTTGAGAATCTGTCCATTTGGTGCCCCGAAGGGGCAACCTAATACAGCCCAGGGTAAGCGAGGCTCCGCAGGAGCCGAGCGACACCCTGGGTAAAAGCCCCCCTCCGAATCCGGCGCCCTGTAGGGGCGCCACTAACGTCCTTTCGGCGTTATGACCTTTTTGGACGGGGTCTAAGATACACGAAGTCACACTAAGTCACACGAAGTTAGAGCAGGCATTTCTTGTCTGTCTTGGCGTTTGACTTTTCAACTTGTCGCTGTAAACGCAATGGAGTTGTTATGACACGCATTTTTTTGTTTCTGTTCGCTGCGCTTTTAGCGCTCAGCCTCTGCGCCTTAGACCTGCCGCTACCCATTCATGCGGGGCGCCTGGAGTCTTACGAGCGTAGCTTGGCGGCGCAGAGCTTTATCAGCCAGGAAAAAGCCGTCCAGAATAAGACTTTCGAGGCCGGGCTTGACAATGAGGCTTTGCGCGAGTCGCGCAGCCCGGATGAAGAACAGGCTTTTGTTATCTTCAAGGTCTCGGTGTTGCCGCAGCGCAGCATCTCCCGCTTCGACTACGAGTTGGTGATCGAGGGCAGGGCATACAAATGTCAAAGCATGGCGTTGGCAAATCAGCCCGATTTTGATTTTCGGCTGCTGGAGACGACTGGTCCACAGGAACTGCTTCTGCTCTTCAGCGTGCCCGAAAAGGCCAAGTCGGCCAGCTTGCGCTCCAGATTCGCGCAGCTGCCCATGCCCGCTATTAGCGGCCTGACCCTGCAAGAAACCGAGGAAAGTGCCGAGACTGACGACAAGGCATCCGAAGACAAGGCGGAGGACAACGAAAAAAAGACGCCCGAGACGGAAACCGAGACGGACCAGTAACGCAGACCCGCGTCCAAAAAGCAATGCGGCACGATTTTGGACACCAAGACACACTAAATTTTTGCGCTTTGTTTGAGGCTCCTGAGGAAAAGCTACTTGATGCGAGAAGCTAGACTACATGTCAGTTACATTTTTTATGCCTTGTTTGCCGTTTTTACGCTTTTCTTCTCGCTCAGCGCTCCGGCACGTCGTCTGGCACTGGCCGTAGCTTCGCCCTTTGTCAGCTCTTTGCGTGCCGCCTCTGGCTGGGGCAGGGGGCTGCTTCCCGCCGGCACCAAACGGCGCCAGAGGGTTTTAGACCTGGAGCTGCGCCTGCGGGAGCTGGAGATAGAACTGGCCGGCTATGAAGAGCTGCGCAAAAGCAATGCCGAGCTGCGCGGCCTCCTTGAACTGCCGCGGCTACCCGGCTGGCAAGTCATCGCCGCGGAACTGGTGAGCCGAGACCCGGCACTGTGGAGCCATGGCTTCAGCATCAATAAAGGGCTGGCCGAGGGTGTGCAAGTGGGCAGCGCAGTGCTGGCCGGGCCTTATCTGATTGGACGCGTGGCCGAAAGCTTCAGACACCATGCCCGCGTAGCTAGCCTGCTCTCGCCTGAGTGCCGCCTGAGCCTTACTGTGCAGGGCATGGAAATGCTCGGGGTCAGTAACGGAGCCAGCGATGCCTGGGGGGAGGCCAACGAATTCAGGCTGGACTATCTCGATAAAGACCTGGAGCTGAGCCAGGGGCAGAAGCTCTATACTAGCGGCCTGGGAGGCGAAGTGCCCGGCGGATTGCCGGTGGCCGAAATCAGAGCCGGCAAAAACAAGCAAATCCTGCAGATAATCGATAACTCGCGCGCTAGAATTAACTGCCGCCCACTGGGAAACCTGCGGGGCTGCAAAAGCGTAGCCATCATTGTGCCGAAAAAACCAGAGGGACACTGAGGCACAGCAGGACCTCATGCTCTTGGTGTGGTTTCCTCAAAAATGACTCTGTCAGCCTTGATTTTTTTCATCATTTTAATTCACCTCAAATATGCAAGCAGACCAGGAGGTTCCTTATGCGAAGTCGTCTTTTTACCTTAATTGAGTTGCTCGTGGTCATCGCCATAATTGGCATACTGGCGGCCCTGTTAATGCCTGCCTTGAGCAAGAGCCGCGAGCGTGCCCAGCAGACCGCATGCGTCAATAACCTCACACAACTAGGCCTGGCTTTCCAAATGTATGTCTCCGAGGCCGAAGACTACTTCCCGCACTACACCAACGGCAGCTGGGGCGCCGGAGTCGAGGGAGGCTGGGTCTACTACGAGAAATTCCCGGTGCCTACCGCGGGTAATTTCGAGGTGAAGCGTGGAAATCTGTATCCTTATGTTCAGGACGAAAAGGTCTATGCCTGTCCCATGGACATCACCGAATCGCACTGCAGTTACGGCGTGAACTCCGACACCAAGGGCAGAAAGATAATCGAGGTGCCGGCCAGCTCGCAAACCCCGCTGCTGCTCGAAGAAGGATCAACCAAGGAAACAACCAATGACGGCTTCTTTGACCTGAACTATTCGCCCAGGGACTACCTGGTGGACCGACATGGCGGCGGAAATGTCTTCGCCTTCTGTGACGGACACGTCTCCTGGGAAAAATGGACTAACCAGGAGGCCTGGAATAAATGCAATTTCGTCAAAAACGAGGACGAAGAAGAAGACTAACCGTAAAATACAAAGCCATAGCCCAAAAAACTTGGTGTACCTTAGTGTAGCTTCGTGTAGCTTCGTGTGTCTTCGTGTGTCTTCGTGTCCAAAATCCTGCTAAGCCAGAGCCCGTCCAAAAAGGGGGGGGCATAGTAGCGCCTCTACGAGGCGCCGGTTTTGATGGCTGCCTGCACCCCAGGCTAAAGCCTGGGGTTAAGCATGGTTATGCGCCTACGGCGCAGATAGATACGATGTTTTTTGGTAAATTGTGCCGGGGGATAAAACGGTTCGTTTCTGCGGCACAATTCATCCGATGATTCTGATTTTGCCAGTAGTATTGACCCTGGCCAGGTAACCACAAAAGCAAAATTCTCGTAAAAAAACGCAAATTTCCTGCTGAAATTTCAATTTTTTCTTGAGAATCTGTCACAATGGTGCCCTGAAAGGGCAACCTAATGTAGCCCAGGGTAGCGCTCGGCTCCGCAGGAGCCGAGCGCTACCCTGGGTAAAGGCCCCCCCCGAATCCGGCGCCCTGTAAGGGCGCCACTAAAATTCACCATACACTGTTAGCCCATTGAAGGAGTATCGTTTTCGATCATGAAAAAAAACCGCTTCGTCTTCTCGATTATGCTTTTCACTTTTGTCGCCGCCCTGACACTATCGGCTCAGCCCAGGCAGCAGACCACGGTCACCAAGCACGTCAGCGACAATCCCAGTCTGGCCATCCAGCGCTTTGAAGGCTCGGAGAGCGGCAAGGAACAGCTTTTGCGCGTTCTGCAGAAGTGCGGCTGGTTCAGGCTACTGCCTGAAGCGCAGGCCAACAAGGCGCAGATCAAGCTGCAAGTGCAATACAATGAACCTGGCAACAACTACGAGCTGCAAGTCAGCCCTGCCGGTCAGGAGGATTTTCGCTGCAGCGCCAGGCATGAAAACCTGAACCAGGCCAGCTTTTTGGCGGTTGACATGATACTGGGCAAGCTCTTTAATGTGCCGGCCTATTGCAGCCGCCCCATAGCCTTTGTTATGACTGGCCAAAACAATATGAAGGAGATCTATAGCTGTTACCTGGACGGCAGCGGCCAAAACAGGATCACCAACAATGCCGCCATTAGTACCGAGCCAGGCTGGGGACACCGCAACGCCCTGGTCTATACCCTGGCCAGAAACAATGCCCTTAGCATAGTGCTCGTCGATATGCAAAACCGGCGACAACGCCTTATCTCAAGCACACAGGGGCTGAACTCCAGCGCCAGCCTCTCGCCGGATGGACGACGCGTGGCACTGGCATTGAGCCAGGACGGCAGAGTGGATCTCTATCTGAAAGACCTGGCCAAAAATCAAAGCCTGCGCCTGACCAACGATATATATGTCGAGTCCTCACCCTGCTGGTCTCCAGACGCAGAGACGCTCTGCTACGTCTCCGACCGCATTGGCAAACCACAGCTCTATCTGCTCTCCATACGCGGCGGCCAGGCCAGACGCCTGCAGCTGGGAGGCAATGAATGCGTCTCGCCAAGCTGGTCGCCAGTGAGCAATAAGCTGGCCTATGCCGGCAAAAGCAATTCCGGGCAATATGTCATCTCCGTGCTCGATATGAAAGACAAAAACCCCATGCCCCAG
>FZPS01000009.1_pt129 | contig 14721 bp, 12 predicted proteins | sample 1817821 | NCBI WGS metagenome assembly FZPS01 (sample SAMEA104158645, study PRJEB21678) | metagenome | place: Germany | collected 2015-04-21 | reverse complement strand
GCATAGCCTCCGATCTCCACGCCTACTCTTTTGCCCTCCAGATCTAACTCTCCCTTAATGTCGGTCTCATCCTGTGGCCTAATGATGACAAATTCCGAAGAAAGCAGTGGTTCGGAAAACGAATAGATTTCTTCTCTATCTGGAGTTCGATTGATCTGAAGGAGAGCATGAGCTTGTCCATCCAGTACCAAATGCTGCGCTTCCTGCCAATCCATAGCTCTAACCTCAATGCGGCGGCCGAGTTTTTCACCCAAAGCTTTCGCAATGTCAACGACAACACCTTTGAAAACTCCATTTTGTTCATAAGCTATAGGTGTAAGTCTTTCGTTGACGAGAAAAATAATAGGCTCCTGCTCTTGGGCAAAAGTCCCAACAGAACCACTGGACAATAACAAAATCAGCATGCCAAACATGAGACAGCTTAACAAGGCATGCTGCGCACCTCTCTTCCCGCCCAAGGCAAAGCCCCCCAATTCTTTTCTTTCAGCTAACACTTCTGGGAATAATTGCACAGTTACAGCATTTAGTTCAAATTTTACTTGATTTAGCCAGAAATTTCAACTAAATATCACAATATCCGAGTACTGAAAAATCCTCTGCCGCAATCGGCAGAGGACAGCTCACTAGTTGTTTCTTGGACAGCTCCGGTCACATTTCATAAAATACATCATCCGGAGTATTCTCGATGTGGTCATTTAAGGTGTCAGGCTGTGGCAGCGGAGCGCCAATGTTATCTGTAACAGAAGCAGAGGCATGCACCCACACTGCGCCGCCGATTGGCAGCGTAATTGGATTCAAACACATTGCCTGTAAGCCGAATATTTGGTGGTCTGAAGAGTTCACTATATCCACAGTACAATCCGCCGCCATCTTTGTCACTCTCATTTCCGGCTATGATGTTACTAACTACTGCATAGTCTCCTGAGACTAGATGCAATCCACTCCCGCCATCACCTCGGCTCAAATTACCGCGGATATTATTGCTGGCAATGACTGCTGAACCTCCGTAAGCATATATACCTCCACCACCGTTGGTAAAATCCTTATCCGCTTTTTCGCTCAGCGCTTGATTGACTTCAATACGATTATTCATTAAAGAGATCCAGCCGCCAAGGCACAATCCTCCGCCTTCGGAAGCGGAGATATTCTCAGATATATCATTGTCTGCAGCATGATATTCTCCATCAAACAAAAACATGCCTCCACCAAACCAGTTTGAGAAATTATTTGTGACGGAATTATCAAGTATGTCAAACGCTCCTTCTTGAACGTATATGCCGCCGCCATTGCCGAGTTTGGCAGTGTTCTCGCTGATAACATTGTTCTCAATGATGTATTTAACTCCGTCGATTATGTAAAATGCCCCACCTCCGCTTGCATTGATTTCACCTTTGGCAACATTGCCAAGAACTGTATTACCTTCAATTATGTGCTGGCCTTCATAGATGACGAATCCACCGCCATAGGAGACACTTTCATTATAACTTATCGTGTTGCCGATGAACCTATGGCTGCCGCCATATGTAGAGACTCCATGGCTCTCATTGAAACTGATATTGTTATTTTCGATCAAATGGCTGCCATAATGAAGATTTATTCCGCCCGCAACCCCAATATCACCAATATTATGGGTTATGGTGTTGCCGCGAATAACATGCTCTCCTTCAGATATGTTGAACCCGGCGCCGCTATTGTTGCTGACGATATTACCAACTATCTCAGCACTGCTATCAGCAGTGCTGATTCCAGAAGAGTTCGCGCTGATCGCATTGTACTCAATCACACAATTGGTCGCATTTTCTAAATGAATTCCCGGGCCAACATTATCAGTAATAATGTTGCGGCTGATGGTAACTGAGGCGCCCACGACACGTATGCCACCATCTATAGCATTAAAACCATAGGTACCATTGGTGATCGTAAAGCCCTGGATTACCGCTCCAGTTTCGCCGCTGTTCACTACTATCACCGGACCAAAGTTATTTCCCGCAATGATTGTACTCGCCACTACTTCAGAATCTAAGGGATTTGAACTCTTAAGAGTAATGCTCTTACCCTTAAAGTTAAGATTTTCCCGATAGGTTCCAGGGGCGACAATAATCGTATCGCCATTATTGGCAGCATCGATGGCAGCTTGAATTGACTCGTAATTCTCTGGGACAGATACGATTCTGTCGAGTACCCTTTGGGGTACATATACTTTCAGCGTTCTTGAAAGCGCAGTGTTTGTCCCCTTGGTTACTTTTAAAATCAGCTCAACTTCTGTATCTTCGCCAGGCGGCGTAATATTTCCATCTAAATCAATCACCTCCGGATGGCTGGATGTATAGATACTGATTTTAAATCCAGCTGGAACCGAAGGTAGTTTTAGCTCGGTCTCACCGGATGCCGGATTGTCAAGCTCATGAACCGCATTTGCTACTAGGCTGGGCGATGGCAGCATCGGGCAGTACACCGAAAAATGATCCACCTCGGCGTGAACATACAGTTTCTCTCCTACTTTAACCACCGATGAGCCGCTTACTAATTCCCAGATATCTTTACCCTGATTGTAATAAGCCATAACTGCCTCGTTGGAGTTAGTTTCAATAAACAGCTCGACAGCTTGCTTCTCCAAATTGGATACTGTGAAGTCCAGCAAGTCACCGGCAGGTGTTTCTTCATGAACGGGTACCGCTGCACCGACTTTTCTAACCGCAACCGCAGCTCCATCAGGTACACCGCTTAGGATTGCGGTAGGCAGAACAATAATAGTATCACTGTCATCGCAGCTTAATTCCTCGTCATATGCCAAGGCCCGTCCGAAAACAGCTTTGATCTTCTTATTTCCGCTCATTACCACCTGATAACTTCCAGGAATTGTCGCGTGGGGCACAACATCTGCTCCATCGTCTCCTGCCCAAAACACAAATGACCAGCCTTCCTCAGGCTTTACCTCCAGAGTTACCACCGTGTTGGCAGCAATTTTGCTGCCTGCTCCGGATAAATTGACACTGCCTTTTCCTTCAACTTCCACCTTAAGTGTGTAAAATGGATCTTTTCCACCACCCACACAGCTTGTAAAGAATACCAATACTAAGACTGCAAACAGACACATGCCGTGGGTACTGCGTCTTGCACTTCTAGTGTTGCACATTAGGGTGCCTCCCTCTTATTAAATAAGAACAAAATGCGTGATTAATCACCTAACTACAACTGTTTTCCAGAAAATCCTGCGTATATTAGTCCATAAACCACAGCTTTATTTTTAATGAAAAAAAGCCGGGATTGCTCCCAGCTTAGAAGTATAATTCATTGTGCTTTAATAAGTCAGGCGTTCTCTGCCGCTGCACTCATATAAACCCCTAAGTAGGTCTTGTTCTTTTCATCAATTCTGCTCAGCATCCCAGCATCATAAGCTTTAACCAATGCTGCAGAAACTCTCCCGAACAGAAATAATGAAGTAACTGATGTATCAAAGCTGCTGTGCAGGTGCACCGGAATGCGCGGTTGCATCAGCTGTTTTACTTTCCGGTACGTTTCCCAGTTGTTATCCAAAACCTGATCATATAGTTCCAGCGCTGTTTGCTGCAGTTCCTCAACCTGCTGGTTGGTTAAAAGCGGAAACGTCAGTTGGAACTCACCATTGATTTTTCTGATATACCCCTGCTCAACACCTTTGGCCAGCGCTTCTTTTTCTATATCTGTAAGTGCGTCAGAGGACAAGGTTTTAAACGCTATCTTCCGGCAGATCTGGTAGTCTGTCTTGTTAAGCTGTTTAGCACTGCTGTAGTCCATTCCCAGTAAGACAGTGCTGATGCACCACATCTTAATACCATCTATGGTTGAGCTGTACGGACCGATCAGAAACCAGTTGTCAACCAGATCTATTTCTTCTTTCGTGTGCTGAGAACGGTCAAAGATCTCTCCCCCGGTGCAGATCCAGCGGCCGCCGTGGGGCCTGATGGGGAGCTCATTCCAAGAATGCCAGCTGCAGTTTTCATTCATAAATTTCCCACTTAGAGTGCCAATGCTGTCGGGGATAAGCAGCCACAGGAGCCGCTCCCAGCTGAGATCAACGTTTTTTAAGATATTCATAATCCGATCTTTGTTGATCTCCAGGTGAGTGATTACCCGCTCGATAAACTGATCGGTGCATTCCCTAATTTCCTTCAGCACCGCAAGAATCTGCGCTCGGTCAATGATGATAAAATCGGTCTGCACTGCATCAGCTGTTCTGCGGAGCAATTCACCGTCTAACAGAAGCTGCACCTCTTCTTCTAAATACGGACGGGCTATGCCCAGTTCTTCAGACAGCTCCTCTATTGTTTTTGGCCGCTCATAAGCAGCCAGCAGGAGATTCTGCGGAATGATCCGATCTGTTAATGAAAAAGGTGAACCGTCATTTCCCTGTTTACCGTTAATTCCAATCACTAGCCTGCTAGGATTATAGCTTTTTTCACCAAAGTTGCGCATCTCACCCATTCCTCTCTTTAACTGCTTGCGGGCTTCAAACAAACGCCACTTAACTGTACCGGGAGATACACCCAAAAGTTCGGCAATGTCACCGCAGCTTTTGCCGTGAAAATAGTAATAGACTATGGTTTTGCGGTGGCTTTCAGATAAAAATGACAGTTCTCTTCGGAGCAGTTGCAGTTCTTCTGCTTCCAAAAGCGCTGCGTCTATCTCACGCTCGCAGCTGATCCCCCATACCTCATCTAAACTCTGGTGGTGAGTCCATTTTCGCATCCAGCGGTAATAGGTGTACCGAGCGATAGACCACACCCAGGCAGGAAAACTGTCGATTTTCGGATTGCGCGCCAGCGCTAAGTGCAGCTCGGTAAGAATCTCTTGAGCTAAATCCGCAGCTTGATCATAATCTCCGACTCTGTTTACTGCCCAACCATAGATTTTTTCTAAATAGTCACGGCGCAGGACCTCCTGATAGTTAAGCTGGTTCATCTGTGTTCAAACCCCTTCTGTTGAGAGCTCTCACTAAGATAGTGTGGGTAATGGCAGTTAGGTTGGAAAAAACTGATCTACCCTTTTTTGAAGCAAAACTCCTCAGCTGTGATGACTGTGATCATGCAGAGGAGTATTACTTAATATAGATTGAACTAGATTCTATATTTGTCGTTCAGCTCTTGCAGTCTTATGCCCATGCGGTTTAGAGTCTGGGCGATATCGGCAAACTGATCAATCAGGGCATACTGCTCATTTGCGGCGGCACTGATTTCTTGGCTGGCGGTATTAAGCTGGGTAATGCTCTGAGATGCCTGTTCCACAAGATCAGTAACTTTAGTCACCGTGTCCATAATCCGCTGAAGCGCCTCGCCGCTTCTGGATACCCGCTGGCTGGTTTCATCAGCCTGCTTAGAGCTCTGGGACATACTCTCCACCGCATCCTGAGTCTCTCCTTGAATCGCCGCGATCAGCTGACTGATTTCCTTGGCCGCCAGTGATGACCGCTCCGCCAGCGTCCTAACCTCTTCGGCCACAACTGCAAAACCTCGTCCTTCTGCTCCGGCGCGGGCAGCCTCGATCGCCGCGTTTAGAGCCAGAAGGTTAGTCTGCTCTGCCAGTTCTCTAATCACAATCACGATCCGCTCAATCTCATCGGAGCGCTGAGCCAGAACCTGGATAAAGTCGGTCAGCCTGCTCATCGCTGCGCCGAGCTCTTCTGTCCCCTGCACAGCTTCAACTACCACGGCATTTCCCTCTTGGGCAGCAGCAACAATCTCATTTACTGCGGCTGAAATGCTTGCCATTGCTGCCGCGGCGGCAGCAAAATCATCCGCAGTGTCCGAAACATGACTAGTAGTAACCTGAGCCTGTTCCGCTGAAGAAGCCAGCTGCTGACTGGCCGAACTCATTTCATTAATCGCTTCGGCTTGAGAACCGACCATTTCTTTCAGCGAAGCAAGCATGCCTGAAAAAGCTGATACTAAACTTCCAACCTCATCCCGACTGCTTACTTCCGGGATAGTTACGGTAAAATCACCTTCAGCAACAGCTGCTGCTGCCTTGCCGAGTTCCTGGAGAGGCAGCAGAATCCTGCGCACTAAGTACAGCAGAATTCCAATAAACAATACCGAACCAACGACCAGAATAATAATCAGCTGCAGGCTCTGACGCATAATCAGATCCTGGTACGCCGAAGTGTCCTGATAAACCCCTACAACCGCAAGCTCGGCGCCATCATAGCTGATCACCGGTAGAAAGCTGTAAGCCCAGCTGCCGGAGTTTGCTTTGGCATCATCAAGACCCGGTGTAAGCTCCAGCAGCTCGGAAGCATTCATAACACCTGCTGTCGCAGTTAACCGCTCATAGCCGCTTTCTGTTGGCACAAACACTGCCAGTTCCACACCAGCTGCAGCATGGATTTCTGTTAAAATCGCTTCTGTAAAAGGGATATTTGTTTCTACTGTACCAACCACTCGATTCCCATCTTTAATCGGCGCCCAGCCCCGCATACCCATTCCAAAAGGACCGCGGTCAAACCCCCAGATTGCTCTGCCCTGCTGTCCCGCATCAAGAATTCCGCCGCGGCTCTGCACATCACCATATAAATTGGGATTCTGTCCCCTAACCAAAGACGTATCATAGGGAGCCCGAACATGGAGCACATCAACACCGAAAGCGGTGTGTACCTCTTCATAAATCGATACTACTGTATCAACAATTTCACTGCGGTCTTGATTGCGCGCTGCTTCGATAATCTCAGGCATACCTGCTACCGCCATGGAAATTCCCAGCGCCTTCTCCGCTGTACCAACCAGCCTGCTTTCCACTATGCTTTCAGCAGCCTTTAGGCTGTCATGGACCATAGCATCAAAAAGCCGCCGCTGATTTGTTAACACAAATATCCCTACGGTAGCTACTGTCAGCACCAATACTGCGATGATTACTGTAAACAGCTTCGTCCGCAGCCCGATTCCGGCTGCAGCTCTGCGAAGTCCCTCCACATGATTCACTCCCATTTCCATAATTTACTGCTGATATTGATATTCGTTTTCAAGACATCGAATCCTGCACTGAAAAGCTAGTTGGGGTTTTCCAAGCTATCCACTGCTAAAAAAAGCCGGGATTCCTCCCAGCTTCTGTAAAGCCTATATTTTGCCATTTCTTACCTGATGTTTGGAGCCAGCTTATTAATTCCAAAATCATGTGTGGTGATCACCACGTTGAGATCCGTGGTTTCCCATCCATAGACCGCAGCGTAGATCCCATCCCCTTCCCACTCATAGGTGTAGCTGTAATTATCGTCATAGAGCGTAAATTCACCATAGCGCTCGTTCAAAAGATCGATCAGTTCGTGGGCAGGAAGCACTTTCTCATGGGGATAAGGTTTTCCCAGCTTAAAGAAAACTGCGGTCAGCTTATCATTGAGGAAACCATAGTAGATCAGAGATTCTATGCGGATTCCGTCAAAACTGCGCTCAGGAGATCTGCTGAAATACCAGCGCAGTCCCAGTTCGGAATAGTCATAAATAAGGTTGGGAAAGTCTGAAAGCTGATCGCCCAACCGAATCTCGCTGATCACCGGGTCCTTCGCCGTTCTCGTTAGAGTTTTTACCGGTGCAGTTCCTTGGTTTTGAGGTTTGTTTATTGTCTCTTTGACAATCGGACCTGCCCATACTCCCAAGTGAAAAAAGATCACACCTAAAACAGCGATCACTACCAATTTCCCGGTCTTCTTAGTGCTCTGCCTGCCTGTTGAGTTTGCTTCCACAGCTGGGCCTCCTTAGCCTTACAACTTTGTTTTCACCATCGAGTGCCGTGCTTAACCAAATATATTCAAAATCCGTTCAGCCACTGGACCGCCAAACCAATACCCTAGAAAGAAAAAGATGATTGCAATTGATACCGCCGAAAGGATTTTTTTACTATCTAGTTTTTTCATTCTTTTCACCTCCCTTTCTAATTTATGCTATCAAGTTCGGCGGATTTGAAATTTTTTCCTTTCTAAGAGTAAAAAAAAGCTGGAGTTGGTCCCAGCTTTTTCTAACTTCACACAGCAGCCTTTTTGTACTGCCCCGCATGCAGCTCTGCGTAAACCCCTCCGGATTTAAGCAGTTCTGTGTGGGTGCCGTGCTCGTGAATCTTGCCGTCGATGATCACATAGATCTGATCCGCGTGCTGAATAGTTGACAAGCGGTGAGCAATGATTAAAGTAGTCCGGTCCTGCGACAGCTCCATTAGGGCTGCTTGAATCTCATGCTCCGTAATGCTGTCTAAAGCTGAAGTAGCCTCGTCGAGAATGAGGATCGGTGGATTCTTTAAAAACACCCTGGCAATGGAGATCCGCTGCTTCTGTCCGCCGGAAAGCTTAATACCCCGCTCGCCTACATAGGTGTCATACCCATCAGGCAGAGTCATAACAAACTCATGAATCTGCGCTTTCTTGGCTGCTTCAATCATTTCCTCTTCCGAAGCATCCGGCCGGCCGTAGAGAATATTGTCCCTGATTGTACCGGTAAAGAGGAACACATCCTGCTGCACTACCCCGATATTCGCTCTCAGGGCTTCTAGTTTAATGCTGCGGACATCGATGCCGTCAACATAGATCGCGCCTTTGGTCACATCGTAAAAGCGCGGAATTAAGTGGCAGAGAGTAGTCTTTCCTCCTCCCGAAGGACCAACAAAGGCTACGGTTTTCCCTGCGGGAATGTTCAGGGATATTTCCTCTAACACCTCTTCGCTGTCATCGTAGCGGAAAGATACCTTTTCCAGTTCAATGCTGCCTTTAAAGCCCTTTGGAGCAACAGCATTGGGGCTGTCAACAATAGTCGGTTCTACTTCCATCAGCTCTGCAAAGCGCCTAAAGCCGCTCATGCCCTGCTGATACTGCTGGGTGAAGTTGATCAAGCGGCGGATCGGCTGCAGGAAGTAGTTGATAAACATCAGGTACGCGGTAAGGTCAGCCAAATCAATCTGGCCAATATACATAAAATAGGCGCCTGCGCCTAAAACCAAAACATTCAAAAGGTTAGTAAGGAAGTTCAGTCCGGAGCTGTATTCGGCCATGGCGCGGAAAGCTCGGCCCCGGGCTTCCCTAAACTCATTGTTGGCCCGGCTGAATCTTGCTTTTTCGAAGTTTTCATTCACAAAGCTTTTCGCTACCCGAATTCCGGATAAGCTGTTTTCCACTTCTGCATTTACATCAGCAACTCGTTTCCGCTCTTCAGTAAATGCCTGGGACATTTTTTCCCGTCTGCCGTAGGCAAACCAGATGATAATAGGAATAAAGGCAAAGGCAATCAAAGTTAACGGTACGTTAATAGTGACTAGATAAGCAAACGAGCCGATCAGCATCAAGGTTGCAATAAAAATGTCTTCCGGACCATGATGGGCCAGCTCGGTCACATCGTGGAGATCGTTAACAATCCTGGACATTAAATGCCCTACTTTAGTGTTGTCAAAGAACTTGAAGTCCAGGGTCTGGAGATGGGAAAACAAATCCTTACGCATGTGGTACTCCATCCTCACACCCACTAAATGGCCCCAGTAATCTACAATGTACTGGGCGATCAGCCTGATCAAATACAGGCCAATCATGACTCCCACCCAAATAGCTACCGCCCGCATATTGCGGTTAGGAATGAAATCCTTCATAAACAGGCGGGTAATGATGGGAAAGGTCAGATCTAACACAGCGATTAGACTGGCGCAGGCCATGTCGATGAAAAACATCCGTTTCTCGGTCTTGTAGTAAGAGATAAATCTTTTTAAAGGCTGCATCTTAGCTGATCACCTCGTTTCAAAATTCAATGCTGATGCATCGAGCAGGACAAATAATCTTCAATCGCGAATAGTGGATGGTCAAGATATCACTAATGGAGGTTATGATATGGATAATGATTTAATTCAAGAGTTCTACCAACAGGCAGTTACCTATCTGCCCAAACTTCCAGCAGCGATCATTGTAATTGGTGTTGGAAGCTTACTGATTAAGCTTCTTAAAAAAATTGCCGGCAGACTAATGCAGCGCTTTCGCTTAGAAGCCGGCGTGATTGGATTTGTTCAAGCTTTTATTACCTTTGCCTGCTGGGTCCTGCTGATTTCTGTCGTCTTTGCGGTTCTGGGCTTGCCTCAAATCTCGGTCGCCTTCTCCGGCAGTATCGCTTTGATTCTGGTAGGAGTTGCATCGAACGCCAACAGCATGATTCAGGATTTACTAGCCGGCATTTTCCTCATCGCCGACCCGGATTTTAAGGTAGGCGCAGAAGTTAAAGTCAGCAGCGTTGAAGGAACCGTTGTTAACCTGGATATTAAAAAGACCAAAATCATGGACGCCGATGGCAAAATCCATGTGGTCTCTAACAGAACTTTTGACTCATCAATCTATATTATTGATGGAAAGGTGCGCGACAACTCTTAGTTGTCGGCACCTATTTTTTGTACTTGCAGTAAGTTTGTGCTGCCCGGTGTACCGGTTTTAACGCCGGCGCTGATGGCAACAATATCTCCATCCTTGACAAAGCCCTGCTGTTTAGCAGTGTTTACCGCTACATCAATCAGGTCTTCAAGGTTGGTTGGTTTCTGAGCTGCAAATGGATTAACACCCCAGCTCAGCATCAGGCGGTTTACCACACTCTGGTTGGGACAGACCGCGATGATCATGGCTTCCGGACGATACTTGGCAATTGATCTAGCAGTTGCACCCGATTGAGTGGAGCAGATAATCGCCTTGGCATCTAAGTCAGAAGCTGTCTGACAGGTAGCCAAACTGATAGCATCAGCGATATTCTGGCGCTGATTGCGGCGTCTTTTTTCCAAGCGAGCCTGGTAATCCATGGTCTCCTCGACTCTGATGGCGACCCGGCTCATTAAAGAAACAGCTTTGATGGGATATTTACCCACTGCAGTTTCACCGGAGAGCATTACCGCGTCGGTTCCGTCTAAAATAGCGTTGGCAACGTCAGTAATCTCGGCCCGGGTTGCCCGCGGGTTGCGGATCATGGAATCGAGCATTTGGGTTGCGGTAATTACCGGTTTACCCTGGTCGTTGCACTTTTCAATAATCATTTTCTGGGCCATCGGCACTTCTTCTGGCGGAATCTCTACGCCCATATCGCCTCTGGCAACCATGACTCCATCAGCTGCAGCTACAATCGCATCGATGTTGCGGATACCTTCGCCGTTCTCAATCTTAGCGATTACCGGCACATCCCCGCCGAAGCTGGCAATTAACTCTTTCACAGCCATGACATTATCAGCGGTGCGGACAAATGAAGCTGCGATAAAATCAACGCCGTTTTCAACACCAAATTTGATGTGCTTGATATCTTCTTCGGTCAGCGGAGGCAGTTTGACATCTACTCCCGGTAGGGTAACGCCTTTCCGCGACCCGATGGAGCCGCCTACCAAGGCCTTGCAGATTACCTGTTTGCCGGTCTTGGAAACAACAGCAAGTTCGATCAATCCATCATCGATGTAGATGGTGTCACCTGGGTGAACATCATCGACTAAGTACGGATAGTTGACAAAAATTTTGGATGGTGTTCCCACGCAGTATTCGGTAGTAAGGATAAGCTCCTGACCTGCTTCGACATTGAACTTATCTGGTTCAAGCTCGCCTAAGCGGATTTTTGGACCTTTAATGTCCAGGAGAATGCCTACATTAGCACCCAGCTTTTCTGAGCATTCGCGGATCAATTTGATGCGAGTGAGGTGCTCATCGCTGGAACCGTGTGACAAGTTTAATCTTGCTACGTTCATGCCTGCTTTGATTAAAGCTTCGATCATTTCTGGACTGTCAGTTGCTGGCCCGATTGTGCACACAATCTTTGTTTTGCGAATCATAATTCCACTCCCAATTAGTTTATTTACAGTGTTGATAGAATTTCAGCTAAATGGTAATACTCCATGTCAATGGACTTGGTTTGGGCTAGAGCGTAATCCAGATCAAAGGCTCGGATCTGTTTTTCGATCTGCCCTACCATTTTACCTGATTGTCCCTGAGCAATCAAACGCACAGCTTGATACGCTAAGCGGCTGGCCAAAATCCGATCGTTGACGGTTGGACTGCCGCCCCGCTGAATATGACCGAGAATCACGATCCGGGTTTCGTATCCGGTGTATTCTTCGATCTGTTTGCCGATCGTAAACGAAATGTTTTCCACCGGCGGTTTGAGGTTGAGTCCCACACCTTCAGCGAGCATAACAATATTGTGGCCTTTACCCACTTCATAAGCGCGTTTGATTCTAGCGCAGACATCCTCTAGATCATATTTTGCTTCAGGTATCAAAATTGAATCCGCTCCGCACGCTAATCCGGAGTATAAAGCGAGGTAGCCGCAGTGGCGTCCCATCACTTCCACTATGTACACGCGCTCATGGGAGGAGGCGGTGTCGCGAATTTTGTTGACCGCGTCCATCACTGTGTTTACGGCGGTATCAAATCCGATAGAATAATCGGTGCAGGGAATGTCGTTGTCAATGGTTGCAGGAATGCCAATCACTTGGATATCATGCTTGGCCAATTCTAAGGCACCCCGAAACGAGCCATCGCCGCCGATCACGACCACACCATCAATGCCGTGCTCTTTAAGATTATTGACAGCCTGTTCAACTCCTGCCGGAGTCATAAACTCTTTAGAGCGGGCGCTTTTCAGCACAGTGCCGCCCCGCTGAATGATTCCGGACACGGATTGGCTGGTCAAACGCTCGATTTCATTGTTAATCAAGCCGTGGTAACCGCGGTAGATACCAAAAGGCTCCATGTCAAAACTTAAGGCTGCTCGCACTAAAGTACGCACAGCCGCGTTCATCCCAGGAGCATCTCCGCCACTGGTTAAAATCCCTATTCGTTTTGCCATAACCAATCTCACTTTCTAAAGTTTTATTCGGCTTTCAGCCAGCTTAATCTCCTGAAACTCACCTATCCTGCGAAAGCGCTCTAAACGCTGTTCTACCAGCTGTTCTGGTGGAATCTTTTTCACCTCAGATAACGAGCGGCGCAGAAAGGCCTTGATCTGCCTGCCGGTTCCTTCATGGTCTCGGTGAGCTCCGCCAAGAGGTTCAGTAACGACATCATCTATAATACCAAATTTCAGTAGGTCTGTGGAAGTTAATTTTAGTAATTCAGCCGCCTCCGGCGCTCGATTAGGATCTTTCCATAAAATTGTAGCACACATTTCGGGAGAAATCACTGAATACCACGCGTGTTCCAGCATTAAAACCCGATCCCCGACTCCTAATGCTAAAGCACCGCCGCTGCCCCCTTCCCCGGTAATAATGCAGATAATCGGCACCTCTAAAAATGACATCTGCTCAATGCATTCGGCAATCACCAAACCCTGACCCCGCTGTTCGGCACCAATACCCGGGTAAGCTCCCACCACATCAATTAATGTGATAATCGGTCGGTTAAATTTTTCCGCCTGCTTCATCAAGCGCAGCGCTTTGCGGTAGCCTTCCGGATGGGGCAGACCGAAATTGCGGGCAATGTTTTCCTTGGTATCCCGCCCCTTCTGGGGTCCAATTACGGTTACCGGCTCACCTTCAAATGCGGCAATCCCACCGATAATGGCCTGGTCGTCGCCGAACTTGCGATCGCCGTGGAGTTCAAAGAAATCATCGAAAACTAATTTGATATAATCGGCAGTTGTGGGTCGATCGGGATGGCGGGCCATCCGCACCTGCTGCCAGGGAGTTAACCGCTCATAGATCTCTTTTCTCAGTTTATCAGCCTTGCGCTCAAGCTCGTTGAGCTCTTCTTTGAAATCAAGACCCTGCTCGTAGACAAAACTCCGGAGTTCTTGAATCTTGTGTTCAAGTTCCACCAGTGGTTTTTCCCATTCAAATACTGCTGCCACCTTGGTTCACCTCATAAATGAAAACTCAATATTTTCCCGATGGTATCTTTCAACTCTAACCGCGGCACGATTCCATCCAGCATTCCGTTTTTCAAGGCGTATTCAGCCGTTTGAAAATCAGGAGGCAGCTGCTGGCGGGTTGTTTCTGCAACAATTCGCGGTCCGGCAAAGCCAATCAGCGCTCCAGGCTCCGCAAGGATAATATCACCCAAACAAGCAAAACTGGCGTAAATGCCGCCCATAGTGGGATGAGTAAGCACGGACAGATAAAACAGACCGGCCTTTTTAAACCTGCCCACTGCCTGGGCAGTCTTGGCCATCTGCATCAAGCTGAAAATTCCTTCCTGCATGCGGGCTCCGCCCCCACCGCCAGAAATAATCACTACTGGCAGCTGTTTGGCAGCACCGTATTCAAAGCCGCGGGTAATCTGCTCCCCAACTACACTGCCCATGCTGCCGCCGATAAAACTAAAATCTATAATTCCCAGCACACAGCTATGGCCTTGGATTTTTGCTTCGCCGATTAAAATCGCATCATCAAGCTCCAGTTTCTCTTGAGACTGGGCAATCTTCTCTTCGTATCCCGGAAAACCCAGAGGATTCAAAGATACCAGCGGTTCAGCAGGCTGAAATGAACCCTGATCCACCAGCAACCGCAGCCTGTCTGCCGCTGAGATCCGAAAATGGTAACCGCATTGGCAGACATACCAGTTTTTCACTAGCTCTTTATGGTAAATCAGGGAACCGCAGGTTTCGCAGCGGGTCCAGAGCGGATCACCGGCATGGGATTCATCTTTTGAAGTCGATCTAACTGTAGCATACTTTGGCTTGCTTCGGAATACACGTAACATCCAATCACCTTCTCTTACGAATTCAGTGCCCGGACTAAGAACTGCCAATTAAGCTGGAAATAACCTCCATA
>FZPS01000049.1_pt116 | contig 14735 bp, 15 predicted proteins | sample 1817821 | NCBI WGS metagenome assembly FZPS01 (sample SAMEA104158645, study PRJEB21678) | metagenome | place: Germany | collected 2015-04-21 | reverse complement strand
AGACAGCATATATAAAGAGGTTGATTATGCAATTTTTTTATGACCATTTAGGATAAAAGGAGGATTTACATGTTAAACGTTTTATGGGCGAGCCTGATTATTGTTAGCATTCTTGTAGCAACATTTACAGGACGATTGGATCTATTGACCCAAGCAACGATTCAATCAGCCAAGGAAGGAGTTACCTTGTGTTTTACTTTATTAGGAGTTATGTCTTTGTGGATGGGGATGATGAAAATTGCAGAAGAAGGGGGGCTCATTCAAGTTCTATGCCATCGGATGGGACCCATATTAAGGTTCTTATTTCCTGATGTACCAGATAATCATCCAGCACAGAAATACATAGCTACGAATCTTATTGCCAATGTGCTGGGGTTGGGGTGGGCAGCTACACCTGCAGGGTTAAAGGCCATGGAAAAACTGCAAGAGCTAAATGCAAAGAAAGATACGGCTAGTCGAGCTATGTGTATGTTTTTGATTGTAAATGTTTCTTCCGTTCAGCTTCTTCCAGTGAATATTATTGCTTTTAGGGATCAATATGGTTCTATGAATCCAGCAGAAATTATTGGACCCGCCATTTTAGCTACCATGATTTCAACTGGGGTAGGAATTATTGTAGGAAAAATATTAGAAAGGGTGTATGCATATTGAAATGGGTATTATTTCTTTCTGATTTAATGATTCCTCTTGTTTTTTTTAGTATTTTATTATATGGTGTTTTGCAAAAAGTGGAGGTGTTTGATACCTTTGTTAAAGGAGCAGGAGAGGGTTTTAAAACCATTATTCATATTATGCCAACCATTATTGGTCTCATGGTGGCGATTGGAATGTTTCGAGCATCTGGAGCACTTGATTTAGTGACAAACTGTTTGGCTCCCTTTGTTAGACGAATTGGTTTCCCACCTCCATTGGTTTCTTTGGCTTTGATGCGGACGATTTCTTCTTCAGCTGCTAATGGGCTGGTTTTTGATCTATTTAAAACCTATGGTCCAGATTCTTTTATTGGAAGAGCAGCCTCTGTAATGATGGGGTGTACAGAGACTATTTTTTATACATTATCTGTTTATTTTATGACCGTTAATATAAAAAAAACTCGATATACTTTAGCCGGAGCGTTATGTGCCAATATAGCAGGAATTATTGCTTCGATTTATATTACAAATTGGATTTTTGGGTACTAATTGGTTTGACCCAAAAACTTTCTGATGATAAAATAGGGATAAATATCAGAATAGTATGATAGAATTTAAAAAGCGAAGGATGAAAAGAATGTTCATTGATATTATTCCCTCTGCAAAAGACATTATCGAATCGAAGTTGATTCATAAAAATGCGGTAGTCATTGATGTTTTAAGGGCTACATCTGTTATTGTTACTGCTTTGTATCATGGAGCCAAAGCCATTATTCCTGTTCGAGAAGTGGGGGAAGCTTTTTCCATTTATCAAAAAGGTAGTACAGATGAGTATCGATTAAGTGGAGAAAGAAAAGGATTACCAATCCCAGGTTTTCATTTTGGGAATTCTCCTTTGGAATATACAAAAAAAGCTGTAGAAAACAAAACATTGATTCTAACAACAACCAATGGTACCCAAGGGATTAAGGGAGCAGAAAAAAGTGATACATTATATATTGGATCTTTTTTGAATGGAAAGGCTGTAGCCAATCAATTATTAGAAGAAGAAAAAGATGTGGTTTTGGTTTGTGCAGGAACAAATGGTATTTTTTCATTAGAAGATGGGCTTTGCGCAGGAAAAATAATCAGTTCATTAAATCAATTAACATCCATCAAAACCACAGATTTTGGGGTGGCTCTTCAAGCATTATATGAAGGTCATAAAAATTCATTGCTACCTTTCATTCAACAAGGGGCACATTGTAGGTATTTAATAGAACAAGGATTTCAGTCAGATATTTTATATTGTATACAGGAAGATTTATATGACAGGATTCCTGTGTATAAAAATAACAAAATCATTCTTCCTTGAAGTATATTACGTTAAAGAACGAAAGAAGTGATATTGATTGAATAAGCAACAACTGGTTTTATTGAAACAAAAACTTTCTAAAGAATCTTCGTTTCTATTAGGTTACGAAGATTTTTTTAAAACAGGAGTTTGCGTTCTTCTCCTTTGGCAAGAGGGAGAATATCATTTTGTTTTTCAAAAGAGATCTGTCCATATTTCTCAAGGTGGAGAAATATGTTTTCCAGGTGGTAAACAGGATCCGACAGATATGGATTTTTTAGAAACGGCTCTTCGAGAAACAGAAGAAGAAATGGGGATTCCTAGATCAAAATTAGATGTAGTAGGACCTTTAGGAACTTTGATTACACCAGCAGGTGTTATGGTAGAAGCTTTTATTGCTATTGCCAATGTGGATTCTTTGGAAGAAATGAAATTAAATCTACAAGAGGTAGAAAAGGCCTTTACCGTTCCTGTATCTTATTTTAAAGAGAAGGAGCCTTTACGATATGGCATTAATATCGAAATGCAGCCCTTTGAAATTGATGCCAAGGGGGCTCAAACAATTTTATTTCCTGCTGGAGATTTTCCTGGAATTCCTACTAGCTATACTCAACCTTGGACTCGAAGCCATAAATATCCCATCTATGTCTATCCACTAAAACAAGAAACGTTGTGGGGCCTTACGGCTCATTTGGTCTATGAATTTATAAAAAGATTATCCTAATACCCATATCCACTCTCATAAGTTTAAATATCTTATAGTAAGCATCTATATTTGCTTAAACTGCGACTTCTATCATCGGAAGGAAAGTCGGGGCAAAAAAGTATATAGATCCTTGCAAAAGTAGAATTTGATCTTGGGTATCTATAGATATTTTTTTTACTTTGATTTTATTTAGTAAATTTTGTGGATTGATTTTTTCTGATAAATTAGGTACAATAAGAGTATAATTTCACAATACAAAACGGAGTTTCATAATACGAACCATCAGAATAATTAAAATGTAAGTACAATGATTTTATTAGCAGAGGAGGGGTTTTTATGGAACAAATGGATGTGGTTACTTTTGGAGAGACCATGATTTTATTTAATCCAGATACGAGAGGACCATTGCGTTATATTCATACTTTTCACAAATCCATTGCTGGTGCAGAGTCCAATGTAGCTATAGCTTTAGCTAGATTAGGGCATTCTGTTGGATGGTTTTCTAAGGTAGGTGAAGATGAATTCGGACGTTATATTGTTTCCACCATTCGCGGGGAAGGAGTGGATGTTTCTAGAACAACGACGGATGCTAAACATAGCACAGGCTTGCTTTTTAAGGAACGTTTTGCTCATGTGAATCCGAATGTATATTATTATCGTAAAAATTCAGCTGCCAGCACTTTATCCGTAAAAGATTTGGATGAAGATTATATTAAAAATGCTAAGGTTTTGCATATTACGGGAATTACAATGGCTTTATCAGCAGAGGCACGAGAGACTGTGTTAAAAGCGATTGATGTGGCTAAGGAAGCAGGAGTAAAAATTTCTTTTGATCCAAATATTCGCTTAAAGTTATGGGGCATTGAAGAAGCAAGGCCTATTTTATTGGAAGTAGCTAAAAAAGCAGATATTATTTTCCCAGGCATTGATGAAGGAAAGTTATTACTAGGAATTGAAGATCCAGAAGAATTAGCTCAAGCTTTCCTTGCTATGGGATGTAGCCGTGTAGCAGTAAAATTAGGGAAAGAAGGATGTTATGTAGTGGATGGTAAAGAAGCTCATTACGTAGCTGGTTATCCTGTAAAACAGATGGAAGATAGTGTAGGTGCCGGTGATGGTTTTGCTGCTGGATTTTTAGCTGGTACTTTGCGAGGATTGCCCTTACAAGAATGTGCTCAGTGGGGAAATGGAGTAGGAGCTATGGCCGTATTGGTTCATGGAGATATGGAAGGATTTCCAACATTATCTCAATTACAAGAGTTTATCGGTAATAAAGCCTATGTAGATCGATAATAAAGGAGGTATACTTATGATTATAAAAAATGATTCTGTTGCTTTAGAAACTGCGGGTGAAGGAGTTCAAAGAAAAATACTAGCTACAGGTGGAAAGATGATGACCGTAGAGGTGCATTTTAAAAAAGGAGCTGTAGGCACTGTCCATACTCATCCACATGAACAAGTCAGTTATATTGTAGCAGGTAGTTTTGAATTCGAATTGGATGGAAAAAAGGAAATTTTAAAAGCTGGGGATACTTATTATGTAGGTCCTAACATTCCACATGGAGTTGTTGCTTTAGAAGATTCCATCATAGTAGATATTTTTACCCCCCAAAGGGAAGATTTTTTGAAAAAAGCATAAAAAATAAATAAGGCAAACTGGAATCACGATCATTGATTCCAGTTTGCCTTATTTTATCAAAGGACTTATCAGTGATAAGATTTATTTATTGTTAGTCATAGTAGCCAGCGTTTTTATAATGGGGATCTGCATTTGGTCCAAAACCTAGCTCATCTCTACGTTTTCGAAAGGCAGGAAGTAAAGGTTGATACAGAGGTTCACAAATAAGATTTCTACTTTCTGTCGGATCTTTTTCTAGGTCAAATAAGACTTCAGATGCATCTGTTTCGTACCATTGGTATTTAATATTGTTTTGTTTAATCATTAGGTTTATGCCATTAAATTGGGATATGGTTTCATTATTCCATTTGTCAGCTTTTCCTTCCAGTAGAGGTACGAGACTTCGACTATCCAATCCACCTGGAATGGGAGTATTAGTTAATTCACATAAAGTAGCAAATAAGTCAATAAGATTTACATTTTCTTTTACAATGGTTTTACCAAATCGTTGTGGATATCGTATGAATAAAGGAATTTTTACGCTTCCTTCAAAAAATCGTTGTTTTTCCCAGATAGCATGTTCTCCTAACATTTCGCCATGATCAGAAGTATAAATAATGATCCAATCGTCTAAATTTTGTCCTGCATTTTCTAAAGTTTTCATTACTTCACCAAATTGTCGGTCTATGGTTTCGACATTAGCATAATAAGCAGCCATGGCACGTTTTATATCACGAACAGAAATATTTTTTCCCGGAATTAAAGGTTCATAATTTGAGCATTTACCTAAAAATGGATGATCAAAGGGTTCTTGGTTCTCATAAAGTTCTACCCGATTTAAATAATAATCAAATAATTCTTGTTCAGCAATATAGGGATAATGGGGATTTAACAGCCCTACATATAATAGTAAAGGTTGCTCAGGAGTTGCACGATCATAATAGCTATCGATAAAATATTGATAAATAAAATCTTTAGTTCCTTGGATGGCTAATTGATCTTTTCTGGCGTAGGCAGATATTCCAGGGCCAGCACGCAAAATTTCTTTTTTATCATCCCATTTCAATCCAGATTGTAACATTCCGATGGTGTTATCTGATGTGGAAATAGTAGATTGATCTTTTTCAAGATAATGTTTTAAAGAGACTTCACAATCTCCTGCAATACGTTGTAACCAGCCTTGCATTTGATCAATGCCATAATGATGTAACTTTCCAGCCGCTACCGTTTTATAACCATTTTGGGCAAGGGTTTTTGCAAAGGTTTGATAATTGATAGGTAGATCCTCACCATATACTTCCACGCCACAAGTTCTAGGAAGCTGACCAGCAGCCATGCATTGCCTAGCAGGAATACATATTGGAGCTGGGGTATAAGCATTATTAAAGACCACAGCATCTTTGGCCAAGTGGTCAAGGTGAGGGGTTCTGATAATGGGATTTCCGGCAAAACCAGAGATATCAAATCGGTGTTCATCACTCATTAAAAATAAAATATTTGGTTTTTTCTTCATAGTTGCCTCCTTTGGACTTAAGGTGATAGTTTTTTAGGTAAATTAATAAATGGAATATAGAAACCTTAAGTCCTTACCTCTATTTTAACATATTGTATTTTAAATACATAAAAAATACATCCCTACTAATGTACGATAAAAGTCATAAGTTAGTAGCGATGTATCAATTGCATTACCTATCGTTTAATTGCTTTCCCAATCAATATCTGTTTTTATATCAACCCCTAAATATAATCGATAATAAGGATCATAATAGGGATTATGGTAGGGCATGGCCCAACCATACAATTCAATAGGTAAAATAGTTTGAACAAGAGGATCGTTGGTTTTTTTTATGGCTTGGCTTACTTTATATTGTTGAGCCATTTTTATATTTTGGTCATAAGCGGTGGCATTTTTAGCGTATCCTTTTAGGGTAGGAAACCAGGTAGAAAAAGATACTATCAGAAGGATAACGTATCCTCCTAAAATTCCTATTTTTCTGTAAGGAAATTTTCCCTTATAACTAGAACCGTGGTCATAGACGAATAGAAGGGATGCTATAGCGAAAGGAAAGACCGAAGGCTTACTTAATAAAAAGCATGCAACACAAGCACAAATAGCTGGTAATCCGATTGTATGTAGAGTAGGGATCAGTGCAGCTGCATAAAGAAGAAGCATAAAAATAGCAACTACAAGATTTCTTGGACCATAAACAGGAGAAATCAACATCATTAATTGAGAGCCAAAACATAATATAATGGTGATGATAGGGAGAGTACGATTAACAATGATTTTATTTTTATAAACAAGAAATCCAGCATAAAATAGAGTCATTAGATACCCAGTAGTAATATATAAATAAAAGAAAAATTGTCTTTTACTTAGGATATTGTAATTGGTTATACCCGCTTTTATGCTGACTTGCCACAACCAACTGATGCATGCACTGCTGCTGATAATGAGGATTATATTTTCCCACCATTTTTTTGGAGAGACAGAAGTTGTTCTGTTTTTAAGGATGCTACCAAAAGCAGCAACCATGGCAAAAATATGATAGGGCATCATTATATTAGAGAATAAAAAAGTAGTTCCTTGTTTTTTAATATTATATTTTAAAAGGTTTATAAATCCTGTAGTAGGAGCGTCTTCAATGGAAACACGTAGAAAAATTCCTGGAGCAGCAATAACTGTAAGCATCCCAATCGTAGTAGTCACCAGCGTAATAATATGCATCTTAGTAAGTTTCTTTTTTTGTATAAAAGCTTTTTCAAACAAAACGCATAGGGTCAATCCGAAGGTCATTAGGCTTACTTGTTCTACAGTAGCAGCTGATAAAAATCCAAGGAGGGGTAAGAACCATGAAGTTTGATTTTTATCTATGGAAATGCTTAGCTGATACCAATAAATCAATAGCATAAGTAAAGGATATACGTAATTAAAAGAACCTGTTAACCAGTATACACTTTCACGTGTCATATTGGGATGTAAAAAACCAATTCCCAGTCCAAAAATAATACTTGCATATACTGTAAAGGACTGTTCAGCTTTGCTACAGAATGCTGTTTTTGAACCATAATATGCAATTCCCACCAGCATGAGTGGATTGATGATTTGCCATAAAGGAAGAGGCAAGCCTAAAAAAATCGTTGCTAAAAGGTGAACGATGACGCGTCCATTGGCCCGGAAGTAATGTTCAATATGTTTGGATATAAAATAACGTAAACCATGGGGGGTAAATTGAGCGTAAAAAAAATCATCTCCATACAATCGAACTTGAAAAGTAATCATAACCGTACTTAGAAAAATAAGACTAAGAATAAGAAACAATCCATATTTTTTGAAAAAGAGGTTTCCATGTTGATTCAAAGGTACCAACTCCTTTATGATTCATATGCATCTTGTGAAATTGATTATGGGCGTGTGCACCTATATCGACTTAATAGACTTAGGTATTTCGAAAGACGATAAATTGGGAAAGTAAATAATTTAAAATCAGGACGATTCCATTTACAATGATTTTTGAAGCCATAGGACCTACTTTTAAATAGGTGAAAAGAAAAAAGACTCCACCGATTTCTACTAGCATAGTAATCATCCGAGATGAAAAAAAGCTAAAAATTTCCATGATTAACTCTTGAAGAGTCGTACATTTACTTTTGAAAACAAAGATCTTATTTGTAATATAGGCAAAGATAACAGCACAAAAAACTGAGATTGTATTGGATATAGTGGGATTTATTTTAAAGAGATCATAAAGCAGCCAGTACACACCAAAGCTGACAAAGGTGGTACAACCACCAACGAGGATATAGCGAAAAAGTTTATGATAGAGTTCTTTTGATACGATTGTTTTTAGTTTATTGATTCGTTTTATCATAGATTCACTACAATCTTTCTATTTTTTTCGATATAATGTATCGAGGCCGTTGCTTGATTTCATCATAGATTCGTGAAATATATATACCGATGATTCCTAGAGATAACATGATCATAGAACCTGTAAAAAGCAATAATAAAATAACAGTGGAAAATCCATTGAGAGCATGACCTGAAAAGTAATTTACTAACGTTTGGATACCTAGAATAATAGACATGAAAAGAAAAAGGATTCCACCCAAAATGGTTAGATAAAGGGGTTTGCTTGTATAGGAGATAATCGAATTCAAAGCTAATTTTATTAGCTTAAAGGTTGAAAAACTACTAGAACCACTTACCCTTTCTTTTACTTCAAAGTCATAGGTTGTACTTTCAAAGCCAACCCAATCTATAATTCCTCTAAAAAAGACATTATTTTCTTTAAACTGACGAATGGAATCCGCAACTTGGGCATCGATGAGTTTAAAATCAGAAGAATTATCAAGGGTCAATCCTGTCATTCTTTGTAATATTTTATAAAAAATTTTTGCCATCCATTTATAAATCCGTTTTTCTTTTCCTCTGGTTTTTTTTACACCATGTACAATATTTACTTGGGTTTTATCCATAAGTAAAATCATATCCTTTATACATTGAGGGGGATGTTGTAAATCTGAATCCATGATAAGATACCGTTGGGCTTGGATATGATCAATTCCAGCACACAAAGCCATTTCTTTGCCAAAGTTACGAGCAAAGCGGATGGCTGAAATATGATCATATTTTTTTACAATTTCACAAATCTCTAACCATGTTTGGTCTGTTGATCCATCATCAACGATCATATAGTGACAGGAAATATGATCCGCTAGTAAGGTTTGATGGATCATAGCAAAATTTTTTTGTATGGCTTCAGATTCATTGTATACGGGTATAATCACTGCTAATTTTACCATAGAGATATAATTCCTCCTATGTTTATCTATTTTATTCCAGTTACTTTTTATTTTATGAAGATATGATATTTCCTTAGTGTAATATTATACCTTGGCAACTTTCCTTTTCATGTATTCTATTCCAAAATACAGGGCGTGTCAAGGATTTTATAGCATGAAGATTCTATTAGTCCTCTACCCTTTATCATAAAAATGTATTATAATGAGTATGGATATTCAGCTTGAATGTCTAACGAATTTAGGGACAGAGAAGGAGGAGGCGAAATTGGAAACAAATTCTATTCAAATGACGAAACCAGAAATGAGAAAGTATATTTTGAAATTAGCTTTTCCAGCAATTTTAGAAATGTTAATGCAGACTTTATTAGGATTTGCTGATATGGCAATGGTAGGAGTATTGGGAGCAGCAGGAATTGCTGCTGTGGGTTTAAGTGATATGCCCATTATGACTGCCATTGCTCTTTTTGCGGCCATTAGTGTAGGAACCACAGCCTTAGTATCCAGGGCAGTAGGAGCCAAAAACATTTCAGAGGCAACAGAAGTAGGTAAGCAATCCTTAATCATTAGTGTATTTTTTGCTATTATTTTTACTATTTTAGGACTTATTTTTAGTGAAAAGTTAATTATTTTGATGGGAGCGGAAGAAGACGTTATTCCTTTAGCGACTTCTTATTTTAGGCATATTTGTTGGGGAATCCCTATGCTTATTGTTACTATGATTATGTCTGGGGTTCTTAGAGGAAGTGGAGATACCAAAACACCTATGTACATTAATGGTATCGCTAATATTTTAAATATTATAGGTAACTTTTTTTTGATTTTCAAGACAAGGACCATTTTTTTTACTCTTCCTTTTGTAGGAAAAGAGTTGTCTCTTTGGATTCCAGGAGCTGGTTGGGGAGTAGCAGGGGCTGCTATTTCTACCAGTATTTCTAGATGGGTGGCAGGAATTTTAGTTTTATACGTACTTTATTCAGGGAAGGGTAAAGTACAGATGTCCATAAAAGAAAAAGTACGTCTTGATTTTGCTATTATTAAACGAATTTTTCATATTGGAATACCTGCTGCTTTAGAACAATTTTTATTACGATTAGGGCAGTTGGCTTTTAATCGCCTTATTGCCAATCTTGGAACGACCATGTATGCAGCTCATCGTATTACCAATACAGCAGAATCCATTTCCTATAATGTAGGGTTTGGGTTTGCATTAGCAGCCACAACATTAGTGGGACAGTATTTAGGTGCAGAAGACCCTGAAGCAGCTCAAGAAAGTGGACATATGGCGGTGAAGATGGGGGCTATCTTTATGAGCATTATGGGAGTCTTTTTTTTCATTTGGCCCCAAGTCTTTCTACTTATTTTTACTCGGGATCCAGACATCTTACATCCTGCTTCTTGGTGTCTACGAATTGAAGCTTTGGCTCAACCCTTTTTAGCTTTTGCTATGGGGTATGCAGGGGCCCTTCGAGGAGCAGGAGATACGAAACAGGTATTAATCATATCCATTGTAGGTATTTGGGGAGTTCGTGTAAGTTTAACCTTTTTGTTTATTTCTGTTTTAGGATATGGTTTGATTAGTGCTTGGGTAGCCATGACCATTGATTTGATTGTACGAGGTTTTTGGTTACTGCTCGCATTTCGGAAAGGGAAATGGAAAACAGTGGAAGTATAGTTGAAATATTTTAAAATAAAACGAATAAATGGTAAAAGCATTATCGATCTACTTTTTTAGGTTATTTTTCAAGTTTGATTATTATGATCGATAATGCTTTTACTTTTTGCATCATGAGATATCTTTATCCTTTTATAGAACCAATCATAACACCTTTAACAAAGTGTTTTTGAACAAAAGGATAAAGAATTAAAACTGGTAATGTTGAAACAATAATAACCCCATATCGAATGGTTCTTGATATACGTTCCATTTCTAGAATATAATCCATATCTGTAGAATCTGCTTGAAGATTTTGACCACTAATAAGAATATCTCTTAAAATCACTTGAAGCGGATATAAATGATCGGATTTTATGTACATTAAACCATTGAAGAAAGAGTTCCAATGACCTACAGCATAATAGAGTAGCATAATAGCAATAATTGATTTTGAAAGGGGTAAGACAATGGCAATAAAAAAGCGTAAAATGCTACAACCATCAATTTCGGCAGCTTCTTGTAGTTCAATGGGAATAGTAGAAAGAAAATAAGTCCGAGTAATAATTAAATTGAATACTGAAAAAGAACCTAAGATCATAAGTACAAAAGGAGTATCGATAAGACCTAAGTTTTTAATAACAAGATATTTTGGAATTAATCCACCACCAAAATACATAGTAAAGACCATATATTTCATAATAAAACTTTTCCCTTTCATATCTTTCCTCGATAGGGCATACCCAGAAGGAATCGTAAGTAGTAAAGCAAATAAGGTACCAAAAAAGGTATATTGAATAGTATTGGCATAACCTCTCCATATTCTTGTATCTCTAAAGATATATTTGTAAGCTTCGAAATTGACCTGTTTTGGTAGAAATAATACTTGACCGGATGAGACTAAGTCTGGATTACTAATAGAGGCAATAATAATAAAATATAAGGGGTATAATACAAGAAATAACAAAAGAATAAATACAATAGTAATAAAAATATCAAAGATTTTATCTTCTCTTGATTCATTAGAGAATTTTACTTGCATCTCATATCTTCCTTTCTACCATAAACTAATTCCATTTACTTTTTTAGCAAATTTATTAACACTCATGAGAAGAATAAAGTTAATAATATTATTAAATAAGCCAATAGCTGCGGAATAACTAAATTGAGCTGACTGAATACCTGTTTTATAAACATAAGTAGAAATAATTTCAGAGTACTGTAAGTTAACAGGGGTTTGTAATAAAAATGCTTTTTCAAAACCTACATTCATAATTTGGCCTGCATTTAAAATAAGTAAAATAACGGCTGTTGGTATAATGGAAGGTAAATCAATATAAAACATGCGTTGAAGTTTTGTAGCGCCATCTACAAGGGCAGCTTCGTGTAAATCAGGACTTACTCCTGCTAAGGTGGCGATATAAATAATAGAACTCCATCCCATTCCTTTAAATACACCAGACCATACGTAAATATGTCTAAAATATTCAGCTTTACTCATAAATAAAATAGGATCGATGCCAAGGAGCATTAAAAATTGATTTACAATTCCGTCAACCGATAGGAAAATAAAGATCATTCCACAAAACACAACGGTAGAGATAAAATGAGGAGCATACGTTACTGTCTGTACTAGTTTCTTTAATTTAGGGTATCTACAATAATTCAACATAAGGGCTAAAATAATAGGAATTGGAAAACCAGCAGCAAGGGAATATAAGCTTAGTATCAGGGTATTAGTAAGTAAAGATTTAAAATGATAGGATTCAAAAAAAGTAATAAAATGTTTAAACCCTACCCATTGACTGCCCCATATTCCTTGAGCCGGCTTAAAGTTTTTAAAAGCAATCTGTATACCATAAAGAGGAATATAGTGGAGAATAAATAGGTAAAGCATAGGTGGAAGTACAAAGACATAAAGAATCCATGTTTTTTTAAAATTTCCTTTTATTTTAGACATATTAGAGGTTTTTAATTTTGATTTATGAGGGACGGTAGTAGTACCTCTTGTGTACATATGATTTCTCCTTTCATTATCGATTCTATGTTTAGAAAATGCCAACCCAAGGAAGACTTTCTTGTGTTGGCATTTATTTTTTATTATTCTGCCAAACGATCTACATATTGTTGACAAAGTTCAACGTATTCATCTACTTTTAAATCTTTTAATGCTTTTAAATGTTTTTCCCATTTTGCATCATCAATTCCATTAATGACTGAATCAGCAATAAATTTTGTAATATAAGTGTCAATATCTGTGCTTAACATAGATCTACGTTCTGTATTTTCAGGGGTATCGGAACCAGCAGGTAAACCATAGACGCCATAGTCTAAAGAATCTTGGATAGCAGCTTTCTTAACATCTTTAGGTGAATTTGGATTAGGAACCACCATCTGTTCAATTTCTAAGGACCATAAGGAAGGTGATTGTCCACCAAAGGAGAAGTTATTTTTCCATTCTCCAGGACTCATATCTGCTGGGCAGTTTTCAGGAGTAAACATATATCCACCATTTACTTTTTTCCAAAATTCATTTTCGATTCCACGACTCCATTTGAAGGTCATTTCTGGACTTGAATTAATATAATCATACCAGCGAAGTAAGGCTTTTGGATTTTTACATGCAGTGGTAATTGCAAAACCTGAAGTACGAATAATATTATTAATACGTACCATTTGCTTACCTTCAGGTCCTTTTAACGGTACCACATGAGTAAAATTATCCTTTAATTCAGGTCCTACTGTATTTTCTGCTCGCCAATTAACGGTAGTACCAACAATATCTCTTCCTCTGGCTTTTGAGTTATATTGCTCAGCACTATGTGAAAAAGCTTCCTGGTCAATTAATCCTTCTTTAAATAATTGATGAAACCATTTGAGTGCGTCATAGTATCCTGGTTCTTGGGCGGAGAAAATAACTTTATTACCATCCATGAAAATATGACTTCCACTTTCCACAACTCCAAAAGGACCAAAGAGGTCTCCCATACCTGTTGCTTTTGATTTAATCTAATTAAGTATCAATTTTTTCTGATTATCAATTTTTGTTTATATTGATATTTAGCCCTTTTTTATGCATTTTATAAAATTTCCAATCTAATAAAGTCCTTTTTTTTAGCAGTTAACGGATATGAAATTTAGTCTTATGGTGTAGTTTTTATAAATAAAAAAACCTTTATGTTTGGATATAAAATCCTACATAGAGGTTTTTTATTTGTTTTTATATTGAATTCGGTATTCATTAGGAGTCATATGTTCGTATTTTTTAAAGCTGCGAATCAGTGCCACATTATTTAAAAGTCCTACTTTTTGTGCAATTTCGTTTAAATTGTAATCTGTATAAATAAGTAGTTTTTTTGCTTGCTCAATTCGATATTTAGTGATGTATTGTAGTGGATTTTCATTTATGTTTTCTTTGAAAAAACGAGATAAATAGGAAATATTCATATTGAAAGTTTCAGCAAGTAAACTAACAGTCAAATTGTTATCCATATAGTTTTGTTGGATATAGGTTATGATAGATTGAATTTCTTCATCCACTTTTTTTTCATTTTTTTCATGGATTCCATTGCATAAAAGAATAATAAATTCTTTTCATGGTTGTAAAATTATCTCAGGAAAAGAGTCTATCGTAGTTAAGTTTATAGATATTTTAAAAGATCCTAATATTACAGACGCACAGCGACGTAAACGTACAGCGATGTTACGGGAAATTAATAGTAAAATACAAAACATTGAAAGTAAACGTCCAAAGATAGACTACGATGATGTTGTAGAAATTATTTTAAAAGATCCTAAACGCGCGTTAGGTATTGTTGAAAATATTATTTACTCTAAACGTCGTAGAGACAACTACGTCACTGTTTATGATCCTAAAACTGATACCTACCGTCTTGCATTGAGGCAAGTAAAAGATGAAGAAGGAAAGTACATTCCTAATACAGTGGATAATAGTAAAGGATTACCTGGTCATAACGCTAACATTGTTG
>FZPS01000162.1_pt3 | contig 14741 bp, 4 predicted proteins | sample 1817821 | NCBI WGS metagenome assembly FZPS01 (sample SAMEA104158645, study PRJEB21678) | metagenome | place: Germany | collected 2015-04-21 | reverse complement strand
AAAGATCAGTACGAGCCTGAAAGCGGTGAGTACATAAAGTGGGAAGGGATAGAAGCCCTGCAAGAAGCGCTTGCTGAGTATGAGGAAATACTTTTGTCCCTTTTCCCAAAAGAAGATAACGGCAAAGGCGACGGGGGCGACGGTGAAGGCGACTGGGGCAATGGCGAAGGCGGCAACGGAGAACAATAAAAGCACGCTTATAATATTAAAATTTAGGTTTTTGGGGAATAGGGCATAATATTAATTATGTCCTATTCCTTGATTAAAAGGACTATTGATGCCATTAATTGTAGCTAAGGGCTTAGTAAAGGAATTTAATAATAAAAAGGTGAAAAACCGTGTGATTAAGGGAATAAATCTCTCCATTGAGCAAGGGGAGTTTATTGCCATAACCGGAGAATCGGGGTCGGGGAAAAGCACCTTGCTTTACTTGTTGAGTGGTTTGGACAAACCGACATCGGGCGGGGTTTTCTATATGGGAAAGAACTTGGCTCTATTCAACGATAGGGAAATGGCGGAACTAAGAAGAAATGAAATAAGTTTTATATATCAATTTTATAATCTTATTCCTAATCTAACCATCTATGAGAACATTATCCTGCCCAAAAGAATTGAGAAAAGACTGAGCCTTGAGGACAAAAGATACCTCAAAGAGCTTTTGGATTTCGCAAAAATCGGGCATATCGCCGATTTAAGACCAAATGAAGTGTCGGGCGGAGAGCAACAAAGGGCGGCATTCATTAGGTCGGTCTTCACCCGCCCCAAAATTATCTTCGCCGACGAACCCACAGGCAATCTGGACAGTGCTTCAGGGGAAAGACTGATAGATTTGATAAAAGATATAAACTCAACCTACAAAACCGCCATAGTCATGGTGACCCATTCAAAGGAAAACGCCAAAGCGGCGCAAAGAGAACTCGTCCTTAAAGACGGCGTAATTTATGACGAAAAACGGCAATAAGAGGAATTTTTAAGGCGTAAATGATATTCAAACAGGCGACAAGGAATTTTTCACAAAACAAAGTAACGACCGCGGCTATTATTTTTACTGTGGCACTATGTTGTGTGATGCTTTTCTTAAGCTTTATCTATTCACAAATAATTCAAGAAGAGTTTCGTCAAAACATACCCGTGGAGGCGGAAAACGCCGTTATTAGAATAGAGTACACCCCCCAAAGCCGAACCAGAATCATTACGATATCGCCACATCTTGACCCCTATATGGATGATATAGAATTCACGGTGGGCGCTTTGGATATCTACGGCGTGACCAAGATTAGAAAAAACACTTTTTATATCAATCTTATAGGTTTGAGTTTTGAAAACCTGAATAAGATAAACAATTTGGAATACATTGAGGAAGAAAAAGAGAAAAGACCCGCAAAAGACGATATTATTATCAGTCAAAAAACCGCCGAAGAATTAGGCTTGAGTTTAGGCAATTCTATCCTTATCAGAGTCGGGCAAAAAGAAAAAAGATTTTATGTAGCCAAAATTGCACACGACCACCCTTGTTTTGAAAGGGCGGGCGTACATGTGATTTATGGCGTGGAGAGCTTTGTCAGCGACTACTTTCCCGGCGGAGGCTATGGGAATTTTTATAATAAAATATATATAAAGCCCAAAGACCATATCTCTCCCCAAGCGCTTATGGATAAGCTTTCCCGCATATCCGCATATAAAGGATACGACATAAGGCTGGAGACAGATGTCCGCTCATATGACCAGACCGCAAGGGATATCGCTCTGCCCTTGACCATAGCTTCTGTCGGATGCGTGGTTATGGTGTTGATATTGATTTTTCTTATTGTCAATTCAAGAATAAAGAAACAAATGGAACTCATATCCAAGCTTAAGTCGGTAGGCGCCGATAATGGGTATATCTTTAAGGTTTTCGCCTTGGAGGGGCTTTTCTATATAGTTCTTGGCGTATTATTGGGTGTGGCGGCAAACCTCTATTTATTTTACAAAATTTTGCCCCTATACATGAATATAAATCTTGGCAACGATTTTTATATAAAAAGTCTTATTCTTTCCTCACTTTCAAACGCTGTTGTTATATTTTTATTGTTTATCTACCCGATTTGGAAATCAAAAAATGTGTCTGTAAGAAAGACTTATGTCTCTTCAAAAAACACATTGTGGAAAGGGAATAAGCTTTTGTTAATATTCGGAACGCTTGCCGTTGGGGCATCAGTCCCTCTTGTGGTTTTACAAAGATTGAACCCAGTCAGGGGGCTTATAGCATTCATACTTTTATTCATTGGTACAGTCATCATCATTCCTTATGTGGTGCAAGGAGTTTTTTATCTGTTAGAGCGGTTTTCAAAAAAGAGTGTGAGTTTCATAGCTTTTCGCAACCTCCGTCAGGAAAAAGCCATAACAAATAATTTAAGAATTCTCTTTTCCGCCATAATTGTTTGCAGCATTCTTATAAGCGCCGCATCCTTGACCTCTTCGCTCTTGTTTCAGGTTATATCCGATGTGGATTGTGACATAATCATAGAAAATGTCAAGGGCGAAACTGCCTATCAAAAAAATAAAGTGCTGGAGACGGACGGAGTATATGATGTGTATTGTTATTATTATGAGAAATCGACTATGTCCATAGGAAAACAGCAAATGGATGTCAATATCATAGGGATAAGCCCCGATGATTTTGATTTTATGCAAAATACCGGCGACTTGATGTCAAGAGAAGAGTTGATAAAGGTCTTAAACAAAAAAGACGGCATGCTTCTTGATTTTATGTATCACAAAGTATACGGAATAGAGATAGGGGACAAGTTAAGTGTGGAAATGAACGGCATCTTGCAAGATATTGAGGTGAAGGCATTTTATAACTCTTATCAGTACGGCGGCAGAACTCTTGTCATACACAGCGAATTAATGAATGACCTTTTTAATTTGCCCCTTTATGATACCATTGTGCTGAAAACCCATAACAATGTCGATGAAACGGTTATGGTATTAAGAGCAGAACTTGGAGACCAAAATGTCATAGTTATCAATAAAAATGCCCTTTTTGGTGTGTATGTAGACATATTGGAAGATACTTTGACTTTTGCGTATTTGTTCTCATTCTTTATTATGGCGGTATGTCTTTTTGGCGTTTTTACCAACATTGTCAATTCAAGAGAAGAAAGAAAAATGGCTTATTATCAACTGTATTCGCTGGGGATGGATAAATGGAGAATAATGGGAATTGAGCTTATTGAAAATTTGTTTGTGGCGGTGTTTTGCGGAATATTTGCCTTGCTAACGCATTTTATTTTTTCTCTATCGATTAGCAATATTTTGGCTGTCAGCAGAATTTATATCCCCACACCCATGTCTTTTCTTTATTCGCTATACCTAAGCTTGTTCTTTGGTGCAGGTTATGTTTTATTCGCTTTGTCGGGATATTTCAGCGTAAAAAGCAAAAAGGCGATACTTATATTAAAATACAATTAAAATTTTTTATAATATATTTTCAAACAAAAGATTTATTGACGCTCTTTCATAGATATGTTATTATATTCTTGTATAGGTATAAAGATTTATGTTTTTGTAGCATATAATGTAATAGCTCATTTTTGTAATGATGGGTGACAAGGAAAATGAAAACAATAAAGAGATTGTTAGGTACAAAGATAGTAATATGCTTTATTTTTGCTATCGTTATGTGTGCCCTTCTTATTACAAGCGTGGGGCAGATAAGGGAATTTTTATTTGCTCCTGACAACGACATGAGCTTGTCTCCCAGTTCAAGCGGGGGCAATACTTCACCCGAGATCGAAGCGCGTTTAACTAACCTTGCAAGCGGCATAAATCCTGTGGGTGGCACTTTTTCGACAGGGCAATCCTGGCCCAACATCAAGAAAGTGGACACCGGGAAATTCCATGCGCTGCTTCTTGACCAAGACGGATTTGTTTATGCGTGGGGCTCAAACGAGTATCAGCAGCTTGGATTGGCATCGACTGCAGCTTCAAGCATACATAACATAGATGGCAGCTATTCTGCCCAAACAAGATATTATTCATACTGGCAGCCTGTTGTGGCTTTGAATCATCTTAATGTGACCGATATCGCGGCGGGGGGATATCACAGCATCGCCATAGGACATATCTATAATGATTCCAGCGACTATAGGATCTATACTTGGGGATGGCAAAAAAGCGGAGCTTTGGGAAATAAAAGCACTGCCGATCAGCGTATTGGAACTCCTATAGATATTAGTAATAATTTTAGTTTTAACAGCGGAGAGTACCCCATACAAGTTGCAGCTGGTGAACATCATTCAATGCTTTTGACAAGTACGGGAAGGATTTTCACATGGGGAAATAACAGCCGCGGACAATTGGGACTGGGCAGTACCGATAGTAAGAACTCCCCTACATTGGTTACAAGCATTTCTGGCTTTAGGCAAATCGCAGCAGGATCCATGCATTCTGCGGCGATTGGTTCCAGCTCCGATAGGATATATCTATGTGGAGACAATTCGAGTTACCAGTTGGGAACTACGAGTTCTACTTACAGCACTACATTTTCATCCCCTTGGACAGATACATATGAATATGTGTCTGCAGGCGAACTGCATAACGGAGCTAAGAGAAAAGGTGAAAATAAAATAGACTTATGGGGTTGTAATAGGGGCGGCAAATTAGGGTACAAGCCGAGTGGCAGCTATCATATAGACGATCCTCAGCAAAGAAGTGCGACAAGGCAAACCTATAATTATAAAGCGGTATCTGCAGGCGGAAAAGACACCATTGCGATAAACACAAACAATCAGCTTTATGTAACGGGAAATCAAGTGAATACCTTTTATGGAGCGACCAGCGATCAAACATTTCGATCGGCGGGCATGAGTAGTGTAGGCCAGATTTTTAACGGCGGAACAATCGCCATAATAATCAGCACATCGAATGTCTTGTATGTGAGCGGCTCCTGCACACATTATACCGAGAATTGGTATGGCAGAACCAAAACACAGGTAGACACCTATTCGGACGGCTCTCCAAGATACAATACAACGCCTCCAGTAACTGCATATAACAAGAATAAGACCACGATTGCCCCCACACAAAACCTAATCGGTATTCCCACTTCTTATAGCGAAAGGTCATCTTTTGGGGGAGGCACTGTTCAAGATAAGGTTGCATATAATGTTCCCAGAGTTAAAATTACGCGTTTTGATAATACAGGTAGCAATCAGTTTAGAGTTGCGGCATTGACAAAAAGCCAATTTGACAATAGCTCTTATTCGGGAGCCACATTTGTAGCGATCAGCACAAAAGGCGTGATTTTGGACAAAGAAGGATACTATGTCATTCACCATTCGGGAAGTACATATACCTTTGTTCAAATATCCAACTATCATAGTCCAGACATTGAGTTAGACGCCCCAGCAAATCAATATTATCCTAAACTCAAGCTATATGATGCATACGGTCTTAGTTCAGTATCCATAACTGGCGACAAAAAGTATTATGAAGGCTCTGGCTTCAAAGTGGCATCATTTTCGCTGACAAAAGATGATTTCAATGGAGCAACCAACGGCGAAGTCGAGATACCCTGCAATAGCAATACCACATTCACTGTTATAGCCATAGATGTAGAAGGGTTTCAGACACAGACCCAAATTCAAGTAAACACCGCTGTTCAAATAACCAATGGAAATGTTACCGTCACTTATGACGGAAACGCAAAATCTGTTGCCCCAACATTTTATAGTCCCAATCGGGGGCATATGAATTTGTCACAATTTAAGAGTAATTATGGCAGTTATACTGTATCCCCAGTTACATACGACGGCAGCCAAACAGCGCCAAGGGATGTCAAGGGCTCGGCTTATAATGTCGCATTCTCGGTAACCAAAGGCGGCGCAACAATAGACAGCACAAGTTTAAGTCTGACCATAAACAAAAAAGATGTAAGCGTAAAGCCCAATTCTGGACAAAGTAAAATTTATGGCAACAACGATCCTGCCCTTACTTATCAGACAGTATTAGGAGGGCTCGCCTCAACAGATAGTTTTTCTGGAAGTCTTACAAGAGATGCGGGAGAGACTATTGGAAACTATTATATCCGAAAAGGCTCATTGAAGATTGTTCGAACAAGCGGCGGGGCTAATGTTGAACATAACTATAACTTTAGTTTTGACCAAACGGTTACATTCGCTATTAATAAAAGAGACTTGACCATAACGCCTAAGGCGAAAACAGTGACATATGGTGATGCACTGCCTCAATTTGATGTGGAATACACCAACAAAGCGCCGAACGACGATTTGGGCGCAATAGGCAAGTGCGACTATCGGAGATACCAATCCAGAGGCACGGACGGTAAGTTTGAAATCTATGTTGACCAGAATTCCATAAATCCCACCTTAATGGTCAACTATAACATTACATATGAGACAAGCACGCTTACCGTAAATAAGAGACAGGTTACGGTTGATCTTGCCGCAAGCTGTAAAACTATAACAATTACTTTTGGAGACAACACACCAAGCTCTTCCATATTTGAATTTGTTTTCACCAATACTGTAAATGACGATGTATTGGATGTAATAACAACCATAAATTATGATAGGCTGGATCCCGCAGGGGAGTATCCCATAACCTTATCAGGTCTGCCCCAAGGCTATACGAACTATACGATAACGAGCTTTGGAAGCGGTCAGCTGATAGTCCAAAAGAAACTGATAAGAGTTAAGGCAAACGATGTTCAAATACAATATGGAGAGACGCCTACATTTAGTTTTGAGTTCTATGACACGGTGCCCGACGACCCCGGCAGGCTGGGATTAACGGCTACCGCCACATGTGCTTATGTTGTGGGCGACGGCGCCGACCAAAGTTTTGATATTATTCCCAATGAAAAGGTTTATACCAATTATTATACTACTTCTACCACTCGTGAGAAAGGCGTTTTGCAAGTGCTTAGGCGTCCTCTGACCGTTATTGCCGATGATAAGACAATAACATATGGAGAAGACCTGCCCCAATTTACTTTCAGATATGAGAATGCGATATTTGGTGATGAAGCTGGCTTTGTTGAGAGTTGGAGTCTTCCGGGATATAGCGGAAATGCAGGGGATTATGTCATACAAATAACAACTAACTCACTGTCACATGACAATTATATAATATCCAATTATCAGCACGGAAATCTGAAGGTACAAAGAAGAGAACTTATCATTGTTCCCCAATCAAGGACTATAAAATATGGGGATTATGCTCCTTCATCATTTAACTTTGAGCCCGCTGACTTTGTGGGAAGCGACTTCATACGCTTTACGGACTACACCTATGCTGACTATCAGCGCTGGCAGCCTGCGGGCGAATATGACATTATTGTCGATACCGACCAAATAAGCGTGGATTATCCCAACTATTTGCCAATTGTTCAAGAGGCGGTATTAAGGGTAGAGAAGAGAGTCATCACGATAGAATTGTTTGGTGAATATAAGATAAGATACAACGAAGAAGCCCCCACAGAATTTGAATTTAGATATACGGGACTCTTGCCCGGAGACCCGAACTTGCCTTTGGTCACATATGCCACGCCTGATTATCAAGTGGGCGACGATGTGGGAAGCTATCGCATTTATATCAACGAGAAAGAATACGACAACTATATAGCGAGTATGCTTGTTCACGGTTGGCTGATAGTAGAAAAAGCCGATGCGATAATCACCGTTGAAGAATACCAGCAAACCCACACCTATGACGGAACGGTAAAGGAAGTTCAAGCTTTCCTTAACCACAGCGAGACGGGATTTGAATATGAGCTTGTCGAGTATAGTTATGACTCTGAAAGGGGTGCTCCCGAATTCGCTCCCGAAAATATTTATCTTGGGGGCTATATCAACAGCGGAATTTATGTCATTAACATTATAGCTCCCGAAAGTAAGAACTATTTGGCGTCTCAAACAGAACAAGTAACCTTAATAATCAACCGCCGTCCCATAACGGTAACCGCAGACCAAGCGTCCAAGATATTTGGAGACCAAGACCCCGAAGTGCTGACTTACAAGATTACGACAGGCACGCTTGGAGCCGAAGACAACTCACTAAACGGAACTTTGACAAGGGATGCGGGCGAAATTTGCGATGCGATATATTATATCCGCCAAGGAACCGTGACCACCGAGAACAACCCCAACTACGATATTTCTTTCTCCTCTGGTGTGAGATTTATTATAAACAAGAGAGAGATAAGGGTTGTCGCCGACGACAAGGTAGTAACCTATGGCGACGAGACTCCCGAACTTACTATAACCTATATCAATATCATTGAGGGATACGAGCCCGATCCTTCAGAAGAATATATTTATACGCTTTATTCCCAATATCAAGACGCTGGAGAATATACCATATATATTGAGGGCAGAATGTATGACAACTATGTCATAAAAGACGATATGCCCGAAAACGGCTTGCTGACGGTCTTGAGAAAGAAACTGACCATAACAGCGTATGAAGAGATAACCTATGGCGACCCAATTCCTGTCTTTAAGTCCTTTATCTTTGACGGATTGGTGGCTGACGACACTGTGCCAGTGATAGCTTATACTGATTATCAAAGATATGACGACAGCGGAGATTATATTATTCTATTTGACGACAGCGTTTTGGAAGAGTATGAGTATAGGAATTATGACGCAGAATTCATCACAGGCGTCCTAAAGGTCGGCAAAAAAGATTTGATAATAACGGCTGATAACAAGACGATATACTATGGAGACAATGCTCCTGAATTCACATTCTCTTATATCGGTCTTATAAACGGTGATGTAGTGGAAGATATCGCCACCACCGATTATGTGCTGTACGACCCTGTGGGCACTTATAGAATCATTCCGTTTGAGAATGAGTACAGAAACTATTTGGGAGTACAGTATAATGAAGGTGAACTTATTGTTGAGAAAAGACCTATTGCCATAACGGCAGACGACAAAGAGATATTGTTCAACGAGGAGGCTCCACAATTTACTTTCACCTTTGAGAATGTGGTAAACGAAGACCGCTTAGAGGCTTGGGCGACTACAAATTATCAAAAGGGAGACCCCGTAGGAGCCTATACGATAACGGTAGTCCCAGATTTGGTATATGACAACTATGTCGTTGCTCAAACCTATGAGGGAACGCTTAATGTCATACACGCAGTGGCTGAGATTTTCGCCGAAGAGCTGCAAACCCATATCTATGACAAGACGATAAAAGAAGTAGCCGCCGTACTTAATCATGACGAGACAGTACTAAAATATGAGCCCCAAAAAGGTTATGAAAACGCAGGCACATATACGATAAGGGTATATGCGGAAACAACACAGAATTATCAAGCGGTGGAAAGGGTAATCACCCTTGTCATAGAGCGCAGGGATTTGACCATTCAAGCTGATTATAAAGAGAAGATTTACGGCGAAGCCGACCCCGCTCTTACCTATCAATATGACCAAGAAGCCTTGATTTTGACAGACGAGATAACGGGCACTCTTGTCAGAGAGGAAGGTCAAGATGTGGGTGAATATGAAATTAAGCAAGGCAATGTAGATGCGGGAGACAACTATAATATTATTTATATTAGTTCATTCCTTAAAATAAATCCCAAACCCATAGAGGTCACTGCGAATCCTCAACAAAAGGTATATGGCTATTCCGACCCCGTACTGGATTATGTAATAACTGCAGGTGAGCTGTTGGAGGGAGACGAATTAAGCGGTGGACTTGAAAGAGAGACGGGCGAGGATGTAGACGAATATGAGATAGGAATAGGAGACTTATTCAATAAGAATTATGCTATAACATTTATAAGTGATTATTTGACGATAGTTCCTAGACCGATAACCATAAAAGCTGTTTCCAATTCCAAAATTTATGGAGAAGCAGACCCCGTCATAGCTTATGATGTGATAGTGGGAGAACTGGCTTTTGACGACAAGCTTTCGGGCAGATTTGAAAGAGAGGACGGCGAGGATATCGGATTCTATGAAATCTATCAAGGACAGGTAGACGAAGAAAGAAATCCCAACTATGAGATTGAATTCATATTTGACAGCTTAGTTAAGTTTGAGATAAAAGAACGCCCCATAACCGTGACCGCGGACAGGATAGTAAAGACTTATGGAGATATCGACCCCGAGCTAACATATCAAATAACTCAAGGCAGTTTGGCGTTTGACGACGAGTTTATAGGCTCTTTAATAAGAGAAGAGGGACAGGATGTCAAGGAAGGCGGTTATCAGATAAGCAGAGGAAGCTTTGCGATATCCGACGGCAATTTAGGTCAGAACTATGATTTAACATTTATAGGAAATATCTTTGAAATAGAAAAGAGAACGATAATAATTCAAGCCCATGGTGACCAAAAGACTTATGGAGAAAACGATCCTCCAATATTTGAATATACCATGATAGAAGGCAATCTTGCCTATGATGACCAATTGGAGGGCAGACTGTCAAGAGATTGGGGCGAGAATGCTGGCGATTACAACATAAACAAAGGTACATTGAGGATTGTTCGGACAGTAAGCGGTCAAACGGAGACAGTTGACTTCAATTATGATTTTGTATATATCTTGGCAATATTCAAGATAAATCCCCTTAAGATAGTCGTTAAGGCGGAAGACCTTTCTCAGATGTACGGATATCCGGATCACCAATTAGTGTATGAGATAATCGGCACACAGCTGTTGGAGGGCGACGAGCTTCAAGGACAGATTAAGAGGGACGAAGGTTTGGATGTGGGAAGCTATGTCATTCGTCAGGGAGATTTGGGCAATCCCAATTATGAAATAGAATTCATAAACGCAACATATACAATCTATCCCAGACAGATTATGATAAAGGCGGTATCCACGAGCAAGGTCTATGGAGACGACGACCCCATAATCGAATATGAAGTGGTACAGAGCGAGCTTGCTTATGACGATGTATTGAATGGAAGGTTCGCAAGAGTAGAGGGCAGGAATGTTGGCTCATACGCCATAACTCAAGGCACAATAGACAGTGCCCACAATCCTAACTACATCATTGAATACGAGCCGGGAGGAATACTGACCATAACAAAGAGGTCAATCATAGTAATCCCTGAAGACAAAGAGATACGCTATGGCGACAGCGCTCCGCACTTTACATTTATCTATGAGAATATCGCTTATGACGATGTGCTTGTGGACACTGCAAGTACAAATTATGTAAGATTTATGGGAGTGGGAGATTACGATATTATAATGAATCCCAGAACTTATGCAAACTATGTCGCCGAATACAGAATGGGCACATTGAAAGTAGTAAAAAGACCCGTGATAATAACCCCGAATCCGGCGTATGTGGAATTCGGTTCCGATCCGCCTGAAGAGTTCACTTTCAGCTATGACGGATTGGTCAATAACGACAAGCTTCAAGACACTGGTTATACCGATTATCAAAAAGGCGATTATGCCGGAGAGTATACTATCTTTGTCAATGAAAGAGAATATGACAACTATATAGGAACATATAGAACAGGCATCTTGTATGTAATCAAGGCACGCACAATAATAACGGGAGAAATTAAACAGACAAAAGAATATAACGGCAAAGAGCAAACCGTGGATATAGAGGTCAACCACAATGAAAGCGAGCTTTATTATGAGCCTGCGGGATGCATAAACGCTGGAACATATGAAATTATTGTAACGACCCTTGAGACCGAGAATCACAGCGCAGGTTTGGCGACATTTACATTGATAATAAAGCCCAGAGTATTGAGGATAGAGGCTTTGAGCAAGAATAAGAATTATGGCGACGATGACCCCGAACTTGAATATGAAATCACAGAGGGCGAGCTGGTGGAAGGCGATACGCTAAGCGGAAGTCTGTTTAGGGACTTTGGTCAAGGAGTGGGTGAATACGAAATAAATCAGGGCACTTTGAGTGCTGGTCAAAACTATGAGATAGTGTTCGTGCCTGGAATATTTAACATAATTCCCAAACAAATCCTCATAAAGCCCGAAGAAAGAGACAAGGTATACGGCGAAGCTGATCCGCATTTTGCCTATACAACCGAAGGTGACGGACTTGTGGGCGGAGACAGACTTGAAGGAACGCTGGCAAGAGAGCAAGGCGAAGGTGTGGGAACATATAGGATAATTATCGGCACACTTAGCCACAGCAACTATGAAATAGACATAGCCGAGGCGTATTTCACCATAAGACCAAGGAATATAACCATAAGGGCGATAGACAAAGAAAAGGTCTATGGAGAGGAAGACCCCGAGATGGAATATGAAATCGTATTTGGCAGTCTGGCGTTTGAAGACGAGCTTATGGGATTTTTGTCAAGAGAAGAAGGCGAGAATGTAGGAGAATATGAGATTCAGCTTGGAACAATAGACAATGAGAACAATCCCAACTATAACATATCTTTGGCGACCGGAGGCAGGTTGACAATACTTAAGAGGTCCTTGACAATTGAACCTGAGCAAATGACCAAGATTTATGGCTATCCCGATCCGGAATTGACATATAACATAATAGAAGGCGAATTGGTAAACGAAGACACTTTAAGCGGACAATTGTCGAGAGACCCCGGAAACGATGCCGGTGAATACGCTATAAGACTGGGCTCTTTGACGGCAGGCGAGAACTATCAAATAACATTTATAGAAGGCATAGAATTCATTATTCTCAGAAGACCCATAACTATAATCGCCAGCAACCATAAATGCGAATACGGCAAGGTGAGCGGATTTGAGCTTACATTTGAGATTGAAGGAAATATAGTGCCCGCCGATAGAGACAGAATTTATAGGGCGGTATATATGACTTCAGTCGCCAAGTCCGACAGCCCCATAGGAGAATATATTGTATTTATTAATCTGGTGGAGACCTTCCCCAATTACGATATAAATCTGCTTAACGGAACGCTTGAGATTATACCCGCCACGCTGGATATCGACCCCAACCAAGTCTTCCCCGACAAGCGTGTTTTGTATGACGGAAGCGAACATACCATATTGATAAATACCGAGAAATTAGACCTTATGGGATATCATGTGACATATCAAAACAATAAGGGCGTGGAGATAGGCGTGTATGAAGCAACTGCCACAATTACCAAACAAAATCATCAGACCTTAACGCTCAACGCCAAGCTTATTATCATGAAAAATACCGCGACATCCATAGGAGGAATTTATCAAGGCTCATTAATAAAAGACGACGGTTTGGATCCCTATGTGGAGCTTATGATTACCCAAAGTACCGATGAATATATTCTTTCCTTGGCGCAGGCAGATATCCGTTCAGACAAAGAAGAAGTCAAGAGTATTATGAATATCAATCTCTTCAGCGAGGGCGAGGAGATAAATATAGCGGGTGGCGCGGAAATCCGATTGAGGATACCGCCCGAGGTCAAAGACATAGACAGCTTAAGGTTGGTATACATTTCTGACGATACCGTTCAAGAGGTGTCATATACAGTAGACGGAAATTATATTGTGTTCGACGGCAACAATCTTGGCTCATACGCTTTTATCACAATATCCGATGAAGCGTTGAGGACGGAGAATCTTGCGAAAATCTTATTCTATACCTTCATCGCCGTATTAGTAATCGTTGCCGTAATTGTAATCAGCGCCGCCATAATGAATAAATCATCATAATAATTAAGGCAAAACTTCATAAATCCTTGATTGATAGGTGAAAAGATGCAAAAAGATAATCGCATATCTATCAAAGCGCCTTAACCTTAAACTTGCCTAATTTTTGGCAAGTTTAAGGAATTATTGTTTAAATTTTAAATATTGGTCTTAAGCTGACAGGATTAAGCCATCTTTATGCATAATTTACTATCTTTTTTCATTTAACTATTGGAATTTTATTTCATATATGGTATGATAAATATGTAGTTATATATTCATTGTCAAAAAGTGTATAATAAATCATATAATATACAGAAAGACAGGCCGCAAAACAGTGGCAGTCAAGGAAGGGAATTATGTATAAACCTTTAAAAAAGGTTAATATTACAAAATTTGGTGTATGCGGTATAGTATTGATTTTACTGTTTACTCTAATATTTATTTTTTCATTTAATATACAAGGTTCAGCGTCGGCTTGGGAACCTCCGGGGACTTATAGCAACGAGTCCTATAATGTCAGCCAATCCGACATGGTTAACCTCACATCATATGGTAGTTATACCGCATCAGAACACGCCTATGGTTATAGTGATAGTCACGAAGAATCTCACAGCAGGGAAAAATGGCATACGCTAAGCACGAGCTTTGAGTATGCCAATTATGTTATGACAATTAAGCTGCCAGATCATATCTATAACGCTTTTCAAAGAGGCTATGTTACGTTGAAAGCCACTTCGAGCTGTGAATTCAAAACAGAGAACATTGTTGCCGATGCAAGTTTTTACATGAAAGCCTTTGTAGCGGTTGGCACAATAAGCGGAACCGGACTTGCAAGAGACGATTTCACTAACACCGATACAGGCATAGGGTCCGAACAATACGATAAATTTAGAAATAACAGTAAGAATAAGACCTCGACAGCTACAATAAGTTCAGGGTCAACAAACAGCGGACAATATGTGAGGTTTGGAGGAACTTTCAAAACTAAATCAGATAAGTTGGGCTCCACAGCAAAAGCTCAGATTAATAGCATATCTATGAAACTTGATATATCCCATAGCGGTGATACAACAGATCCCTCAATTTCCGGAACTCACAACGCTTTTACAGCAAGTAGCTCGGTTA
>FZPS01000063.1_pt521 | contig 14763 bp, 16 predicted proteins | sample 1817821 | NCBI WGS metagenome assembly FZPS01 (sample SAMEA104158645, study PRJEB21678) | metagenome | place: Germany | collected 2015-04-21 | reverse complement strand
ATAAAATACTTTCCATGATATTACCTATAACCTTAGAAAATATATTGCAAATGACTGCGGGAATTGTTTCCATGGCCATGGTAGGAAGGATTAGCCCTTTAGCAGTGGGAGCTATAGGCATAAGTAATATTATTTTTAATATAATTTGGGCTATATTTAAGGGGGTGGCTACAGGTACATCGGTATTTGTAGCTCAATCCTATGGTGCAAAAAATTATAATAGGCTAAAGAGGATTGTAGAACAAACATTACTTTCTTCAATTATATTGGTTGTTATTTTCCAACAATTGTTATTTTGGAATGCAGGAAGTTTACTTAAGATATTTGATCCAAGCCCAGAACTACTAGCAAATGGTACTCTTTATTTAAGGATTATTTCTTGGGGATTGCCTTTTATTGCTATAGTTCTTATAGTAGCTGGAGTCCTTCAGGGAATGGGAGATGCTAGAACGCCCATGAGAATAGCCTTTATAATGAATATATTTAATATATGTTTTTCCTATATATTTATATTTGGTAAACTAGGGATTAAAGCTATGGGATTAAAAGGAGCTGCTTTTGGGATACTGATTGCTCAGCTTGTAGCTGCACTATTAGGAGTAAAAACTCTATTTGGGAAATATGGTGTGTTAACGGAGATGGGAGGCAAGTTTACTTTTAGCTTTAAGTTAAAAGAAGTAATACCTATATATAAAGTTGGTCTGCCTACTTCTTTTGAAACTATATTTTGGGAGGTAGCAGCGATATTTTTAGCAAAAGCAATATTAACTTATGGTGAAATTGCCTACGCTGCATATCAACTGGGACTACAAGCAGAAGCCATTTCCTATATGCCAGCAGCTGGATTTGGTGTGGCAGCTACTACTTTCCTTGGACATGCTATAGGTTCACAGGATAAGGAGCAGGGGAAGAAGTATATAAGGCAGTTAACTAAATGGACTAGCATACTAACTATATTTACAGGAGGAGTGCTTTTAATCTTTCCATCTCAAATAATGAGATTACTAACCAATGATATTCAAGTAATTGAAATTGGAGCTATGTATTTATTTGTTATGGGGATTGTTCAATTGCCTCAAAATATAAATGGAGTATTAAATGGAGCTTTAAGAGGTGCAGGGTATTCAAAGATACCTATGGTAGTAGCTATATTAGGATTATGGTTAATCAGGGTACCTTTATCCTTATTGGTAGCTTATGTTTTAAATAAAAGTATTACTTTTATATGGATAGCATTTGGCTTGGACTTAGTGTTTAGATTTATAGTGAGCTTAATAATATTTAAGAGGAAAAATATATATGAAAGTAAATCGTTAATTGGAGTTGATTAGATGAAGGATATAGAATTAGCTAAAAAGTATTTAGAAGAGGATAATTTATCTATAGCAGTAGTTAAAAACGGGGAGTTAATATACAAGAGCCAAGAAAAAGGCATAAAACCCATGTATTTTTTGGCTGTTAATGAGAAGGGAACATTAAAAGGGGTATCTATTGCAGATAAGGTAATAGGTAAAGGTGTTGCTATGCTTTGCAGCTATATAGGAGCTAAGGAATTATATGCCCAGCTAATATCGGAAGGTGCTATAGAAGTACTAGAAGAAGAAAATATAGTATACACATATGACAGGATTTGTCCTTATATAAAAAATAGGGAAAAGTCGGATATGTGCCCTGTAGAAAAGATTGCTACTAATGTAGATGATATGGAGACTTTGTTGGGGGAAATAGGGAAGTTTTTAAAAGGTAGAGTTTGAGTTTATTAATAGGAGGTAGTAAGTAGTAAACAAGGATAATGGAGAAACTGGGGGATATTGTGAAATATTACTATGAGATTATTGAAAGGGAGGAAGCTTTACCTTTAAAGGCTATTATACATAGCGTTGATAGATTTCAATTTCATTGGCATAAAGAATTGGAAATATTATTTGTGCTAGAAGGTAGTGTAAATGTTAGGATAGGAGAAGAGAAATATTATTTAAAGGAAAAGGATATCATTTTAATAAACTGTAATGAACTTCATAGTACGGAAAAAACTAAGGATAATAATTTACTATTGGCAATGCAAATAAAGTCTAAGTTTTATGACAATTGTTATCCTCAATTTAACAAGATGCAATTTGACTGTAAATCTTTTATCTATGGAGAAGATGAACAAGAGAGGTTTGATATAATTAGACAATATATTGCAAAGATAGCATGGGAACTAAATAAAAAAGATCAGGGATATCAGTTCCTAATAGGAAGTTATCTACACTTATTTGGACTACATCTTGTGAATAATTTTCACTATACTATAGTAGGCGATAGTGATGAACTAATAGATGAAGATCTAGTTAGACTTTAACGAATAGTTGATTATATAGATCAAAATATAGATAGGAAAATTATCTTAAAAGAGATTGCAGAAAAAGAACATGTTAATTATTATTTATCCCATTTCATGAAGAACAAGATGGGTATGTCTTTTCAAGAATATATAAATAGTATAAGACTATCTAATGTGGTAGATATGTTAGTAATTAACGATAAAACTATATTAGGCAATCTAATACACGACACTTGCTATGTGTCCTCATATATAGTTAGGAATGTATTACAAACCATAGATAAAGTAAGCTCTTTAAGCTACTGGACTTTTACAGATATATTTGAAGAACAAAAACTAAGCATATCCCATTTTCATGGAGGTTTTGGATTAATAAATAAAGATGGATTTAAAAAGCCATCTTACTATGCTTATTATTTATTATCTAAATTGGGAAATGAAGTAATAAAACAAGGAGAAGATTATATAATTACAAGAAGCGGAGAAGATATTCAAATACTAGCTTTTAATTATGTCTATTTTGATGATCTATGAAAATATGGGCAATTAGTACTATATAAAAGAGAGATAGTGGGACTTAAAAGAAATCCGAATAATTTGGAACTAGAAGATTGAAAAGGAGAGGTTAATATTGAAGTTTTTTAGCACAACTACTAGATATAGGGCAAGTATGCTAGTAGTTATGGTAATGTTATTGCAAGTGTTGACGCCTATGATTGGTGATGTGGTTTGGGCAGCAGAGGTAGATGTTATAGATAGTGTAGAGATAACTAATGAGCAAGTACAAGATGGTTTTAGATCTGGAGATAAAGTAAGAATTGATGTTACATGGTCTATTAAATCAGATGTAAAAGAAGGAGATACATTTACTTTTGGATTACCTGAAGAATTAAGAGGATTTTGTGGAACTATTGATTTAAAAGATAGTAATGGTAACAATTTTGGAACAGGTGTAGGATCAGGAGACATGATCACTTTCACATTTACCGATAATGTAGAAAAATTTGATGATATATCTGGATTATTTTATGTTGAATCCCAGATTGAATGTATGGAGCAGCAAGGAGAAATAACAGTACCATTGAAGTTTACGGTAAATGGAGAAGTTATTGAAGTAGATATTATTGTTGATACAGGTACCGATACTGGTGGAAATAATGAACCCATTGATAGGATGTTTGGAAAATGGGGATTTGCCAGTGAGGAAGAAACCAATATCATTGATTGGATAATGGAGGTAAATGTTAAAAGAGAATATCTAGCTGATATTACAATAACTGATGAAATTGGGGAAGGCCATGAATTAGTTGAAGGCAGTATTAGGTTATATAATTATACAAAGGAGGAATGGCTTGATTTACCAGATGGTGTGAAATCTTTCACTTCTTCAAAGAATGGATTTAGTATAGAACTCTATGATTATGGAGAAATGTATTTAGTTTATTATAAAACGGAGATTACTGATAGTACCAAAGCTGATTTTACCAACAAAGCAACTTTATCAGCTTGGAATAGAGAACCAATAGAGATAGAAACAGAAGCTGAAATCTTTGGTAGTGGTGGCGGAGCTTCAGGAGAATTGAAGAAGTACAAAGGTCAATTAAAAGTCATTAAACAAGACAAAGAAACTGAAGAACCATTAGAAGGTGCTAGATTTAAATTATTTGATGATACTGGTGAACTAGTGGGAACCTTAATTACAGATGTAAATGGTCAAGCTATCACAGAAGAGATCCCAGGTGGAGTATGTACTTTAGAGGAAATAGAAGCACCAGAAGGATATGTAATAGATGGGGATCCTCAAGAAATTACTCTAGATTTTAAAGAAAATAATATAGTAGAAAAGGTTATCCCTAATAATAAAATAGAACCAATCATAGAAAAAACTGAAGTAACAGTTATGAAAGTCTGGGAAGGTGGTCCAACCCCAAGACCAAATATAGACATCCAACTATATAGAAATGGCGAAGCTTATGGTTCTCCAGTAACCTTATCAGATGGAGAAACCGAATATACTTGGGCAGACTTAGATTTAACTGATGAAAATGGGGAAGCCTACACTTACACAGTAGACGAACTAGAAATTCCGAAAGGTTATGAAAAATCATTATCAGAAGATAACTTAACAATAATCAATACTTATGTAGAACCCGAAGAACCAGCAGAACCCGAAGAGCCTGAAGAGCCAGAAGAATCCGAAGAACCAGCAGAACCAGAAGTTCCAGAACCAATAAAACCAACTAAACCAGAAGATCCAGCAACAGAAATAGACAGTGAGGTACCTTCAGGTGACTCTGGAGTAGAAAAAACTGAAACATTACCAAAAACAGGAGAAAACAATAATATATTTTTCTATCTAATAGGCTTAATCCTAATAACATTAGGCATTGGATTTAGAAGAAAAATGGTATAAGTTAGAAGAGCAAGGCCCCCCTTGCTCTTTTTGTCATTATTAATCGACAGTGTACTCGTCTATCAACTCCCCCAATGCAAAAAATCTTTTTCCTGTACTAGAAGAAAAATAACAGGTCATTAGAGAAATTATTGGCTTGCCCTTTTCATCTGATTTTTCGTCGGATAGCATTTCTATAGCAGTATCAGGAACTACAACTGTATCATAAATCTGGTATACATAAATTTTCTCTCCATCTGAAATATAAACCTTGGTACCTATTTCAATATCCATTAAACTTCCAAATAACAAATCTTTTTTCTTCATCTTATGACCTGCCAGAGTATAGTTCCCAAGTCCAAAGGACTGATTTGGTTTCATAGTAGCAGCACCAGCTGAAAGATTAGCATCAGACAGCCCCTTCATTATTGGAAGATTTATATCTAAATCTGGAATTAATAAGGTTCCAATTACTAATTCCTTATTAAAATTTCTAAATCCTTTTATTATGGATTTTATATCCACATCCTCTACTGCAGAGAAATCAAATTCTACTTTTAAGGTATCATTTTTATTATTAGCCTTTAGGGTCTCTTTTGAAATACCATTATCTATTATGGATTTACTACGATACTTAATTATTTATTCCGTTATAAATGGAGTCAATAGAAACACTATTCCAATTATGATTAATAATATGGGTATTATTTTTTTCACATTCAAGCCTCCATTACATTATTTTATTATTATTATATCATAATCCTCAAATAGGGAACATGTGAATATCTAGGATTCAATATAAGAGTATCCCTTATATTTCTATTATGATATAATTTATTTAAATAATATTATAAAAGGAGTGATAGAATGGGTCTACTCATTAAAAATGTAACCTTAGTGCCTATGGATGGCAAACAAGAAATACTAGAAAATACTAACATATATATTGAAAAAGATAGGATAACCCATATAGGAGAATTGAGGAAAGATATAGAGGTTACTAGAACCATAGATGGGAAAAACAAGGTGGCTATGCCTGGGCTTATAAATGCCCATACTCATGTTGGTATGTCTTTACTTAGAAATTATGCAGATGATTTACCATTACACAAGTGGTTAACTGAGAAGATATGGCCAGTAGAAGCAAATCTTACAGCGGAAGATGTATATTGGGGTTCTCTTTTAAGTATGGTAGAAATGATACAATCTGGAACTACAACATTTTGTGATATGTATTTTTTCATGGATGAAGTGGGGAAAGGCATAGAAGAAGCAGGAGTTAGAGGAATATTAACACGAGGCATAATAGAAGAGCCAGGCAGTGAAGAGGAAAAACTACAGGATACAAAAAGACTTTATAATAATTGGAACGGGAAAGCAAATGGAAGGATTAAAGTAATGGTAGCACCTCATGCACCATATACCTGTAGTCCATCTTATTTAGAAAAAATAATAGATTTAGCTAAGGAACTAAATACAGGTATTCATATACATTTATCAGAAACCAAAAAAGAAGTTGAAGATAGTCTCAAGGAATTTGGCAAATCCCCTATTAAGCATGTATACGATTTAGGATTGTTCGAATTACCTACAGTAGCAGCTCATTGTGTCCATGTAGATGATGACGATATTGAAATATTAAAAAATATGAATGTAAGTCCAGTAAATAATCCAAGTAGCAATTTAAAACTTGCTAGTGGTTTTGCTCCAGTTGCTGAAATGCTTGAAAGGGGAATACCAGTAGCATTAGGAACTGATGGTTCATCAAGTAATAATAATTTAAATATGTTTGAAGAGATTCATTTGGCAGCAATTGTAAATAAAGCAGTTAATATGGATGCAACATCTGTACCAGCTATAGATGCTTTAAAGATGGCTACTATAAATGGGGCTAAGGCATTACTTTGGGATAATGAAATAGGTTCTATAGAGATAGGTAAAAAAGCAGATTTAATATTAATAGATATGGATAAACCTCATATATATCCAATTCATAGTATAATATCTGCTTTAGCCTATTCAGTGCAGGGTTCTGATGTAGATACGGTTATAGTGGATGGAAATATAATTATGGAAAATAGAAATATAAATACATTAGATGTGGAAAAAATAATGTTTAATGCTGAAAGAGTTTCTAAGGATTTGATAAGTAGATAAATGTAATTAGCCCTATAATCTTATTAATTCCCCATTGTTTTTGTAGTATAATTTATTAAAGGGGGAAGTGCCGTGGTCTATAAAGGCATTGATTTAGATAAGGATATAATTCAAAAAAATAAGATACCTTTATTGATAGAAGATGACAATTGGATAAAATTATTTGGTAATGTAAATGCTAAAAACATTCAATATATCAAAGAAGAATTGATGGAATTAGCAGAAAAGGAAAAGAAATTGGGAAAAAGAAAAGAAGAACTTAAAAAAGACAAAATACATGTTATGAAGATGATTTTAGGAATATCTGATACAATAAATAATGAAAACAAAATAGAAAATATAGTCTTATTAGATCAATATAAACAAAAATTAGAAGACCTAAATGAGGAGTTAGAAGATATATTATATCAATTAGAAGTTATTCCTCAGGATATGAGAGATATGAATTTTGAGCTTTTAAAAGCTACAGTGGAATATGGATATAAAGAACTTAAAGTTAAAGAAAAAAACCTAAAGAACGTTACAGATGAAATAAAAATTTTAAGGGAAAGGCTTAAAGATTTAATAAATGAGAAACATGATTATGAAGAGTGGATAGATTCTACTTATTCATTTTTACATGGCATGTTAGGGAGTGAGGAAATGGAAAAACTAGATAAGCAAATATTGGGTAAGGGAGAATCTATATGATTTTAAGTAACGGAGTAGATATAGTGGATGTATCTCGGATAGAAAATATTATAAATACTAAAAGGGATAAATTTTATAAAAAAATATTTACCACTATTGAAAAAAAATATATTGAAGAAAACAATCATAATCCACAAACCATAGCAGGTATGTTTGCAGCCAAAGAAGCTATAAGTAAACTTTTAGGTACAGGAATAGGTAGAATTAATTTTCATCATATAGAGATACTTCATGATGAAAATAGGAGACCATATATAAATTTATATGATGAAGCTTTAAAAGTTTGTAATCAATTAGGAATAGATAATATTGTCCTTTCCATATCCCATGAAAAAGAATATGCTGTTGCTTTTGCAACGGGATATGGAAAGGGGAAGAAAGCACAAGTACCGAAAGAAATAAAGAGGATGTTACCTAAAAGAGATAAAGCTTCTCACAAGGGTACCTTTGGTAGAGTTGGAATAATTGCAGGGAGCATGGGTATGACAGGAGCAGCTTGTTTAGCTTCTATGGCTGCATTAAGAACTGGTAGTGGATTAGTCTATTCTATTATTCCTAAGAGTCTAGAAGAAGTACTATCCATAAAATTGACAGAAGCTATAATAAAACCTGTTGAAGATGGTGGTACTGGACATTTTACCATGGATTCTTTTAGGGATATAATGGCGATAATAGAGGATATGGATGTTATAGCTATAGGACCAGGAATTGGAGTTGATGAACAAAGGCTCGAGCTTATAAAAAGAATACTATTGGAATACAAAAAGCCTATAATATTGGATGCAGATGGAATAAATTTAATTTCTTTAGATACTACAATACTGTCTAAAAGACAAGGACATACTGTAATTACACCTCATCCAGGAGAATTATCTAGATTATTAGGAATAAGTATAGGGGATATTCAAAAAAGACGATTAGAATGTTCTAAATTCACATCTAATAAATATAATACAATAACAGTACTAAAAGGGGCTAATACAGTAGTAACTGATAGTGGAGAAAAAATATATATTAATTCTACTGGAAATCCTGGAATGGCCACAGCTGGCAGTGGTGATGTATTAACAGGTATGATCACTAGCTTTATTGGTCAAGGGATAAGCCCTTATGAAGGAGCTATATTAGGGGTTTATTGTCATGGATTAGCAGGAGATTTAGCTAGCAGAGACAAAGGAGAATACGGTATGATTGCTAGTGATATATTGGATAATATTCCTTATAGTATTAAAATTTTGAGGAATTAAAGTAATAAAAAGAAGGATTTTGTCTTTAAAAGATGAATATATATAATATGATATCCTATATAATACATCATTGATAAATAGGAGTGATAGTATGCAAAATTTGGATGAAATTAGACCTGTATGGGCAGAAATAAATTTAGATCATTTAGCCCACAATATTAAGGAAGTTAGAAGGATTACAAAAAAAGATACTTTGGTTACTGCAGTAGTTAAAGCGAATGCCTATGGTCATGGCTCAGTAGAAGCTGCTAAAGTGTTTTTAGAAAATGGTGCAGATAGATTGGCAGTAGCGACTTTATCAGAAGCCATTGAATTAAGAAAAGCAAATATACTTGCGCCTATATTAATATTAGGATACACCCCAATACCTCAATATCATTTAGTTGTAAAATGGGAAATTGAGCAAACCATATACAATTATAAAAGCGCTAAAGCCCTTTCTGATGTGGGAAAAAAATTAGGACAAAATCCTAAAATTCATATAAAAATAGATAGTGGCATGGGTAGGATAGGCTTTTTACCAAATGGAAATTCAGTAGAAGAGATTATCAAAATCTCTAAGTTGCCTAATCTTAAAATAGAAGGTATATACACCCACTTTTCAAAAGCAGACGAAAAAGACAAGGAATATACTACATCACAGTTTAAAAAGTTTATGTATGTAGTTAATGAACTAGAAAAAAAGGGGCTTAATATTCCAACTAAACATGTATCTAATAGTGCAGCAATTATAGACCTTCCCCAGTATAATTTAGATATGGTTCGTGCAGGGATAATGCTATATGGATATTATCCTTCGGAGGAAGTTGATAAAGATAAGGTAGTGCTTAAGCCAGCTATGACATTAAAAGCAAAGGTGTCAAATGTGAAAACGGTACCTAAAGGGACACGTATTAGCTATGGTGGAATATATGTAACAGATAAAGAATCCAAAATTGTTACTATTCCTATTGGATATGCTGATGGATTTTCTAGACTTTTAACATCTAAGGCAGAAGCTTTTGCAGGCGATAAACGGGTACCAGTAGTTGGCAAGATATGCATGGATCAATGTATGTTAGATGTATCAAAAGTGGAGGATATAAATATAGATGATGAGGTAGTATTATTTGGATATGAAAAAGATTGTCCTACTGTAGAGGAAGTAGCTAGTAAATTAGGTACTATTAGTTATGAAGTAGTTTGTATGGTAGGAAGAAGGATTCCAAGAGTATATATTCAGAATGGGGAAGTAGTAAAAACAATAGATTATTTGTTGGATTAATTAATCGAATAAATATTAGCTGATATTGACACAACTAATGTAAAGAATATATAATTAAGTTATATAGTTTATAAATTTGTTTTATGCTTTGTTTATATGGACATTACTTGGGGGTGCAAATTTATAATGGCTGAGACTAAAAAGATTACTGTTAGTTTACCAAATAGTTTGGTAGAGGAAGTGGATTTTATAGTTGCTATGGAGAAAAAAAATAGGAGTGAATTTGTAAAAGAAGCTATGAAATTATATATTCGTGAAAAACACAAAGTCCAAGTATACAAGCAACTTAAAGATGGGTATGTGGAAATGAGTAAAATTAATTCAACTCTTGCTGAAGTAGGGTTAGAACAGGATATGGCTGAGTTAAATGTTTACGAAACAAGGCTTACTGGGTGTGAAAAAGTGTGATCGTAAAAAGAGGGGATGTTTTTTATGCTGATCTGAGTCCAGTAATTGGCTCTGAGCAAGGAGGAATAAGACCAGTTCTTGTGATTCAAAATGATATAGGTAATAAATATAGTCCTACCGTTATCATTGCAGCTATTACATCGCAAATAAATAAGGCAAAGTTGCCTACCCATGTTGAAATTAATGCTTCTGAATATGGATTACCTAAGGATTCAGTAGTATTATTGGAGCAAATTAGAACTATAGATAAAAAGAGACTTAGAGAGAAGATTGGAAGATTTAGTGATGAGATGATGGCTAAAGTTGATGAATGTTTAAAAATAAGTTTAGGTTTAATAGATTTATAAAAATAAGCATAATTTACATGCTTATTTTTTTATTATATAGTATAATTTAATGAAGGAATATTTGAATTAGTTTAATGGAAGGTGATTTTATTATGAAAGAGGATATAAATTATGTGTGTAAGTTAAGTAGTGAATTTACACAAAAAGAAATAGAAGATTTTATAAATGTATTTAATGAAGTATTTCACTTGGATTATGATATAGATTGGTTTAAATGGAAATATTTAGATAACATATATGGGGCTTCATACATAGTATTAGCTTACAAGGGTGTTAAACCTGTAGGGATTCGTAGTTTTTGGAGAAATGATATAGATGGCTATATTTGTTATCAACCTTGTGATACTGGGGTAAAAAAAGAATTTAGAGGGAAGGGTATATTTACTAAGATGACATTAGTTGCACTTGATAAAACTGAAGATGGATATATATATAATTACCCTAATGAAAATTCTAGACCAGGAAATTTAAAATTAGGTTGGAAGATAAACAAATATTATTATATGAAATTGGTAATTAGTAGTAATAACTTAAAAAAAGAAACAAAATACATTGACGATGATTATCTAATATGGAGATTTGTAAAGTGTCCAGTAAATAAATATTATTATTATGAAAAAGATGGAACATATTATTTACTTGTTAAACGTAAAGACAATATATATTATGTGTTAGGTAGATTTAATCCTAAGCATAGTAAATACTTTACAAAGGTAAATTACCCAATTTTGTTTAATTACACTACTAAAAAGACTATGATGTATAGATTATTTAAAAATAAAGTTACAATAGTATCCTTTGAAAGGGAAGGTCAAGATATTAGTAAAATTGATATTCCAATTTTTAAAGGAGATTATTTCTAGGTTTTAGTAAGTATAAAATATATGGGATAAGAATTATGGAAATATTTAGAAGGGCGTAAGAGAAGTTTGTGCTATAAATGACTCTGTTTTTTAGTTAAAGGGGAATATGGAGATAAGATAAAAAAATTAAATAGAGGATGTGAGTTTATGGTTAAGAATTTAGTTAAACTAATACTTAAATATCCTATAAATTTGATTAATAATATATATGCTTATTATTACTATAAAAACAGCTCTATCAATGAAAATCTAAAGATAGATGATATGATTGATAAAGAAGAAAAAGTTATGGTATTTTCTCCTCATGTAGATGATGAGACAATTGGGATTGGAGCTACTTTGCTAAAACATAAACGAGAAGGTAGCCAAATGGCATTGGTATATTTAACTGATGGAGGAGAAAGTACATCAGATCTTTCTAGGGAAAAATTGGTAAAAGCAAGGAGAAGGGAAGGGGAACAGATAAAGGAGATATATAAATTTAACAGTATTTATTTTTTAGATGAAATAGATGGGAAATTGGATTCTTCCAAAGGGGAGTTAGTAGATAAAATAATTAATTTATTATCTAAAGAAGAGCCTACTATTATATATACGCCTTTTTTGTTAGATGGGCATACAGATCATGTAGAAACAACCAGAGCTGTAATTAAGGCTTTAAAAAGATGGAATAGTAATTTTGATAGGATATATATGTATGAAGTAAATTGTCCTATAGCCCCTAATATGATAAATAGTATAAGTACTATGGATGAAGAACTTTATAAAGAGAAGGGAAATATATATAATATATTTAGTTCTCAATGGGCTATGGATTTTAGTGTGTTTAAAATGTTAGATAGGAAAAAAAGACTTATAATTAATAAAGGATATGGAGCGGAAGTGTTTGTTAGAGTTGATTTAGAGACAAGTATTAAAATAGAAGAAACATTGTATAAATTAGGCTTTAAGCCAGAACAATGTAGACAGTTAAGTAGTAGATACAATTTATTATCTAGTTTTGTAACAAATAAGGAGTTAAAGGCAAAATATATATATAGTATAGAAAACATATTGAATGAGGGATTTAATGAAAGTAGTAAAATATTATAGGATAGAAAGATTTATTATGATATAATACTTGTGTTATCGATTCCCATATGGAAGGAGGGAAGCCCTAATTAAGGGCTAATTATTAATGAAAGTTCTTCATTTAATTAGTGGCGGAGATACGGGAGGTGCTAAAACCCACGTTATTTCTTTAGTAAAAGAGTTAAATAAGATAATAGATGTAAAAGTAATTTGCTTTATAGAAGATGTTTTTTATCATGATGCTCTGGAAGCTGGCATTAATATTGAAGTATTTGAACAGAAAAAAAGAACAGATATCTCTGTAATCAAAAGATTAAAAAAGGAAATAATAAGAGAAGATTATGATATAATCCATTGTCATGGTGCAAGGGCTAATTTTATGGCTATGTTTTTAAAAGATAAAGTAAAAAGGCCTATGTTAACTACTATACATAGTGATTATAAGTTGGATTTTAAGGATAATTTCTATAAGAGGATAGTATATACTGCAATTAATTCTATAGCATTGAAAAAATTTGACTATTATATAGCTATATCTGATACATTTAAGGAAATGATGGAATCAAGAGGGTTTGAAGGAGATAGGATATTTACCGTATATAATGGTATAGATTTAGAAAGTGAAGTGAAATATGTACCTAAAGAAGAATTTCTAAATAGATATAATATTTCAGGAGAAGGGAAGCTTATAGTGGGGATTATTGCAAGGATAGATGCAGTTAAAGATCATGAAACATTTATTAAGGGTGCTTATAAGGTATTACAACAGCGAAAAGATATAATATTTTTGATTGCTGGGACGGGAAGTGAAGAAAAAAGGATTAAATCTTTGGTAGAAGAGATGGGAATTGAAGAATATGTTTATTTTTTAGGCTATGTGGAAGACCCATATTCCTTCTTCAATGCTATAGATATAAATGTGCTGACATCCATTAGTGAAAGTTTTCCTTATGCAATATTAGAAGGTGCCAAGCTTAAAAAAACGGTTATTAGCACCAATGTAGGAGGGATAAATAAACTTATAAAAAATGGATATAATGGTTGGTTAATAAACGTGGGAGATAGTAATGCATTAGCTGAAAAAATAATTTTTTTCATGGAAAATAAGGAGACTATAAATACTATGGGGGAAAATTTGTTTAAAAGTGTAAAGGAAAATTTTTCTTCCAAAAATATGGCCAAAGAGCACTATGAAATATACAAACAAATATTGGAATTTAGGAGGTAATAAAGATGAAGATTGTTGATGAAAAGGGGAAATTATTTGGCATAATAAATATAATTGACTTAGTAGTATTATTAGTTGTTGTTTTATTAATTGGCGGTGGAATTAAACGTATGAGGGAAAAACCAGATGCCACAGCGAAAACCAAGAAAGCTTTTATTACTATAGAAGTTACGGATGTTAAAGATTTTATTGTAGAAGGTATAATGATAGGAGATCCTTTATATTTTAACGATGAAAATGAAAAAGTTGGTAAAATAGTTGACAAAAAAGTCGAACCTTATAAAAAAACAATAGAAAGTGCGGATGGAAAATGGATATTATCAGAAGTTCCAGAAAAACATGTAGTACTTATGACTGTAGATGCAGATGTGAAGGAAACTTCAGATGCAATAATTGTCGGAGAAGAAGAAATTAGAGTTGGAGCTCAGTTTAAATTTAAAAATAGAAATGTAGTAGTATCAGGTACTATACTAGGAGTAGAAGTACAATAGGGAGTAGGAGTGGTTTACATGAGCAATAGTGTAGTTGTTAATTTGTTTATGAATATATGGGAATATTTAAAAGGAAGTTATAGATATAGTAACTTAAAGAAAATTAATCATGTTATAGGAAATGGAATTAGAAAATTATCTAAAGGCTCCAATGTTGTTAGATTATTTACTTCTAGTAGGAGTTTAATAGAAGAGGGTTTTTTATATTACATGTATTGTAGTATAATTGATAGGATAAACAATTTGTTTTTAAAGTTAAGAGAAACAATAGTTAAGAAC